>Ga0209667_1002137_pt1 | contig 13351 bp, 12 predicted proteins | sample SaaInlV_165m_DNA_2_FD_184682 | JGI IMG/M metagenome (GOLD analysis project Ga0209667, IMG submission 184682) | Marine microbial communities from expanding oxygen minimum zones in the Saanich Inlet - Saanich Inlet SI037_S3LV_125m_DNA (SPAdes)... | ecosystem: Environmental > Aquatic > Marine >... | reverse complement strand
GAAAAAATCAACCACTTTATATTCATCATCAGTATTTTTGAGAACTTCTATAACTATTTCATCAATTTCTGCATTACCTTGTCGACTTTTTTTGTATGAAGAATTTCCAGGATCTCCAACACAATATGCTACTAAACCATGCTTAATTTTTTTAATATTAGATTCATTTTGGGATAACCAAGTAATTGCACCAATAGTTTCAGGAACAAATAAGAAACGATATGAGTATTTTAATTTAAGATTTTTTAGATGTTTTGCTAAAAATGTAAACAACACTACTCCAGAAAGATTATCATTACACATTGAAGGATGACAGGTATAGCATGAAAATAATACCTCATCCTCAGATTCACCTGGAATAAAAAATTCAGCACATGTTAAAGAACCATTTTCTAAAGTAGAATCAATTACAACTTCATACTCATCATCATGCAAATTAATTAATTGGTTATGGGTAATACAAAAACCCCAATTTTCTTTATAGTATGATGTTCTATAAGGAATAACATTTGGTTGTTCAGGTAAAGAATGTAAATGTGGTAATAAATCTTGTAAAGAGAGTTTTTTATGAATAGGAACACTGTAGTTTAGAACATGTAAGTTTGATATTTTAAAATCAACTATTTTTTCACCTTTAGAATTTTTAATGTATGCATCATTAATATTCCACTCACGTGGAATAGTCCAATCAAAAACTTCAGTACCAGAAGGGATTTCCGAAATATTTAATGAAATATGATTTTGTAAAATTTGTAATGATTGTCTTACACCATTTCCAGTAATACTTCTACATATAGGAAATAATTCAACCATCAATTCATGCATATTTTTTCCAATTTCAGGAATTTTAATTAAAATATTTTCAAAATCAGAATTCATAATATTATAATTACAATTTTTAGTTATCTATATTTATTAATTTATTGAGTATAAACAATTATTTTATTGAAACTCCACCATCTACAGGTAAAATAGATCCAGTTGTCCAAGATGAATCATCTGAAGCAAAATATAAACAAGCGTGTGCAATATCTTTGCCAGTACCAATTCTTCCTAACGGATGTGCCTTAGAAGTATTTTTTCGTTTAAATTCTGTATCTAACCAGAATGAATTTGTCATATCAGTATTAACAACAGATGCACAAATACAATTTACACGAATATTATCAGAGGCATATTCTAAAGCCCATGATTTTGTTAACATAATTAACGCTGCTTTTGATGCAACATATGCATCAGCATAAAAATTTTCAAATGCTTTAAGACCAGCATCAGAAGACATATTGATAATTGAACCACCATTTTTCTTCATATGAGGAATAACAGCTTTTGTAAATCTAAATTGTCCAGTTAGATCAACATCAAGTACTTCATTCCAATCATTTTCATTAATTTGGTCTAATTTTTTCTGTTCAGGAAGAATTCCTGCATTGTTTATTAGAATATCAATTCGTCCAAATTTTTCAATTATTTTATTTATAGCATTTTTAACATCTTTTTCACTTTTAATATCAGCATCAATAAAAAAGGAACAATTAATTTCTTTAGCTGTTTGTTCTAATTTAGTGATATTTTTTGAAGTAATTATCACCTGTGCCCCTTCATCCACAAATAATTTTGATATTGATTTTCCAATTCCACGACTACCACCTGTAACTAATACGATCTTATCATGTAATTTCATATTAGATTTTTTCCTTTAACATTTTTCAGAATTAAGGAGGTTAGATTCTTCAATTATTGTTTTTAATTCATTTTTTTGAATTTTATCAACAAGATCTGATGAATATTGTTCAAATTTATCAAGTTTTTTTATTCCAGGATATGTTTCATCAATTATTGTAGGATTAAACATTGGATATAATGGGTTAGTAATCATATAGACGTCTTGATATTCCCAACTATATCTAATTTCTTCAGAATTAATTAGAGTTTCATGTAATTTCTCACCAGGTCTAATTCCAATTTCCTCCTCCCCATAATCAGCTAAAATTTCAGTCAAACTATTTTTAATGTCAGAAATTGTATAAGCACGGATTTTTGGTACAAATATTTCAGAGCCTTGACCATATTCTGCAGATTTTAAAATAAAATCAAGTGCTTCATTCATTGTTATACTAAATCTAGTCATTTGTTTATCAGTAATTGTAATTTTTTTCTTATTTTTTATTTGTTCAATAAATTTTGGAACAACAGAACCACTACTACCTAAAACATTCCCATATCTAACAGCAATAAATTTTGTAGCATGTTTTTTTGGATCCAAATAATTATTAGCAGTTACAAATAATTTTTCCATTAAAAGTTTTGTAGCACCATATGTGTTTAGTGGGGACACTGCTTTATCAGTACCAATGCAAATAGCTTTTTTTACATTTGCTTCAAGACATGCATCAATTACATTTTGTGAACCAATTACATTTGTTTTAATTGATTCAAATGGATTGTATTCAATTTTTGGAACATGTTTTAAAGCTGCAGCATGAAATACAATATCAACACCCTCAGTAGCTCTAACTAATCTTTCTTTATCTCTAATATCACCTAGAAGAAATCTTAATCTATCATCATTAAATTTTGATTCCATTTCAATTTGTTTATTTTCGTTTCTACTAAAAATTCGAATTGTTTTAACACCACTTTCTAAAAGACGACGGGTTAATGCTTGACCTAAGGAACCAGTTCCACCAGTAATTAAAATTGTTTTATCTTTAAACATGACTATAATCTGGACTAATGAGTAAAAGAATCTTTTGCAAATTTTGATTAAATGTTATTTTAAGAAAATTTAGTATTAATCTGAAGTGTCATAATAAAGTCGTTCAAGATTACCTTCATTGTCTCGAACTAAATTTCCATTTAAATCAGTTTTAAACAATGCCTTGTTAGTAAATTTTTCACATATCTGAATGAATTCATCTTTAGACATAGCAGCATCTTTTAAGAATTCATCTAGATATTTTGTTGGAATTTTGCCTTCATATTTTTTTACTTTTTCTAAACCCTCTTCTCTAGTCATTCTTCCATATCTAATTTCCATGGATACATGATCAGTGGTTCTACCAAAGCCAAATTTTAAAAATTTAAAATAATCATGTAATGCAGTATATTTTACATCAAGATTTTCCCAACTATCATAAGTTCCTTCTTTAATTTGATCATCTTCTTGAAATCCTAATTTTTTTACTAATTCTAATTGTTTAAAAACATCCCACTTGATGTAATGACCTAGAAAAATTCCCAGAATTCCAACTTTTTCAATTTCTTCATTTGATGGAAAAATATAAGGATGTAAATCAGTTCTATTAAATCCATGTTCAGTCATATTTTCAGGTTTAATTTTGTCTAAAAAGAATGCACAATATTTTTCTTCATAATCACGATCAAGAAAATAAATTTTATTATCTTTAGGTCCTGAACCAACTTCACTTGGAGATTCTGCCCAAACAATTAAGGGAATATTATATGCGACTGCAATTTGATAAGGAGTTGTAAAAATACCAATATGTTCGGGCCACTGAAAATCACCTAATTCAATTAAACCAAATTTGGCTAATTTTTTATAAATTATAGGATTAGGTGTAAATTCAATACAATCTGCACCCATTTTTTTAATATTTTCAAGATTTTTTTTCCCAATTTCTGTAATATCTTGAGGATGAAAATTTACTAAAAGTGGATTCATTCCATACTCTTTAAGAATTACATAAGTTTGAAAATGTGAATCCCTACCACCACTAACAGGAATTATACAATCATAATTACTATTATCCTTATTACGATATTTTTCTAAAGTTTTTTTGAGTTCTTCCTTTCGTTCATTCCAATTAATAGAATTTTTTGTTTCACTCCATTGACATGCGTCACATACACCATTTTGATCAAAATTCAATTGAGGTTTAGTTTCAGGATAGAGACATTTAATACAATATTTCAAATTGATTTATAGTTCAATGACTTTTATTAATTCTTTTCCTGAATTGAATTAATTATATTCGATAAATATTTTGAAGCGTGCATAGGATTATGAAGATAATTTTCTACAAAATTTTCTCCATTACTAATTAATTTTTTTCTAAATTTATTATCTAATAAAAATTTAGAAATATTTGTATTTAATTCTGAATTAGAAGAAACAGCAAAAATTGCATTATCTTGAACGTATTGAAAGTCATATAGATTATTATCTAAAATAATATTCATTACGGGTTTTTTCAAAATTAATGATTCTAAAATTACTGTAGAAGGAGCCCATCCTTCAGGAGTGATTGTAACTACAGCATCAGATGTATTAATCAACTCTGTTACAGGGGAGATTAAATGAATTGGGATATTTTTATCAAATTCCTTAATTACTTTTTTAATTATTTCATTATGAATTGATTGACTAGGATGAAGTTTTACTATAATTTTCATTTTATTTTTTTTCAATTGGGAAAAAATTTCTTTCATTGTAGATTCAAATTTTAGATGAATTTCAGTATGATCAAAACCCTGAATTTGAGTAATAGGAGTAGGGGCTATCAACACAGTAAAATCATCAGAGATTTTTGAATTATTGGTGAATAAATTATCATGTCTAGGACTTCCAGTAACCAATATACGATCTGAATCAATGCCATGAAAATTAATCAAGAAATCCTTTTGGTTAGAACTCCAAACAGCAATTTTATCTTTAAAATTTGAGTAATTTGCTAAAATATTAAATCGTGCAGATTCAGGAAAGAAATTTCCAAACCCATGTTCTAATAAAATTGAAGGAACATTATTTTTACTATTTAGAATAGATTTTTCAGTTTCTCCAATTTCATTTAGTGTTAGAATACATGAAATGTTAATTTTTTTAAATAATTCATTTGAAATGTATAATAAATATACATAATCTGGTATTCTATTTCTATAAGTTTCAAATAATTTATCCTTAAAAATATACCATAAAGAATTATCTTCAAATAAAAATGATGATTTAAAAATGTCATCATCTGAAAATATTGTTTCAAGTTTTTTTAAATAATTATTTGAAAGCACTTTAATTTCGTTTTTTTGTTTTGAATTTAAAAAATGATCAAAATTTATAATTTTACCCTGACATTTTTTTAAAGTCTTTATAGAATCTAAATCATAAACCGCAGGCTTACGTTGATTTAAAAAAATAATATTAAATCCATGTTCTTTTAAATTTAATAATAATTTTTCATATAATGGTGGATAAAATTCACAAAATAAAATAGTTTTTTGTTCAGATTTATTAAAATTGTACCATAAATTAGATATTGAACATACTACTTTTTCCCATTTTTTTTTAATTGTAGTGTATGTTGAACGTGAGAGATTAAAAGAAATAGGAAAACGACCAATATTTTGCTTAATAGTTATTTTATCCCATTGTAATGATTCAGAATTATTTTTTGAATAGATTTCTAATTTTACATTATTTTTTGTAATTAATTTTAAAATTTTATAAAAATTTAGAGATGTAATAACAATAGTAGGTTTTTCAGTTTCTATAATTTTTTTAATAGTAAAAAAATTTATTATTTCATCCATTAAATAAGTATGAAATTCTACTGTGTCTAATGAACCTAAAAGATTAATTTTTTGAAATTCAAAATCTTTCAATTTATCTATTTTACTATACCAATCATGATTATGTACTACAAGATCAAAAATTTCTATTCGTTCATTTTCTGACAAATAATTTTCTGCAATTATATGATTTATGTTTAATTTCTCTAAATATTTATGTGATTGAATATTAAATGAAAAAACTTTGTTGTTTTCTAAACTTGATTTTTTAATTTTATGAATACTCTCTATATCGTTAATTAGAATTATTTTGTTTGGCGTCATGATTATTAATTTAATTAATTGGCAATTTATTAATTCAAGTCATAAAAGTTCTGGTTGGGGGATAGGTATAAGGAATTTCCCGCCACGTTGTCTGAATAATTTTTCCTTTTCTAGAATTTCATCTTGATAATTCCATGCCAATAATAAAGCAATGTCGTCTTTTCCTCGTTCTAAAATTTTTTCAGGTGAAATGACTGAAATGTGAGTACCTGGAGTAAATTTTCCATGCTTTATAGTAGTTGTATCTACAATATATTCTAAAATTTGATTATCAATAGAACAAAAATTCAATAAAACATTACCTTTTGCAGAAGCACCATATCCAAAAATGGATTTATTTTCATTTTTTAATCTAAGTAATAATTCTATTAGATTTTTTTTAAGTTTTGTAATATTAGTAGAAAATTTTTGATAAAATTCAATTTTATCTAAACCTAAAGAGTACTCGTTATCGATAAAAATTTTCACAGAGTCATTAATAGGAAAATTATTTTTTTTAGATACAAAAATCCTTAAAGTTCCTCCATGAACAGACTGTTTTCTAATATCAAAAATTTCTAATCCAAATTGTTCAACTAATTTCAATAACGGTAAAATAGAAAAATATGAAAGGTGTTCATGATATATAGTGTCAAATTCTAATTTTTTTATTAGATCAACTAAATATGGAACTTCAAAAATAAAAACTCCATTTTTATCAAGTAAAATTTGAATTCCATGCATTAAATCTTGTAAATCTTCTACATGAGCAATTACATTATTTGCTACAACTACTTTTGCATTTCTAGATTTAATAATTTCCTTACAAACTTGTGATGAAAAAAAAGTATTTTTTGTAGTAATATTAGATTGATTTGCTAAATTTGATAAATTAGTTGCAGGTTCAATACCCAAAATTTGGGTTCCTAATTTTTTAAACTCAGAAAGTAATGAACCATCATTACTTCCTATTTCAACAACAAAAGGATTTTTTTCTTCTTTTAAAAATTCTACATAAACATCTTGAGCATATTTTTTAAAATGATCTACTATAGGTTTACTAGCACTTGTCATATAGAAATAATTTTTGAAAAGAAATTCTTTATCAACAATATCTAATAATTGAACCAAATAACAGTCTCCACACCAAAATAAACGAAGTGGAAATTTAGATTCTGAAGAATTTAATTCATTTTTATCAATAAAGGAATTTGCGGGTGGTTGCTCTCCAAGATCTAAAATCAAATTCAAATTTTTACTTGAACAAATTCTACATTTTTGTTCTAAAATGTAATTTTTTTTAGTCATTCTAATTTTTACTAAATTTTGGATTATTAAGGTTCACGTACAATTTTATCATATCCAGAAAATTTACAAAGAGAACTTAATAATTTTTCAAATTTTGTATTTAATTTTGAATCATTTGCTTCTGAGGGGATTTTAATCGTACCACAAAATGCACGCATTATTTCAATATCAGCAATTTTTCTTTTGTTATGAATAATTTTACGTTGTCTAATAATATGACCAAATAAGCCCAAAATTGAAGCATAACTTTTAATTTTTTTCAACAACAGCCCCTTTGTAGCAAAAAATCCCAACATACTTAATTCAATAATAATTAAAGATGGCCATAATTTCAATAATGTTGACAATGAATAATTTTTGAGTAATACTAACCATCTATTTCTTTCAAGCAAATAAAATACTTGAGGACTCCATTTCCAATGAGCACTTCCATGATGATGGATTATTGTTGTAGGAACATAATAGGATCTATAACCAAATATTCGTGCTCTCCATCCAAGATCTAATTCTTCATGATAAGCAAAAAAAGTAGGATCAAAGTATCCGATTTCATCAAAAATTTTCTTTGGTGCAAACATGCACGTTCCTGATGCATAACTAATTTCTTCTTGTTGTGTGTATTTTCCTTCATCCTTAATCCCTTTATCTCGTGCAAATCCAAAACCAAAAATATTGATCATACATCCAGTTCCATCAAGAATAGAAGGATCTTTGAATTTCAATGATTTTGGTTGATATAATGCATCACCAGTTTTATCATAAGCTTTGAAAAAGTTTTCAAGCCAATTTGGCATTACAATTAAATCATTATTTAATAAAACTATAAAATCTCCAGAAGCATTCCTAATTCCAATATTCAGACCTTCTGGAACTCCAACATTGTCTTTATTTAAGATAAATTTAATCTCAGGAAATTTTTTTGAAAACAATTCTCCACTCTTATCAGGGGAATTATTATCAACCACAATTATTTCATAAGGTGAATTTGTTTCTCGAATAATAGAATCAAGACAATCTTGTAGAAATTTTGTTCCATTATAATTTAGAATAATGATTGAAGTGAAATTTGTTTTATTTTTCAAGTATATTGACTAACTTAAGCAGATATATGATTTTATAGTATAAATTATTGGTGTCAAATAATAATGAATAAAAAAATTGATAAAATTACTGAAAAAGTACAAAGTATGTATAAAAAATATCCTTATCCATCACCCTCAACAGATCCAAGCCAAACGAATGAATTACTAAATTTATTAAAAATTTATGAATTAGAAAGTAGAATTAAATTAGAAGATAAGAATATTTTAGATGCAGGTACAGGTAGTGGGCACAGAATTACTAATGTGGCTAATTTTTATAAAAAATGTAATTTTTTAGGAATAGACGTTTCAAAAAAATCATTACAAATTGCTAAACAACTAATAAAACAAAAAAAAATTTCTAACCTAAAATTAAAAAATATTAATTTAATGAATGAATTTTCTGAAATTGGAAAATTTGATATAATTTTATGTATGGGGGTACTACATCATTTATCAAATCCAATAAAAGGATTAAAAAATATTAAAAATGTTTTAGAAAAAGATGGAATAATTTTTCTCTATCTTTATGGTAAATTAGGAGGACATAATCGTATGTTAAATAAAAAACTCATTTCCACATTACTAGGAAAGGATCATTCAAATTATGAAAAAGGGATTAAAATTGCTAGAGAACTTAATTTAAATAATTTTGAATATGGTTGGAATTTAAGTTTCAAAAATAAAAGAGAGGAAGACTCATTGATTGTGGATTATTTACTTCATGCAAATGAAATTCTTTATGATTTTGATGAAATTGAAAAATTGTTAAAAAAATCTAATCTTTATGGGTATGCAGTATTTGGAATTACAACAGGTACAGAAGGATTACTTTTTGATTCAAGATATGAATCCAAAGTTAAATTATCCATCCCACAAACAAATATTTCAAATATTTTAAAAACTAAATTTTCAAAAAAATATTATGAATCACTTAATTTAAAGAATCAATATAGAATTTTAGAATTACTTTATGAGCCTAATGGATATACAATTATTGGTTTTACTAAAAAATCATTTGAAAATTTAACAAATGAGAGATTAAAAGAAAATTTCATAAAACTCTAAAAATTTTTCTTATGAATTAATGTTGGTTCATTTTTTTGTATTTTTGAAAATAAAATCTCTAGTGATTCATTGAGAGTAGTTAGGTTAATATCATTTTTTTGTATTTTTGAACAATCTAAACATGTCTTAGAAGGTCTAGTTGCAAATTGGTTTAACGCTTTTGAGGAAATTGAAGAGATTAATGATTCCGAATAACCAAATTTTGTTGCAATTATTTTAGCAAATTCAAATCTACTAATACATGAAGTATCAGTAGTATGAAAAATACCTACAAGGTTTTTCTCTAAAGAGGATTGAATAATTCTTGAAAGATTATCAACTAATGTAGGATTACTCGATTGATCATCAACAATCCGGATATGATTATTTTTATTTAATTCAGATAAAACCCAAAGAACAAAATTTGTAGATTTTGAATAATTAGATCTTTTATTTAATTTAGTTTGAGAAACGTAACCATAGAGTAAATTTGTACGACAAATTAAGTAATCTGTTAAATTTTTTACCTCATTTTCACTCTCTAGTTTTGTTTTCCCATAATAATTCAGAGGATTTGGTGTATCATCTTCAGCATAAGATTCGTTTCTTCCAGAAAATATACCATCTGATGAAATCTGAATTAATTTACACTGTAATTTTTTTGCAATTTTCACAAGATTTTTCACTCCTAAAACATTCACAGAATATGCTTTTTCTTTAAATTTTTCACAATAATCAACATCAGAAATTGCAGTAGCATTAATAATAAAATCAGGATTAAATTTTAAAATTTGTTCACAACTATTGTATTCAGTTACATCTAATTTAACAATAGGAATATTTTCAAAATTTACTGGAGTATTATTGAAAGTTCCAATAATATCAAATCCTTTGATTTTTTTTATTAAATTATGACCAACTAATCCACTAGCGCCAACAACACATACTTTCTTCAACAATGATTAAACTTTTAATTAATTAATTAAACTATACTCAACTAAAAATTCTAAATTAATTCAGATATAACGATGGCAATAGCATGAGATTTTTCATGACTAACAGAAACCAAAAAACGATATGAAGAATTGTTTAATAATTTAACAGTAGGCTTTTCATTTTCATGATCAGTTTGAATATCTAAAAAATTTATTGGATTATTAAGACATTTAATTACTGATTCCTTAATTGCAAATTTTGTTGCAAATGACTGATATGAATTTTTTTTATTTAGACAATATTCAATTTCAGATGAATTAAAAATTTTTTCATAAAAACTTTTGTTGCTGTCAAAAATTTTTTCTTGAAAACGAGAAATATCAATTATATCAACTCCTATTCCAAAATTTTCAAGCACGTAACTATTAGCAAGAAGGTTTATTTATTATCATTGAATTTTTTCAAATGTGCAAGATAAAAAAATAAAAACTGATGTCAAAAATATTTTCTTTGAAGTTTTTCCAAAATTATCCGAAGATGAATTTGAATGGGAAAAAGAACAAAAAGATTATGATAATTGGGATTCGTTTGCACAATTAAATATCATAACTTTTGCCGAATCAAAATTTGATATTACATTTTCATTAGATGAATCCATTGAAATAAAATCAGCAAATGATCTCTTAAACTGTATTAACTCCCATTTAAAATGAATATTATTGATTCACTTAGAAACAATGCAGAAAAAAATCCTTCCAAAATAGGATTTATTGATGAAGAAACTAAAATTACATTTCAAGAAATGTTGAATTGTGTAGAGGAATTTTCAAGTTCAGAATTATTTAAAAATAAAAATGAAATCATAGGATTAATTTTAGAAAATTCAATACAAGATATTATTGCTTATTTAGGAATAATCAATTCTGGGAAAATTGTTCACATAATTCCTCCAAATATTACAAAAAAAAATTTTAATAATCAAATTAATTCATCGAATCCAGATATCATAGTTTGTTCAGAAAAAAATAGAAGTAATTTTTCAAATTTTGATAATAAACATCTAACAATTCATACAAATGAAGAAATAATTTCTAAATCAACAATACAACGAAAAATTCCAAATATCAACAAAATTGCTTACTTGATTTATACTTCAGGTACAACATCTGAACCAAAAGGCGTTCCAATTTCTCAGAAAATGATTGAATTTACAACTAAAAACATTGTAAAAGTTTTAGGGTATTCTAAAAATGATATTGATCTTACACCGTTACCTCTTTACCATTCATTTGGTTTAGGTTGTCTTCACACTTCAATCTATGTAGGTTCAACTTTTGTATTATTAAAAAATTCAAATAATTTAGAGAATATACTAAATTCTTTAAAAAAATATAATGCAACCACATTAGCAGTAGTACCTGCAACCTTAACTAAATTTTTAAAGTTTGAAAATCAATATTTATATGAAAAATTTTCAGATATTAAATTAATTATTACTAATAGCACATCAATACCGAAAGAAACTGTAAATAATTTTAAACAAATTATAAAAAATAGAAAATTAGCAACGTATTATGGATTAACAGAAGCATCACGTTCAACATTTATGATTTTTAATGAAAATTCAAAACTTGATGAATCTGTAGGCAAGTCTGCTCCAGGAGTAAAAATTAAAATTAAAAAATTAGATAAAAAATTAGATGTAGGGGAAATAATAATTCAAGGTGAAAATGTTATAAAAAATTATTGGAAAAATCCAACAGCTGATAAAAATTTAGAAAATGGATGGTTACAAACAAATGATATAGGTTATTTAGATAATGATGAAAATCTATTTTTAGTTGGACGAAATGATGATGTAATCAATATTGGAGGTGAAAAAGTTATTCCAAATGAAATTGAAGAAATAATAAAACAAATTCCAGAAATTGAAGATGTAGTTGCTTTTGGAATAAATAATGAAATTTTTGGGAAAACAATTAAAGTTAATATCATTAAAAAGAAAAATTCAAAATTAGATAAAATAAAAATTCTTAGTTATTGTCTAAAAAACCTTGAAAAGTTTAAAATTCCATCTAAAATTGAATTTGTAGAGAAAATTCCTAAGAATGAATACGGAAAAGTTAAACGCTCTATGCTAAAATGATTATAGATTAGAATGATAAATAATGATAATTTTAAATCAAATGAAGAAGAATTAATGAAGTATTACAACCTATCTGGGAGTTTTGGCAAACTCAAATTAAGATTAAAATTTGTAAAAAGCTGGATTTATCATTCCTTAGCTTATTCATCACCTTTACCTTCATGGTCAATTAAATTTCAAAAAAGTAGAGGTGTGAAGGTTGGGAAAAATTGTCATTTTTCACCATATGTATTGATTGATCTCTTACATCCAGAATTAATTACAATTGAAGACAATGTAACAATTAGTTCAAATACAATGATTTTTGCACATATCAATCCAACAGCAAATGAATTTTTGAAAAAAAATGGATATCCTAGAACAATAAAACCGGTATTAATCAAAAAGGGGGCAGTAATTAGTGTAGGTTGTATAATTATTGCAGGAGTTACAGTTGGAGAAAATTCAATTGTTGGTGCAGGTAGCGTAGTAACACAAGACATACCAGATTACTGTGTTGCAATAGGAAATCCCGCTAGAGTAATTAAAAAAATTGATCACTAATTCTTGAAAAAATTCTAAAGAAATGAATCATATTACAAATATAGTCCAAATATTAAAATAAAATATGACTGAAATTTCTGAATTAATTAAAATAGAAAATATAGAAACTGCAATTAACGAGGTAACAAAATTTATCAAAAATGAAGTTTTTGAAATTTACCAGAAAAAGGGAGTAGTAATAGGATTAAGTGGTGGTATTGATTCAGCAATTACTGCTGCATTATGTACAAAATCTATCGGTTCAGAAAAAATATTAGGATTAATTTTACCAGAAAAGGAATCAGATGTAAATAGTAAAAATCTTGCACTACAAATCGCTGAAAAATACAATATAGACACAAAAACTATCGATATAACAAATATTTTAGAATCATTTGGTGTGTATGAAAATAAGGAAAAAATTGTAAAGGAAAAATTTTCAAACTATAATGAAAAATGTAAGTACAGAGTTGTTGTACCT
>Ga0209667_1002134_pt1 | contig 13366 bp, 9 predicted proteins | sample SaaInlV_165m_DNA_2_FD_184682 | JGI IMG/M metagenome (GOLD analysis project Ga0209667, IMG submission 184682) | Marine microbial communities from expanding oxygen minimum zones in the Saanich Inlet - Saanich Inlet SI037_S3LV_125m_DNA (SPAdes)... | ecosystem: Environmental > Aquatic > Marine >... | reverse complement strand
GTCTGGCCATGATGATCTACCTGCTCAATGATTACTTTTGTAATGCCTGCCACCGCTGATGCTATCTCGGCTCCAAGCTGCAGATTACTCTGGATCCGTTCCTGTCGTTTGCTCCTAACGGCATTGGTTAAACTTGTACCAATTAGGAATACGTTGGCTCCTAATAAAACGGCATTACTAAAAAGCTCTCCCGTTTTGATTAAGGCTTGTCCGTTGATGTTCATCTTGAGTTTTGTGTCACTCATGATCTCTTTTCAACCACTATGATGTTTGGTCTAACGAGACTACAAACAACACGCAGAGCAAGAATAATAATTGCAACTTGTCCCATGGGTTTTACAAAGAACTCAGCTTTGTCATAGAATGTACTTTCTTCATTTTCTTTCATTTGGTTTTCCTTTTGAAATAATAGTTAAGACTTCTTTTGTTCCGTCAAAGAATGCTTTTTGCCTTATAGCTTTCGAGTAATCTTTCACGATGATGAGTGTAGTTCCCACAACTAGGGTTGCGAGACTGATACTTCCAAAGAGAATAATCACGTGGCGAAGTGAGATCTCCACCACATGATCATCCTGCTCCTGAGGGAGTTTAGCTTTCGTTTGTTTTGACGTCATCACTCTCACCTGTATCCTTCGTACGGTTATTGACAAGGTCAATTACTTGAAGTGTTACCAGTGCAACACTGATGAAAACTGACCCCAGATTTGTAATGGTTTTTAGTTTAGCTAACATAATAGCTCCTTTTTTTAAGTTTAATGAAATGAGCAGCTTGCGTAATAGCTGCTACTAAATTTCTTATACCATATTATGCCGGGGAATATTTGAACGGGATTTTCGGGAAATCGGGCGATGGCGGCCGACTATTTTTATAAAATCGGAGCAACCTGAAGTCGATTATTAAGATTTAACTTGGACAGAAATGGTCAAACGTAGACAAGGTTAGACTTATGCAACACCTGGAAGAGAATGATGGGTTTTAAGGGCGGGTTTTACCCTACGTGAGTTTTTTTAGGGGCGTATTCGGGCGATTTGGGAGTTCGAATCTCTCTACCCCGACTCGAGAGTAATACCATTTTTCTCTCAATAAAAGCCTCACTTAATTGTGTGGCTTTTTGTTTCATACCTTGTCATTCTTATTCATTAATACCTTCATACGGGACACAAAAACACGGGACACACGCCTATGGCCCTATGGCATTTGAGCTGTTGATGAAAAGTTAGATAAGACAGGGTCTAAACCTTACATAAAATTTCTACTGTCGTAGATAAGATTGCTACGGTAATAATATGCTGTAGTCTTTTATTCTAATTAATAAGAAATGAATTTATTGAATGGGTTTCAATATTTTTTAAACTGTAGCCATCCTGGATACTGAGATAAAACATCCCCTTCTCACCAAAATTTATCTTCTCACATATCGATCTGTCAACTATTTCAGAGCAGTCTTTAAATTTGTCTGTTAAATCTATCTTTTCTTCATTGATATTGTTAGCGTTGATTTGAAATACTTTTGTAAAAGAGTCATGATCCTTCAATCTTGCCTTCATGAACTTGATTAAAAATTTATGGAGATTTATTTTTGTGAATAACAAAAATTTCGAAAAAGTATCCAAAAGATCAACCTCCAAAGATATTTTTATTGATAATGAGAATTATTTTAATATTATTATCAATGATAAAACTGTCTATAAAATATTATACCGTGTGCTAAAAAATAACCCCACATATGTGGGGTTATTTTTTATGTTATAGTATTAAACTAATTTTAACAACCAAAATTAGAATAGTCCGAGTGGCCCCCTATTTGTAGCCATTTGGAAAAAATCCCATTTTCTTGAACTTTTCCAATCTAATTTACCATTTTTTAACGATTTATATGTGTAATGCGTTGGTTTATAGAAGTAAGCTGCCATTATAGAGCTATAAAAGGGTCCTGCCGTGATTGGAGTTAAATTAGCTACTCTGAACTTAGACGGGTCCTTAACCATATAATATGTGCCATCTTCAGCTGAAGATAAAGTATAACCAATAGGTGGCTTAATGAAACCAAGCAATGAATTATCTCCCAACATAGCCATATCATAATCATAGGATGAAGAGAGCGCGTAAAGTTTGTCCTCGGTTTTTAAAGTACCTTCCAGATTAAGTCTTATCCCATCATCTCTCCATTCTGAAGGTAATATTTTCATAGCTATTTTATCTTTAAAACCAAACTTTTTCTTGGTATAATCGTAAGTCATTCTGAGATTATCTTTACCACCACCACTATTTGTGATTGTACACACTAGATAATTATTAGTTTTAGATATTTTATCTCTTAACCAACCCATACCAGGGAGATACAGCTTACGTTCTTTAAAAAGAAGAAAAGGATAGTAAATGGTTTTTTCAGTCTTTGACTCACATTCACAAAGGGTGGTATCACCAGCGATTACAACCTGAAAATCGTAAGGACGAGAAACAACTCTAGTAAAAAGTGATGATTCATCTTTTACTTTCTTATTGAATTTATGCATATTCAGATTCACCACTTCAACATCATCACCAATAGTGGCAAACCTTGCCCATGTGCTTGTAGATCTAAGGCCTTTTATGCCTAGAAGTGTTTTTTCACTTCTTACCTTAAGCATTTTGGGCACCTTTACCATATCCAGCCTTCCTCCACTAAAACTATCTGGAGTCTTAATAGCCAATTTGGCAGCATTGTCCCTTACCATATTCTCAACTTCTTGTAATTTAGCTTTTCCTTTTGCGATAAGGCCTTGAGCATTAATTATTCCAATTAAAGCTGCAACAGCTAATAGTTTTCTAATCATATTTAATCTTCCCTTTGTTATTAATTTAATACTTAGGCCAAAATTTAAAAAAAATAGTAAAACTCAATATTAAATTTAAAATGCGGATCTAAGTAGTTAGTGCAATTCTGCATAACATTGTAAAAAATACTTCATTGAGTAGATAATACCTAAATCTTTTTTTGGGGGATGATTTTTAGGTCTTTTCGTGACGTAGATTTTCTCATTATGTGCCATGGTTCTAAAGTCCCTATTTATAGGAGATTATTGCCTAATAAGGTGGCTTTTTTATTTTTTAAAAATTATGTCTCCGTATCTCCTTATATATTAGGAGTTACGGGGACTGTAATGATCGTTTCGTTTCTCCATCCACTGCTAATTGTTAAAATAGGAGAATGAATATCATTACCAGTAACCTGGCAAATACTTAATAAAATAATTACAAAAAAATACTTCACAACGTATTGAATCTACACATCATCCCACAAACAAAAAACCCCACGAATGTGGGGCCTTTTTGTTAAGATTTCTAGTAGATATTACTTAAGTAGTACCATCTTCTTAGTCTGCCTGAATTCTCCAGCCTGGATCATATAGATATACATTCCAGCAGATACAGGCTCACCAAGATTATCAGTAGCATCCCATTGGATAGAGCGATAGCCCACACTCTGGGTCGTATTGACTAATGACCTTATACTTCTACCCATAAGATCATATATAGTTATACTTACCATTGCATCTTCTGACAGATCATATTTGATCTGTGTGGTTGGATTAAATGGATTTGGATAGTTCTGGTGTAAGGCAAAAACTTTCGGAATAAAATCAAGATCTGTATCCAGAACTGTAAAATCTACCACATCAGAGTAGTCACTCATATTACCTGCATGGTCTACCGCTGCAATCCTGTAGTAATTATTCTCGTTCAGTGCATAGTCCAGGTCCAGATAGGCTATATCTATCATCTCAAACACTTCAGGCTCTGTAAATGCTTCATCAGAAGATTTCTCAAGCATATAGTACTGGAAGTCTTCATCTGCGCTCATCTCCCATGTGAGATGGATCCCTTCATCCACAAGCACAGCCATGAGACCTTGCGGTACACCTGGAGCGATATCGTCTGTGGAGTAGCCCATCGCTGGAGCAGAATGGAAATTACCTTCATTCATGGCAGCCACTACCTTGAACTCTGTCATGCCATCATCATCAGCCGTAGAATCCATCAGGGTTAAAACTTCATAGGTATAGCTTGGATCTCCAAAGGCGTCACCGGACGCAACCACAACCCAGGCGGATGAATCTTCCAAAGCATCCATCCTTAAGACCGTATAGGACTGGTTCGTGGCTTCGGGATGATCAAACATGGACGATGAGAATTCCACGTAAACGCGACCTCCCTGATCTTCCGGCACGTCTGAAATAGATGTAATTTGCGGTTCTCCAGGGCAAAACTCAGACCAATTATAGGGCCAGTTTTCATTTGAAGAAAATGAATTATGAATTGCGCATTTATTTTGTTCGGACAATGCAGTATTATTGAACATATTATTCATGTGTTCTGCATGCGAAACATCCCAATTTGATAAATCCTGATCAAAGCTTTGGGCATTTTCAAACATTGAGGACATTCCAAGTAAATTGGAAATATCCCAATTAGATATATCTTGATTGAATGAAGTTGCATTTTCAAAAATACCAGTCATATCAATAGCGCTTGTTACATCCCAATCTGTTATGTTACTATTAAAATTCTCACATCCTATAAACATAAACTCCATGTATTCAACATTCGAAACATCCCAATTTGATAGGTCTTGATCAAAGCTTATGGCATTTCCAAACATACGACCTAGATATGTCACACTAGAGACATCCCATGAGGATATATCTTGATTAAAATTAGTGGCATTTTGAAACATTGCAGAAGCGTTGTTTACGTTTGAAATATCCCATGATAACAAGTTTTGATTGAATAATGAGGCATTGAAAAATAGTGCATCCATATTTGTCACATTGGATACATCCCAACTATTGATATCATCATTGAAGGTAGTTTTATCTCTGAAAAGTTCACTCATGTTTGTTATGTTCGATACATCCCAATAACTTATGTGACCATAGATAGCTTCTGTTGAATCAGGATTTAAACACCACGCATCTACCGCTTCTTGAATGTTGTCTTGAGTGATGGGTGTTAATTCATCTTCATCTTCATCTTCAATACACCTTATACATTTTCCAATAGTATTTATATAAGTCCTTCGATTTATCCCAGTATTACTCTTATCGATTTGACGGAAGATACCATTACCATTATATTCAGTTGAAGTCCATATAAATGCAGTATTATTCATGCCATAAAAACATCCTGGCCCCGACGTCTCGTAATAACCAGCAGGAACCGCACCAAAACCAGAGCTACCAAATTCATCATTATTTAATAACGCACCATCCTCCCAATAATTCTCTTCGCCAGCGAGCATAGATCCTTGAACAGTACCTCTGTAGGCTTCAAAGGTATTTAATTCATCAGGATCCATACCTAAATATAATTCTAATTCCATCCATTCTTCATCGCTTGGGACATGCCAATTCTCAGGACAAATATCTCGATCATCAGTGGCTGCATACCAATTATATAGATGACCATATTGGTCTGTTGGTTCAACAGCATCATTACCATGGCAATCAGTAGGGGGAACTGGCCAATATGCTGTATTACTACTACCTATTTCTTCACCATTATTAAAATGTGTGACGATTAAATTCCTGTCCATCCAAACCTGATCTCCTATTTCAACAGTTCCATAGATATTACCATCTATATCCACAACTTCATCTTCTTCTTCACAAGACCCAGACCAATCATAGGGCCAGGCATCATTTGAAGAAAATGATTCATGGATGTCACATTTGTTTGCATCTGAAAGTGCATTTGTACCTCCAAACATATTTGTCATATTCGTTACATTGGACACATCCCAGGTTGATAGGTCCTGATTTAAACTAGCAGCATCCTGAAACATATAATGCATTAGAGTTACACTAGATACGTCCCAAGTTGATAGATCTTGGTTGAAATCTTCTGCAAGTTGGAAACAATGAGCCATGCTGGTTACATTTGATACATCCCAAGAAGATATGTCCTGATTAAAGGGAGAACCATGGAACATAAAACTCATACTTGTATTACTGGCAAGGTCCCATTCCGATATATCTTGATTGAAGCTAGTATTGGCAAACATTTGGTCAGTACTAGTTATATTTGACACATCCCAGCTTGAAATATCTTGATTAAAAACTGTAGCACTAACGAACAAACCAAACATATTCGTCACGTTGGAAACATCCCAGTTTGTTATATCACTGTTAAATGAGGATGATTGCCAAAACATGTTTCGCATTGTAGATACACTAGTAACGTCCCAGGTTGATATGTTGCCATTGAAATTGTATGCTTCAGTAAACATTTCTTGCATATTGGTAACATTTGATACGTCCCAATTATTTAGATCTTGGTTAAAATTATTTGCTCTTCTAAACATGCGAAACATGTTAGTAACGTTTGATACATCCCAATTATTAATATAATCATTAAAATTGCTTTTTTCATAAAATAAGTTTGACATATTTGTGATTAGCGATACGTCCCAGGTGTTGATCTCACCATAAGTAGCTAAAGCTGTTGTATTATCGGAAACCCACAGGTTTACCGCCGTCTGCAGCTCTGCCGTAGTTTGGGGTTGGAATGCATTGTTTGGGCTCCCTTCCTGCTCGTACCAGGCGATGGTGTCATCACCCCTTGATGCAGAGAGCACATCCATGTCTCCATCACCATCAATATCGTCGGCATGTACCGCCCCAGGAAGGTTAGCTGAAGTTGTGATGACATGTGTCGTGAAATTTTCATTGCCATCATTCTCATACCAGGCAACCTTATTATCCCCTTCGGAAGCTGAAATGACATCAATATCACCATCATTATCTATATCCAATGACAATACAGAATATGCTACGTCCGCTGAACTTGTAATGATATGAGTAGTAAAATTTTGGTTACCATCATTTTCGTACCATGCAATCCTATCATCACCCCTTGATGAAGATAAAACATCCATATCTCCATCACCATCTACATCAGAAGAATGTACACTTGTAGCTGCAGTGATATTGGTAGTAATTGTATGAGTAGTAAAATTCTCGTTACCATCATTTTCAAGCCAGGCGACCTGATTACCTAAACCACAAGCTAACACATCCTGATCTCCATCGCTATCTAAATCAGTTGTAAATACATAAAATGCACCGTTTATGGTCGTTGCAATAATATGCCTAGTAAAATTCTCGCTACCATCATTTTCATACCAGTATACCTTGTTGTGGCCATACGATGGAGCAAAAACATCAACATCACCATCATCATCAATATCCGCAGCATGTACGGCATAGGTATTGCCACTAGCAACTGATATATCATAGGAATTGAAGCTTGTAGCATCTCCATTATTTTCATGCCATGAAACATTCCCATTTGCCGATGAAACCACATCGAGGTCACCATCATTATCCATGTCTATGGTAAGCACACTAAATGGGTGGTCATATGTCCCCGTATGGATTGTCTGTTTCTCACCAAAATTTCCGGTTCCATCGTTCTCATACCAGTCAAATGTTCCATCACCGGCGGATGCTGAAAGAACGTCTGTATCTCCATCACCATCCAGATCGCCTGAGTAAACATCCCGTGCACCGGTTACCGAACTGTTGATAATCTGCGCACTACTGAATGTCGTCTGTGCTAGCGGGAATGAGATGAATAAAAAGATTGATAATAATGAAAGAGTCCGTTTCATGTTTTTTCCTTGGTTTTAAGCTCTAGTAAGATGACGAAGTGTTAAATAATTAATACAATTAATTATTTCAAACAATATTATTTTTTTAATAATACCGATGAAATTTAATATTTTTTTTTATGAACACATATTTTTTTATTAATTAGCTGGATGATAAATGTAAATCAAACACACAAACAAAAAACCCCACGAATGTGGGGCTCTTGCTTAAATCCTTTGGGTGGGGGTTATTTACAACCACTTCTATATCAGATACGGTGAGGTTAGTACTTATTTCCGTCTCTATCTCAAAAACACTACTCAATCCATTTTTTTCTTGAATTAATCAGAGATTGTGATGTTGTGGTTTCACACAATGGTGAGAAGTCTATAACATCATCACGCAATGAAATATAATAAGGCACTGAAACAGGATTCCAATAATCACCATTGCACTGGAAAGCTGTATCCCAACCTTCATAGATATCAATCCAGTACCAAAATAAAGAATCACCCTTTACTTCCCAGCCAAACTCATACTGAAGTGTATCATCTGGTGATATAAACATATCTGTATGAAACATGTTATTCTCATACTCCATATCAAATGACCAAATAAATTCATTCCAGCATTCGTCATCTTCCCTCCAATAATATTCCTGATAAGTATTCATTGTGAGTTGAAAAAACCAACTACTATCTGGTATAGAGTGATACACATAGCAAGTGTCATTTGGTTGGTAAAGGTTCATAATGCCCTTATATGTTCCAATGAACGAAGCGTAGTATTCTATATTACTAACAGATTGCAATCCAAAAACATCTTCAACAACAACTTGATAAAACCGTGATTCATCTATACCAATATCAGTTACAACATAGGTTGTATCCGTTTTTACATTAGTCTCATAAACCAAGGTTTCATCACTCATATCTTCTGATAATGATTCATAAAGTTTATAGGAAGAAAAATCAGCATCATTATTTACTGACCAAACTAATGTAAATGTATCATCGTCATAGGATACTCCTAAAGTTACTGCAGAAGGTGAAGCACCAGAATTATCAACTGTAAGAGTGATGGGGACGCTGTCAGAAGTATTTCCGCTTGTATCATAGGCTCTTATGACGATTACATGAGCTGTACCATCTTGATAAGTGACAGTATTCCAATCAAGTTCAAAAGGCTCTGAATTATCAGTAATTCCTGTAAAATTTCCATCAACCCAAAGTTCTACCTTTTCCACGCCAGAGTCATCATTTACCATTACAGAAATTGAAACGACCTCCGATACTGTCCCAGCAAATGCGCTGGTAATTGTTACAATAGGAGGAGTTGTATCTACTTCCTGTTCTTCTTCACAACCCCAATAAATCAAAAATAATACAGATAATAATGGGTAGAGTTTTTTCATCCCCAAATCTACACATCATCCCACAAATAAAAAACCCCACTAATGTGGGGTTTGAGCAAATTTAATTTTCTTGTATAGATAAAATTGATAGACCACCTTGTGTACAAGCAATTACTTTTTGACCCCATATTTCTGTTTTAAATACATAGCCAATATTAAATAAACCTTTAAATATAGGTGCTCTTTTATCAGTTATATCGTAAAGAGCTATTCCATCTACTTCTAATGATAAAATAGCGATATTTTCAAAAATTGAAATATGATTTACATCAAAACTTCTTGCAAAATTATAACTTTCATTAGTATCGGAAGTAAAACTAAGAAATGGTACATAATAAGCACCTACATTTTTACAAGACGCAAATACTCCATCAGAAACTAATTTAACCTGAACTGCATTACCATCTGTATCAACGCGTCCAACTAAGCTTGGGTCTGCTCCCAATGAATCAATTGAATATAGTTCAACCCCCAACTGGTCTACAGCCATAGCTATGTATGATTCACCATCAGGATCGATTCCCTGCGGTTTTCCAGGTGTATAAATTTCACCACCACCATAAGGAGTCCATTCAATAAATTCAATATCAAAAATATTAGTTGTATCTAAGTTGAGAAAATGCCATTTCATACCATCATCATTATCTGCCGTATACATGATAAATTGGTCTGTTGCAGATGGGAATGAAACAAAACCTTTTGTTTTAGCACTCATAATTGTGTTTCTGTAAAATATGCTATCTCCACCGTCATAATGGAATATCTTAACATCTTTTTCAGGTTCTGAGACAAAAATCAATTTATTAATTTCATCCCTACCAATTATAGCAAGGTCATCAAATTCAAGAAAAGAACCACCTTCTTCGTACCCTGTAAAACCTGCTGACATTGCTTGACTTTGTAAATCCCACACCTGTATCCCATATTGCCCAGCGGCAACAAAAGCTGTATTCCCTAAAATTGAAATATCCCTAGCAAAACCATCTAACTGAAACAAATTTTCAATTTCGACAAACCAATGATTTGCATTAAGATGATTATTAATTATCAACATAATCGGTTGTGATGTTGTTGAATTATCAGAATTATCATATGAAATAACTTTTACAATATGTTCACCGTCTTCATATTGAGTTGTATTCCATTCATACTGATAGGGTGATTCTGTATCAGTTAAAACCAATGAATCATCAATGAAGAACTCAACTTTACTGATACCTTCGTTATCCTGTGTAGTAACTGTAATTGTGATGATTTCATTTACGGATTGACCTGAACTATGGGATGAAATGGAAACTGTCGGTGGAGTTGTATCTGGCTCTGGTTCTGCATCCTCTTCACAACTCCAAAAAACCAACCCAATAAACAGCAGTAATGATATATACCTAATCATATCCAAATCTACACATCATCCCACAAACAAAAAACCCTACGAATGTGGGCTTATGTTGTAGAAAGGGTAAATGAATTTTAGAAATACCATCCACCTACTAAGTTAGGTCTTAACTAAACACCTTATTATATTCTTCTATGATTTGTTTTTGGACTTGATAGTTTAGGTATTTTTGTTTGAACTCATCTTCCATACGACCTGCTTTCTCCTGGATATCATTAAAGGCATTTTCTAAGTATACTCTATCACCTAAAAGTTTATAAAGACCAAATTGATCAAGATAATAATTCCGAACCTTTTCTTCAATTTTATCTATCTTAAGTATCTCCGAAATATCATATACTTTGCCAAGTTGTTTTTTAGTTAAGGCCCGATAAATTTTCACATGTAACATTTCTTCATTTATTGCTTCTAAAGCTATTTGGGTAGACATTTCAAAATTCTCTAAAGCTTTAACATAATTTTCAGCATAAAAATAACTAAAGCCTAGTTTCCCATAAATAAAGGCGATCCACTCTTTATTGCTTGATTCGTTATCTACAGATAGGCGCTTTTCATAGTAATCAATGGATTGATCATATATACCCATGGTAAAGTAAGCCCATCCAATCCATTCCATCGCTGAAAGTTCTGCTACCCCGTAACCTAGGTCTCCGTAGTTTTGTAATGACCTTATTGTATAATGTAAAGCTTTATCATAATTACCTTTGTCTTTATAAATCAATGCGAGTTTACGAAGTATATTTGAAGTTGCTGTTTTATTACCAATTTCCTCATTTATGGCAAGTGACCTTTTCAGGTAACCAAATGCTTTTTCTGTCTCTCTTCGTTGGTGGTGTACAAGCCCAATGTTACTGAGATTCGATGCTATACTAGACTTATCACCAAGCTCCTCATTTATTATAAGCGACCTGCTGTGGTATTCTAAAGATTTGTCATAGTCTTTTTGATCATGGTGTACAAGCCCAATATTGTTTAGACTTCCACTCATCCCTGACTTATCACCAATCTCTTCAGCGATTGCAAGGGACTTTTCCCAATTTTCCAAAGCCTTGTCTTGATCCCCCTTTCCATAGAACGAATTGCCAATTTTACGAATGCTGCGCCCGATCCACATCTCATCACCAAGCTGTTCAGCTCGTTTTAATGAAGACGAATAAATCTCAAAAACCTTATCCCAGTCACCTATGCCAGAGTAAGTCGACCCAAGTAAATGTTGTGCAGCTATCAAATTTTCATCCAATTCTATTGCTTTTTTTAAGAGCCCTCTTGCAATCTCCGTTTCTTCAGCATATTCACGCTTTTCATACTTATGTTTTCCCTTTAGATAAAATTCATAAGCATCTGGATTTAAAGCAATTTTTTGCACGCCTGATCGCTGTTCCACTTTAAGGATTTCGAGGATATTTTCAGAAAGCACATCTCCTATACTGGGAAAATCACTCCAGTTTTTTTGCCATCTTTCTGACCAAACAACCTTTTCAGATTTAGTATCGTATAATTCCATGGATAGCTGAAAAATACTATCTCTTTTCCAAAGAGTGCCTTCAGCTATGTATCTTACATCTAATTTTTTAGCCTTTTCTTGTGCTGAGATATCACCTAATTCTTCAATTCTATTTAGGCTTGCAACTCTGATAAGCCCTGCAGATGCTACATCAGAAATAAGGTCAGAAGAGATACCATATGCATAAAATTCATCATCTTCATCTCCCTTATTATCAAGTGGTAAAATAGCAATGGACGGTACTCCTTCTTCATCCGCAAAACCTATGCGTAGGAACATAAAATTGATCAGCATGAATAAACCAATCATGGAAGCAGCTACACCCAGGGAATTCATTACATTCCACTGAAATCCTTCAGGCTCAAGTTTTGCTGATACATCAGATAGTTTAGTTTCTGACAAATCATGCGATGTAATACAAAATACTTTTACTTCCTGTCCAACACCTTTCAGTTTGGGCTTACCAAGATATTTAGTGGTGTAATCTGATTCTCTTACAATCGCATCATGAACCTTATTAGAAATAGCAATACCGCCAGGTGCTGAGAATGGTTCGATTCGAGCTGCTACATTTACATCATCACCAATGATATCATTCTCTTCTATTAAAATTTCACCTTGGTGTATACCTATTCTAAGGTCAAGATTATCGATCTGTTTAGATGCACCTTGTAGCTTGATACAGCAATTAACAGCATCAGTTACGGTATCAAAAGTAAGAAGAAGGCCATCCCCCATTTCTTTGACCCACATACCTTTATAACTATCAACAATAGGACGAAAAAGTTCACGCTGTTGTTTGAGTAGAGCTGATGCTTTTGATTGGTCTTCTGCTGTCAGTTTAGTAAAACCGACAATATCGGTAAATACAATAGCTGCGAGTTTGCGGATTGGTTCTGTCATTATGCGGTAAATCTACCAATCATCCCACAAACAAAAAAGCCCTTCCCAAAAAATACCGAGCCCAAAAATCGTCCGAATACGGCGATGAAATCACTAGCCGAGTCTACACCCTTCTTATTCTATATCATCACACCCAAAATGGAACGACAGTACTTGACAGTAGATTCCAGCATCCGACAGGATAAGTCAGGATAACCGGTATTTCGACTTCAAACCTTGGCTGTTTTTGAAATTATAATGACCGCTAGCGATAGGTTTTTCATTACATCTTTATTTATAAAGGATAAGTCTGACAGCAAATCAACTGTCTCAACCACCTGTTATTTACCGGACTTTTTTATTTTTGAAAAACCATCCGCCTGTATCTCGTTATATATTAGGAGTTGCGGGAGTGTGAAATGTAGGCCTTATTCCTGTCAAGCCGGAGGTCGAGGGTTCGAGTCCCTTCGGTCCCGCTCTCTTAAACCCCGTTTTCTCGTCGAGAGTTCGGGGTTTTTTGTTGCCCTTTTGTACTTTC
>Ga0209667_1002117_pt1 | contig 13466 bp, 4 predicted proteins | sample SaaInlV_165m_DNA_2_FD_184682 | JGI IMG/M metagenome (GOLD analysis project Ga0209667, IMG submission 184682) | Marine microbial communities from expanding oxygen minimum zones in the Saanich Inlet - Saanich Inlet SI037_S3LV_125m_DNA (SPAdes)... | ecosystem: Environmental > Aquatic > Marine >... | reverse complement strand
CTTGAGAAGTTCATCTCCGAAGAACTAACCAAGCAAGGCTACTCCCAAGTATACACCCCACACATCGGCAAACTGGATCTATTCCGCACTTCGGGCCACTTCCCATACTATCGAGAATCGCAATACCCGCCAATCGTTCATCGCGAATGCCTTGATGCTCTAGCTGAAGAAGGTTGTTCCTGTGCAGAACTTTCCAACAAGCTAGATCAAGGGGAAATCGACGGGTATCTGCTCAAACCGATGAACTGTCCGATGCACATTCGCATCTTTCGCTCCGAACAGCACTCCTACCGCGATCTCCCGATTCGCCTCGCCGAGTTCGGTACAGTCTACCGCTGGGAGCAGTCGGGCGAACTCAACGGCATGACTCGTGTTCGCGGTTTCACTCAGGACGACGCCCACCTCTTTCTTCGAGAAGATCAACTTCAGGATGAGATTCAAGGTTGTCTGGGATTGGTTAAGCTAGTTTTCTCTATTCTGGGAATGAACGATTATCGAGTTCGCGTTAGTTTGCGTGATCCCGAATCCGACAAGTACGTTGGAGATCCCGCCGCATGGGACAAAGCGGAATCCGACCTCCGTGAAGCAGTCAAGGCCATGGGCGTAGATTACGTTGAGGAACCAGGCGAGGCAGCCTTTTACGGACCGAAGATCGACTTCATTGTCAAGGACGTCATCGGTCGTGAATGGCAACTCGGGACGGTGCAGGTAGACTACAACCTGCCCGAGCGCTTCGATCTCTCCTATGTGGGTTCCGACAACAAGGACCATCGTCCCGTCATGATTCATAGAGCCCCGTTCGGTTCCATGGAACGATTTTGCGGTGCTCTCATCGAGCACTTTGCGGGTAGCTTTCCGACTTGGCTTGCTCCCGAGCAAGTACGTCTGCTCCCGATGAACGACGACCTGGTTCCGCAGGCTCAAGATATCCTTGAAAAATTCAAATCCGCTGGACTCCGTGGGAGCGTGGATAAACATGCAGCGAAACTAGGCGCCAAAATTCGTAATGCCGAAAACGACAAAATCCCCCACATGCTGGTTCTCGGGAAACGCGAAGCTGAGGAAGGGAAAATCTCCGTCCGTTCACGAGCCAACCCCGAATGGGATGGCCCAATGACCGTAGACGAATGTCTGGCTAAACTCCTTGAGGAAGTAGAAACCAAGGCCCTTCCTAGGCCCAAAGTGCAGAAAGAGAATGGCTGAGAACCGGCTCACGCCGAAACCATCACTCCTCAACATTGCCAACGCAATTGTCGCGTTTCCCATCGTAATTGTCGTGCATGTCTATCGTTTTTTCTCGCCTCTCAAAAAATATCTGCTCGGACCCACGGCGGGGTGCCGCTTTGAGCCTACCTGCTCGGCTTATGCACTGGAATGCCTGCGACGATTCCCTCTCCCTATCGCTCTCTGGAAAAGCATCCGTCGAATAGCCCGATGCAATCCTCTTCACTCGGGTGGTTATGACCCGGTCCTAAGCGAGGATGAGGATTGCCAGTCCCCAAAAAACAATTGACCTGTGCGCATCATCCCCGTCGAAAACTTTCCCTCACGCGATGAAGCGGCACTTGTGGCATTTTTGGAGCGTTGCAAAAGTGAAGCCCGAAGAAAAGGTTCTCCATATTTCGGTTCCATCACGGTCGAAACTAATTTCGTCGACCCACTTGCTATCCTCGAGACGATCAGTGAGGAAGGTAATCCTTTGTGGTACGTGGAGCGACCCTCCGAGGAATTCGCGCTATCGTGCGGAGAAGCAGTAGCATACCAAGAATTTTCAGGGCAAGCTCGCTTTTCCGATGCCCGTCACTTCGCCGACGAAGTGTTTTCCCGAACCATTGCCACGGGCGACCTGGCGCCTGGTGGAGCCGGACCTACGTTCGCCCTCGCCGCAACCTTCGAAGAAAACAATGACCTGCACGGAGACCACCCCGCTCCACTCGCCGTGTTCATGCCCCGCTGGCAAGTCCTTCGGAAAGGCGGTCGGCACTATGCAATTGCGAATGCAAAGGTAGAACCAGAATCCAACCTCACTGAGATTGCACAAGGTATTTGGGCAGCTCACGGAAAATTATCGCACTTTCGCAACGAAACAGAAATTTCCAGCTTCGTCCAACTCCCTCCTCCGATTCTCTCACCGCAACGAGAACAAAACGACTACAAGAAGATCGTGGCCAAAGCCCTTGATCTCCTTGACGCGGAAAGCTTCGACAAAATCGTGTTGTCGCGCAAAATCACTCTCGATTCGGATCGCTCTCTATCTCCTTTTTCACTCGCGCATCAACTCCGTGAACGATTTCCCGACTGCCACACCTTTTGCCTTGGTGACCACCGACCGGGAATGCTGGTTGGAGCGACTCCTGAAAACCTCTTGCGCGTGCAGGGCGATCGAATCGAAACGGAAGCCCTTGCCGGCACTACGGCAAGAGGCGATAACGCTGGAATAGATGCTCAACTAGGCCAAACCCTTCTCGGAGACGAAAAGGAAGCACGTGAACACCGGTTTGTAGTGGAGTCCATTGTTCGTCGCCTGCGAGCACTAGGTTTAAAGAATTGCGAAGAAGGTCGCCCTCGCCTCCTTCGCTTATCGAACCTCCAGCATGTACGAACCCCTCTTCGGTCGAATTTGCCCAAGGACCTGCACCCCTTGGATATTCTCGCGGAACTTCACCCCACTCCGGCCATAGGGGGAAGTCCTCGCGCATCGGCACTGCCTCGCGTGAGTGAACTCGAAGGCTTTTCGAGAGATTGGTACAGTGGTGTAGCAGGGTGGTTCGACCATGAAGGAGAAGGAGAATTCGTGGTACCACTTCGTTGCGGTCACCTAAAGGGTAAACAAGTCGCATTGTACGCAGGCTCAGGAATTGTAAAAGGTTCAGATCCCGTTAGAGAAAAAAATGAAACCGATCTCAAGTTTGCCGCCATGCTTGAATCGCTTCAACGCACCTGATACGAAATATTCCCATGAACGAATCGAGTTTAACCAACGCCCGAGCCACTCAAGCTTGGGGCACGACTTTGGCCCGCACACTCTCGGCCTTAGGCGTTCGACATGTGGTTTTTTCTCCCGGATCTCGATCCACACCATTGATTCTTGCTTGCGAAGCATGCAAGGACTTAGAGACCCTTCCCATACTCGACGAGCGCTCCGCCGGTTTTTACGCAATCGGCCTAGCCAAGATGTCAAAGAAACCCGTTGCGGTCGTCTGCACTTCGGGCACGGCACCAGCTAACCTCTTGCCCGCTGCAGTCGAAGCAAACATGTCCGGGATCCCTTTGCTTTTGCTAACGGCGGATAGACCACCCGAACTCCGAGACTGTCAAGCAGGTCAATCAATAGACCAAACGAAGCTTTTCGGAACTCAAGTCAGATGGTTTCATGAATTATCGTTACCTCGCTTCCATTTGGACGCTCTTTCCTACCTTAGGCAGACAATCGTACAAGCTGTCGGAACTGCAACCGGATCAAACCCCGGCCCCGTACATCTTAACTTCCCCTTTCGCGAACCGTTTTTCGTCGAGGAGGAATGGACGAATCCTCCCATGCCCGCAGAGTTTGCATGGGATCACTTCCTTGAACAGGTTAGCCCGCAGGTTGCCACGCGAACCCAATTGATGGAAGATTTCTCAATGTTTGAAAACTTTCGTCGATGGCTCGTGGTAGCAGGCGAAGGCTGTTCGGCAAAGAATGCCGAAGTCATCTCCGAGAAATTGGGAGCTCCCGTCCTCGCCGACGCCTTTTCATCAGTTCGAGAATCCGTGTCCTCGCACCGCATCCTGCGTTTCGAGAATCTATTGCGCGACGACATCTTTCGAAGCGAGGTCACTCCAGACGCAGTACTCAGTCTCGGATCACTACCCACAAGCAAGACCCTCCGATCATGGTTGAGCGAACTCGATTCACCTACATGGGTGGCCGAACCTTCGGGATGCAACGTAGACGGGTTGCACAGGCGATCCGTTCACCTTGCGTGCGACTTCGAGGCACTGGCGGATTCCTTGCCGAAGATCGAGGCAGATTATGGTTGGCTCGAAAGTTGGACGAAGGCCGAAGCACGACTCGAAACTAAGTTAAGCGAGGCTTTTGCTCAAATCACCAACCTTTTCGAGGGGAAAGTCACCCATCTTTTATCCGAAATATTACCCGATGATTGCAACCTCGTGGTCGCGAACAGCATGCCTGTGCGTGACGTCGAGTGGTTTTGGCAGGGAGGAAAAGGGAAAAGACGACTGTGGGGAAACCGAGGTGCCAACGGTATCGACGGCACTCTCTCAACTGCCTTGGGGGTGGCTCATGCCTCTGGAAGTCAAACCTTCCTGCTAACGGGAGATCTTGCCTTCCTCCACGACGCCAATGGCTTGCTAGCCAAGAATGTTTTCCAAGGGAGTCTTACGGTGGTAGTTGTCAACAATCATGGCGGTGGCATTTTCGAGAATCTGCCGATCGCGAATCTGCCGCCTTTCGAAAAATGTTTCGCCACCCCGCAGGAAGTAAACATCAGCAAACTCTGCGAAGCCCATGGAATCACACATGCCAAGCCCGATGATTGGGCGACCTTCGAAGACTTTATTCGCGAACCTTTAGAACAGGGCATCCGCGTCATCGAGGTCGTGACGGATCGAAAGTCCGACGTCGAGACACGACAAAACCTTCTCTCGCTCGGTCCCTCGACCTGAGATCAATTTCCCATGCCCGAACTGGCAGAGGTCGCTTTCGCCAGCAAAGCGTGGAAAGGCGGTATGGGTGATGTGGTCGCCAAGGTGCAGACAAAAGACGTATCGCGAGTGTTTAGAGACACCGATCCGGCAAAGGTAAAAAACGGGTTGCGTGACACAACGCTCACAGGTGCGGAAACGCACGGAAAGAAGATGCTGTTCCAGTTTTCGGAGAATCGTTGGCTGGGTCTTCATCTCGGCATGACGGGCTGGTTGTTCACCGAAGACTCAAACTACCTCACGGAAAAGCATGACGCCCTTGTCCTGCGACAAAACGAAAGAACCCTAGTCTTTCGAGACCCTCGGCAATTTGGACGAGTCCTTTACCATCGTGGAGAGGACGCACCGAGTTGGTGGAGTAATTTACCACCAGAAGTTAATTCCGACGCATTTACGCTCGAGCTTGTAAGGACTGTTCTGAAACGACGTGCCCGTTCTCCGGTGAAGGCGGTCCTGCTGATGCAGGAGTTCTTTCCCGGAATCGGTAACTGGATGGTCGATGAAATCCTCTGGCGAGCCCGCATCCATCCCACCCACCCCGCAGGCAAACTTTCGCCAATAAAGTCCAAGGCCCTTTGGGAAGAAACCCGCTTCGTCGCCTCCGGAGCCATCGCAACGGTCGGCAAACGCGGAGGCGACCCACCGAAAGGCTGGCTGTTTCACGTCCGTTGGAAGGACGGGCGAAGATGTCCCGTTTCCGGCAAGGCACTCGTTCGGGAGCAAATCGCAGGGCGCACGACCTGTTGGTGCCCGTTTCGCCAACGAATGAAGCAATAGTGAAAAAAGTTCTAAGGGTTTCTTCATTTCTGCGTCATAAATAATATACTTTGACACCATGCGTATCGTGGCATGGAACAGTAACCCCCCTTTTCGATACTATCTTCCTAATCAAACCCAATTCCCGTCATGAAAATTAAAATGACTCCTGTTTCCTTCTCCTTAACAATGGCTTGCCTGCTTTTCGGGAACCTTGGCGCCAACTCAATTGGCTATGTCGAGAAATTCGCCATTGCCGAAGATCGAACCGAGGCTCTCAAGGAGTTGATTCCCGGGACGCGCGATTACTATTACTACCATGCCCTGCACGCCCAGAATAGTGGCGACCGCCAAGAACTTAATCGCATCCTCGGGTTGTGGATCAAGCGACACGGACACACCTCGCGGGTAAAGGAAATCCGCAACCGGCAAGCCTTGTTGGACTACGAGCAGAATCCGAACGGAACCATTACCCACCTGAGAAACGAATTGGGAATTAATTTCAATCACAGTCGCTTCGTCGAGGGTCAGAAACCCAATCATCCAACCACCCTCGATCCCGTAGCCATTAGCTACGACACCTTCCTTGGTCAGGCATTTCGCCAGTATAAAAACCTACAAGGCGTTTCGGATCGCGGACTCGAGAACCTCAAGCACGGAGTGCTCGATCCGACCCGCCTCCGGCATTTCCTGAGTCGCCTGCAAAGGCCGGACGTTCCCGATCTGCCCGCCTTCGTCGTTAAGGACCTTAAGGCAAAGTTCAGCCGTGGCTTCGGTTCCCACGGCATACACCGGAACTTGACCAAGAACCAGCTGGACGAACTACTCCAGTTGGAGCCAAACCTGATCGACAACTCGAACTTCATAAACGTCTACCTCTCGAAACTGACTCCGTCCGACGACGTCGACGTGACCTATGACTACGAGGAGAAGCGGAAGCACCTCAATCGCATCTACAACTTCTCCAAGCGTTTAGCTCCCGCCCACAACTCACTCAAGGCGAACGCCATCTACCACATGCTTGCCTTTCAGCGATCACAAGGTGAGTGGAACCGACAATTGTTCATGGAGTATCTCTCGCTTCCGCGAAGAGGAATCTACGTCCACCCAAAGCGCTGGGAGGAAGCGTTGCGCAAGGACCGTCGCATAGAGGTAAACCTGAACGCCGACTACAGGGCCTACACGGGGTTCGGCAGAATCAGCAACGACCTGGAACTCGTGCGGTCCTTTTTCCTGAAGTTCTTTATTAAGGACAAGGACTACGAGAGTTTCGTAAAGCTCGTGCGGGACAACTACCTGAAACCTTTGTTCGCGGAGGCCAAGCTGACGGCGGGCGTCGGAGATCCCGAAAAGTGGTACTCCATGCTGTCCTCGGTTGCGGTCAACGCCCTCAAGAACCGGATAGATCTCGATTTCCCCGCAGACAACAAGGAGTTCTTCAAGTCGAACGAACCGGTGAAGCTCAAGCTCGCCGTCAAGAACGTCGACACGCTCCTGGTGAAGGCTTTCGAGATCAATACCTTCAACTTCTACAGCCGAAACCTCAAGCCCGTCGACACCGCGATCAACTTGGACGGTCTGTCCGCGACCTGGGAGCGGGTCCTCAAGTACAAGGATGCCCCCATGCTGCGCTCCGAGAGGAAGTTCGATTTCCCCGAACTGAACAAGCGTGGCGTCTACGTCATCGAGTTCATCGGGAACGGGAAGAGCAGTCGGGCCCTCGTTACGAAGGGCAACCTGCGGGTGCTCGAGAAAGTGGGTCCGGCGGGCCACGAGTTCAGGATCGTCGACGAAAACAACAAGAACCGCCCGAATACCGCCATCTGGCTTGAGGGAACCGAGTACGCTACGGACAAGCACGGTGTCTTGAGGGTTCCGTTCAGCAATCGCCCCGGTCGTCGAAGCATAGTTCTGCGCGACGGCGACTTCTGCGCGCTGACCACCTTCGACCATCTCGGCGAGAACTACAAGCTCGACGCCGGCATCCACATCGACCGGGAGACCCTCGTCAAGGGAGCCACCGCCAAGGCCGTCATCCGCCCGCTCCTTCGCCTGAACGGCTATCCGGTCTCTTCCGACCTGCTGGAGGATGCCAAGCTGGTCGTTAAGTCGGTCGACCATCACGGCGTCCCGAGCATGACCGAGATGGACTTGCCGAAGCTCGAGCAAGGGAAGGATTTCATTCACGAGTTTCTGGTGCCGGACAAGTTGTCCCAACTTTCCCTCCTCCTCACGGCCAAGGTACAGAACCTCAGTCGGGCTCGGAAGGAGACCCTGTCGCCGAGCCGTTCCTTCACCGTGAACCAAGTGGAACGCTCCCTCAAGATGGAAGCCGTCCACCTTGGCCAACTGAAGGATGAGTACTATCTGGAAGTTATTGGCCGAAACGGGGAGTCCATGGTCGACCGGGCCGTGACCGTAGAGGTGAAGCACCTCGATTTCGTCAGTACCCGCACCTTGGGCCTGAAGACGGATCAGAATGGCCGCATCGGGCTCGGGAAGATGCCACGCATCGAGTCGATTCGTGTTCGTCACCCGGATGGCTCAAGCTACTTGTGGCCCATTCACCGCGACCAAGTGGGACGCAACGCCCAGCCGACGTCCATCCATGCCGCGACCGATGAAGTCATCGCGGTTGCCGTACCGGGAGTCTCGGACAACATGGATAAAGCTACCGTCTATTCCCTCCTCTCAAAGCGAGGTTCCTTCTACGAGGGGGATCATTCGGCGGCGGGTTCCCTGCGGGGCGGCTATCTTCTCGTTCGCGGACTCGTCCCGGGCGACTACGATTTATTTCTCAAGAACACCCGCCAGAAGATCACCATCCGAGTGACGGAAGGAAAACGTGGAAACGGGTTCGTCTTGTCGGGCAACCGTGTCCTCGAGGACAACCGGCTCGATCCCGTCCAGATTCGCTCGGTCGACATCGCGGGGGGCAAGGCGACGATTCGCCTAGGGAATGCCGACAAGCTTACCAGGTTGCACGTCTACGCCACACGCTACGTTCCCCATTGGGACGGTTTCGCCGCCCTCGACGTGGGCGGCATCCCGTCGCCCTACTCCATGCGTTTGGCCAAGCAGCGCTCACTCTACGTGAAGGAGCGCGACATCGGGGAGGAATACCGCTACGTACTGGACCGCAGGTATGCCCCGAAGTACCCCGGAAACATGCTCAAGCGCCCCGGTCTGATCCTCAACCCGTGGTCAGTCCGCAAAACCGACACCGGCAGGCAAACCGCCGCCAAGGGTGGAGAATATGCTAAGAAGATGGATTCGTCCAACGAATCAAAGAAGGAGGGCAAGGGTCGCTCCTCGGGGGCGGGTTCGGCGACCGACTACGCCAACCTGGACTTCCTCCAGACCAACGGCTTGCTCTGGGCGAACGTGAAACCCGACGAGAAAGGCGTCGCCGTCATCGATCTGGAAGGCCTCTCGGGACACCAGCGCCTTCATATTTACGCCATCGACTCGTGGAACATGGCCTACCGCCCCGTGGCCCTGCCCGCCGCTAAGCTAAAGCGGAAGGAACTGCGCATGGCTCGCACGCTCGACCCGAAGAAGCCCTTCTCCGAGCAAAAGCTCATCTCCACGCTGGCCAAGGGCAAGGAATTCAAGTTAGCCGACGTCACCACCTCCGAAATCCAGCTTTACGACAACTTGTCCCGGGTTTACGGCCTGCTCTCGACTCTCAGTGGCGACGCCAATCTCGCCGAGTTCGGCTTCATCCTGGACTGGCCGAACCTCAAGCCCGAGGAAAAGCGCGAGAAATACTCGGCGTACGCCTGCCACGAGCTGAACTTCTTCCTTCTCCACAAGGATCCTGCGTTCTTCGGGAAGGTCATCAAGCCCTACCTCGCCAACAAGAAGGACAAAACCTTCATGGATCACTGGCTGCTGGGGGCGAACCTGTCACGCTATCTCGAGCCCTTCGCCTTCTCGCGGCTCAACGCGGTGGAGAAGATCCTCATGGCCCGCAAGGGGCCCGGTGGAGCCAAGGCGATGGAACGCTACGTCCGCGAACTGCAGGACATGATCCCGCCCAATCCCGAGGAGTACAACCGCCTCTTCGACGCGGCGGTCGGAAGTTCGGCGCTGGAGACAGGCGACAAACTCGGCTTGCGTGCCCAACAAACGTCCCAGAACAGGCGCCTGTTCGCGAAAATGCAAAAGCGATCAGCGGCAGTGAATGGTAGTTTTTTTGGCGAGGTACTCTCACTCAAGGCGAATGCGGAGTTGGATCTTGCGGGAAGAGCCCTCAATATACCGCAGGCAACAACAGCCGCATCGGGGGCTGTGCCCATTTTCGCGCAAGAGGCAGCCGAGGAAGCGCTTGCAGAGGTGATGGATTCAGCGGATTTCGACGACAACGCCAACATGTTGAACCAGGCCAAGAGTTCACGAGACAAGATGACATGGAAAGGTAAAAAAGACAAAGGCATCGGAGCCGGCTACCTCGATGCACGCTTGGTGGAAAGGGGCAAGGCCCGTCAATTCTACCGGAAGCTCCCTCCCACGGAAGAATGGGCCGAGAACAACTATTACAAGTTGCCGATCGAGCGCCAGAACGCCGACCTCATCCTGGTCAACGCCTTCTGGAACGACTACGCGGCCAATCCCGAAGGAAAGCCCTTCCTCTCGGGCAACTTCATCCACGCCACCCGCAACTTCGCCGAGATGATGCTCGCCCTGGCGGTCCTCGACCTGCCTTTCAACGCGGCGGAGCACGAGGTGGAGAACGAGGGACGCTCCTTCGCCCTCAAGTCGGACAAGCCACTGGTGGTGTTCCATCAGGAGATCCGTGAAACCGAGGATGCCGAGGACGCCCGCGACATCCTCTTGAGCCAGAACTTCTACCGGGCGGATTCCCGTTTTCGCCACGAGCGAGGGGAACGGCTGGACAACTTCGTCAAGGACGAGTTCCTCAAGCGGATCGCCTACGGTTGTCAGGTGGTTATCACCAACCCGACCTCCTCGGTCCGCAAGCTCCGTTACCTGACCCAGATTCCCGCGGGGGCCATTCCCCTGCAGAACGGGTACTACTCCAACGGACGACCCTTCCGGCTCGAGCCCTACTCCACCCAGACCCACGACTTCTATTTCTACTTTCCCGAGGCCGGCGAATACCCGATCTACCCCATCCAGGTGGCGAACGACAAGGGTCGGGTGGCGGGAGCCGCCGCGTTCGTCTTCAAGGTGGTCGACAAGCTGAGCAAGCGGGACGTGACATCCTGGGCATGGATCTCCCAGAACGGGACCGAGAAGGAGGTTTTGCAGTACCTTCGCGACCACAACATGAACCGGATCGACCTCGACAAGATTGCCTACCGCATGCGCCACGACCGCGAGGGTGGCGGCGGAAAGCCCTTCTTCGAGAAGGCCCTGAAGCTTCTCTCGGATCGTTTCGCCTACAATTCCACCCTCTGGTCCTACGCCTTGTACCACAAGGACGCGAAGTTGATGGGCGAATACCTTTCGCGCTCGGGCATGACGAGTCGCTGCGGTCTGTACCTAGACAGCCCACTTCTGACCATCAATCCCGTGCAACGCAATTTCCACCAGCACCTTGAGTACAAGCCCCTTGTCAATGCCCGGGCACACCAACTGGGCAAGGATCGCAAGGTCCTCAACGATCGGCTGCATGGGCAGTACCACCGGTACATGAACGTCCTGAAGTACCACCCGAGCCTGGGCGAGGAGGATCTGCTCGCCGTCTCCTACTATCTGTTCCTGCAGGACCGTGTGAGCGAGGGACTGAAGTTCTTCGGGCGCGTCCGCCCCGAAAACGTGGCGGAGAAGCTCCAGTACGAATACCTCTCCACCTACGTCGACTTCTACAAGGGCGACCTCGCGTCGGCTCGCCGACGGGCCACGAAATACGCGGACTACCCGGTCGACCGCTGGAGGAACCTGTTCCGCGAGGCCCTCGGCCAACTCGACGAGATCGACGGCAAGGGCGTCGAGCCCGTGGACGACGAGGACCGCGAGCAGGTTCAGGACGCCCTCGCCTCCACCGAACCCGGCCTCGAACTGAAGGTCGAAAAGGGGGAGGTCACCATCCAGGCACGCAATTTGGAGGTCTGCACCGTCAACTTCTACCCGATGGACGTGGAACTGCTCTTCTCGCGGAAGCCCTTCGTGAAGGAGGACACCGAGCACTTCACCAGCATCGTGCCCAACCTGAGCCGGAAGATCGACCTGCCGAAGGGGAAGGATGGCCATTCCTTCCCGTTGCCCGATGAGTTCGCCGACCGCAACGTGATGGTGGAAGTGGTCGCCGCGGGCATCCGCGAGGCCAAGGCCTACTACGCGAACGACCTGGCCGTACAACTCATCGAGAACTACGGGCAGGTGCGCGTGGCCCACTCCGACACGGGCAAGCCCCTGCCCGAGACCTACGTCAAGGTCTACGCCAAGCTAGGCAACGGCCAAGCGCGCTTCTACAAGGACGGCTACACCGACCTGCGCGGGCGTTTCGACTACGCCTCGCTCAACACGGGCGACCTCGACGATGCCCGGGACTTCTCGATCCTCGTCCTGCACGACCGACACGGGGCCGCCATACGCGAAGCCAAACCACCCACGCAGTGACCATCGGAAACCTTTACCATGAAACGGAGTTTTGAAGCCATGAATATTCGCAACGTCACCACCTTCGCCCTCGGAATCATTTTTGCCGGGACCTGCCTCACCGCCCGCGAGATCGGATTCGTGGAGAAATTCAGCCTCGCCGAAGACCGCGAAGAAGCCCTCAAGGAACTGGTCTCCGGCACAAGGGAATACTATTATTATTCCTCCCTGCACGCCCTGAGCAAGGGAGACCTTCAGGAAGTCGAGCGCCTAATGAAGATCTGGGTCAAGCGGTACGGGCACACCCGGCAAACAAAGGAAATCGAAAATCGCTCGGCCATGCTCCGCTACGGGAAAAACCCCGAGGCGACTCTGGCCCACGTCATGCGCGAGCTGAACCTGCGGTTCAACCACAGTCGCGTCGTCGAGGGTCGCAAGCCCGCCCACCCGACCAAGCTGGACCCCCGCAGGATCAGTTTCGAAGTCTATCTCCAACAGGCCCTCGCCCGGCACAAGAACCTGCAGGGCGTAGAGGATCGAGGACTCGCACTGCTAGACCTCGACAAGCTGAACGACATTCGGTTGCAGCACTTCCTAAGTCGCCTAAAACGCCCCGACGTTCCCAACCTGCCCGCGCTCATCGTCAAGGACCTGAAAAGCAAGTACAACAGAGGATTCGGCTCCCAGGCCATCCACCGCAACCTCACGCGGGCGCAGATGGACGGTTTGCTACAGATTGACCGCAAGTTCATCGACAACGCCAACTTCGTCCATGCCTACCTCTCGAAACTGGCGCCCTCCGCCGACGTCGATCCTCGTCAGGACGATGCGGAGATGAGCAAGTGGCTGAACCGTCAGCTCAGCTTCACCCGCGGTTTGTCTCCCGCCTTCAACACCCTCAAGGCGAACGTCCTGCACCACCTGCTCACCTTCAAGCGGAAGCAGGGTGTCTGGGATCGCGAACTGTTCCTCGAGTACCTCAAGCTGCCCCGCTACACCAACTACGTGAACCCCGTCTGGCGGGACGCGGAAATCAAGCGGCGACGGGACTGCCGGGTCGACCTCAACGCCGACTACAGTTCTCGGGGCGGTTTTCCTCGAGTCGGCAACGACGATTCCCTCGTCCGCTCCCATCTACTCCATTTCTTTCTTCAGGACAAGGATTACGACGGCTTCGTAAAATACGTGCGCGACGACTACCTCAAGAAGGTCTTCGCCGAGGCCAAGCTGACTGCGGGTCTGGGAAATCCTGAGAAGTGGTACTCCATGCTGAACTCGGGCGAGGTGAAGGCCCTCAAGGACCGCGTGGACCTCGACTTCGCCTACTCCAACAAGGAACGCTTCGCCCCGGGTGAAGAGGTGAAGATTTCCCTTTGGACCAAGAACGTCGAGACGCTTCTGGTCAAGGAGTTCGAGATCAATGCCTTCAACTA
>Ga0209667_1002103_pt1 | contig 13509 bp, 16 predicted proteins | sample SaaInlV_165m_DNA_2_FD_184682 | JGI IMG/M metagenome (GOLD analysis project Ga0209667, IMG submission 184682) | Marine microbial communities from expanding oxygen minimum zones in the Saanich Inlet - Saanich Inlet SI037_S3LV_125m_DNA (SPAdes)... | ecosystem: Environmental > Aquatic > Marine >... | reverse complement strand
AGGAGGAAGTTCATCAGCATCTGCAATAATTAATGCAATTTTTAAGTTAATTAGAGCAGAATCAGCTTCTTGAATACTGAATACAATTTTTTACAAAACTTTGTGCATAATTTGAACTATCAAAATAAAGATGTCCGTATGAAGCTAAAGTATCGTATTCCATCATCCCATCTTGATGTTTTTTGATTCCTTCACCAATTTCCAAATTATAAGCAAATTTTGAATCAGATGATACTGATTCTAATTGAGAATAATGAAATTCATGACCTTGAAAATTATGTAATTTTTCAGTTATGGAATTTTTTGAAATGATTTTACCCTTAGTGTAATTTAGTCGCATCTTCTTAGTCATTTTGGTTTCAGCATCAAAGATACCAATCATTTTATGTTTTTTATTATCAGATGTAATAGATTTTGTTAAATACATTAATCCACCACATTCTGCATAAATTGGAAGATTATCTTCTGATAATTTTTTAATAGTCTTTTTCATGATTTGATTTTTTTCAAGTGAATTTCCTAAAACTTCAGGAAATCCACCACCAATGTATAGTCCATCGCATTTTGGAATTTTTTTATCTTTAACAGGACTGAAAAATTTGAGAGTTGCACCTTCACGATGTAATGATTCTAAATTATCTTGATAATAGAAATTAAATGATGTATCAAGAGCTACTGCAATTGTAATTTTTGATTTTTTTGGAATTGATTTTGAGATTTTTGGTAGATCAATTGGATTTTTTAAAATTTTAATAATTTTATTTACATCTATTGATTTTGAAATAATTTTTGAAAGTTTTAAAATTTGATTTTTTTGGATTTTATTATCTAATGTTGAAATTAGCCCTAGATGTCTTGATTCTAAATTCAATAATGGATTTTTTGGTATTATACCTATTATTGGAATTTTTGTTTTCTCTAATGCAGTTCTACATAAAATTTCATGTTTTTTACTACCTATTTTATTAAGAATTATTCCAACGATACGAGAATTCCTATGGAATTTTTGAAAACCTAATACAGTTGCTGCAATTGAGCGTGAAGTTTTGCTTGCATCTAAAACTAGGAGAACTGGAGATTTTGTTATAGAGGCTACATGGTGAGTGCTAGCATGATTTGAATCACCACCAAATCCATCATAATATCCCATTACACCTTCAATTATTGAGATATCAGATTTTGAATTTGAAATAAAACTATTCAAAAGTTGATTTTTCCCCATCAACCAGACATCCAAATTGTATGTATCATGATTTGAAATACTTGAAAGATAACTTGGATCAATATAATCAGGGCCTACCTTAAATGGTTGAACTGAATATCCTTGTTTTTGTAAAGCATGAATTATTCCACATGTAATTGATGTCTTTCCAACTCCACTTGTTGCACCTGCTAAAACAATTCTGGGAATTTTCAATTTGAATGACTAGGAATATTTTTTATTTAAACTGATATCTTTTGAAATGCCCAATGTTTTTAGTGAGATTAATTGAATATTATTCATGGAAAATGATGGACTAGTCATTGTTTATACTGGAAAAGGTAAAGGAAAAACAACGGCAGCATTAGGAATTGCTTTACGAGCTACTGGTTATGGGAAAAAGAGTTGTATGATCCAGTTCATTAAAGGTTCATGGCATTATGGTGAAATGGATTCATCAAAAAGATTAGAACCAGAATTTGAAATGATTGCAGTAGGTAAAGGATTTGTAGGAATTATTGATGATAAAACTTCAAAAGAAGTTCACAAAGATATTGCTAAAGAAGCAGTAAAGATTAGTATTGAAAAAATTCAATCAGGAAATTATGATATTGTTATACTAGATGAGATAAATTATGCTGTAAATCTTGATTTGATTTCAGTTGATGATGTTTTGAATATAATCAAATCAAAACCTGTAAAAGTAGATCTTGTACTTACAGGAAATTATGCCAAAAATGAAGTTATGGATATAGCTGATTTAGTTACAGAGATGAGAGAGATAAAACATCCATTTCAACAAGGGATCAAAGCAAAAAAAGGAATTGATTTCTAATCAGCAAACATTAATTTACACAGTCAAGAGTTTTAGAAGAAATGTCTACTGAAATACAAGAAATGCCTGAACAAGGAGAAATTGTTCTAGCTACAGTAACCAAAGTGATGGATCATGGGGCATATGTGACATTAGATGAATATGATGAAATTCAAGGATTTTTACATATTTCAGAGATTGCTCCAGGTTGGATTAGATCAGTCAGTAGATTTGTAAAGGATGGGGAGAAAAAAGTTCTACTCGTAAAAAAAGTAAATGCCAAAAGAGGCGATATTGATCTTTCATTAAAACAAGTAACAAAAGATCAGAAAAAACAGAAACTAAAAGAAGTTAAAAAATATGAAAAAGGTAAAACATTATTACAAAATGTCCAAGATAAAACAAAATTAACAGATGAAGAAATTGAAAAATTGGAAGATGTAATTTACTCAAAATTTGATTCAGTTTATGATGCATTTATTGAAATTGGAAGAAATGGAATAGAATCTGTAAAAGATCTTAAACTTGCAAAAAAAACTGCAACAGTAATTGAGGAAATATGCTCAAAAATTAAACTTCCATCAGTTGAAATTAGAGGAATAATGGAAATAACAAATAGTAAATCAAATGGAATTGAAATAATCAAGAAAGTATTGTTAGATATTTTAAAAAAAGATTCTGGAATAGATATTACATATTTGGGTGCACCAAAATATAGAATATCAATTACATCAGAGGATTTTAAATCAGCTGAAAAAACATTAAAGCCAATGATTACTGAAATTCAAACTAACATAGAAAAGAAAAAAGGTTCTTTCAAATTTACTAGAGAAGAATCAAAGAAAACAAGAGATAATTAAAATGAGATTTCAATTAAGAAAATGTATCAAGTGTTTTGGATATTCACTTAAAGAAAAATGTTCACAATGTCATGAAGATACAATTTCTGCACATCCAGCAAAATTTTCTCCAGATGATAAATACATGAGATATAGATTAGCTGAAAGATATAATTGAATTAAAAATTATGGAATAAAACAAGTTTTTGATTCTTCTATCCAAATACTATTTTCTCCTAAGAGTGCAATACATTCTTCTTTTCTATCTGGTGTTAAATCTATACCTGGCAATGATCCTTCATCAATTTTTGCATCAGTAATAAATTCTTTATTTACTTCATAAACAAATACTCCAATCATAGTTCCACCCTTTTCTACATTAAAACTAGGAGAAGAGTAGACTAATCGTAAAGGTCCATCTTCGTCTATCGGATATTTAATATCTTTAACATAGACTGGAGTAAAACCAGGTTGATAGATAGTCGATTGTTGATTAGTTTGAAGATTTACATAGGTTAAAGGTGTAAATGGGATCATTTTTCCTAAAAGTGTTTCATTCCAAAAATAATCGGTTCCACTAGTTCCATCAGTGTGTAAATATTTGGCGATTGGTTCTTCAGCAATTTTTACAAACCAATATTTTTTTGATTCATCACCACCACCATGTAAAATGTAAATTGGTTGATCTTCAAAATCTACTGCCAATCTTTGACCAGCAATAAAAATTAGTAAATAATCTGATTTCATATATTGGAAAATTTTCCAACCTTTTTCAGGAGAAGTTAAAAATGCGTTAGCTATTCTTTTAATTACATTATCATCTAAAGTAGAATTATCAGCTAAAGAAGCACGTTCAGCTTTAGTTTGAATCCAATAACCATAATCCCACCATGCAGCAATTACTGCATCATCTGATGTATTATTTTTTATCCACTCCATTGAATCACGCCAATCAGTGGTACTAATTGAAAACGTACTTCCACCATTCATAAATGTGGGAGGGTTATGTGTTATTGTTAAAACATTTGCGTTTACAGGAAAAACTATTGGAACAATTAATAATATTATCAATCCAATTATGAAAGATGATTTTATTAGATAATTTTTAGGTTTATTTAAATTCAATTCTTTAATTAATATGGATAATCCTAAGGATGCCAAAATAATTATTGAAAGAGATGCAAATATTTCTAGTCGTACAAATGCAGAACTCACATAAACTCCAATTAATCCTATAATCAATGAAAAAGAAATCATATCATTTGTTATGAAATTTGATTTTTTAGAATTTTTTAAAATTATCCAAATTCCAATTCCTGCAAATATCATCAATATTGAATGAAAAAGAAAAGATTGTGCAAGTGTGGTTGTTGCATGTTCAGAAACAGAATCTACAAGTGGATCAGTAGTTGTTAAAAATGGATTAATTGCATTTAGATATCTATGACTAGGTAGTGATAGAAATTGTAAATCATCATTTAAAATAAGAAAACTTGATCCAACTATCAAAAGTGTTACAAGGAATAATAATCCATTTCTATTTTTGGAATTTTTATTACTTTTACTTTGAATAATGATGCAAAAAACCAAGAAGATAGTAGGTATGATTAAAGATAATCCTCCCAATCCCATAACAAATGTTGTTCCCAGTCTTTCAAATACTAGGGATGTTACAATAGTTGAAATTGTAAAAATTGGAATTGTCCAAATTAAAAATCTGTGATCTGTTCGTAAAAAAGGTAAAGTAAGTAAAAATATTCCTAATGGGATAATAAAATATTGGTCACCTCCCCAAGCAGATAAACCAAAAACAATAAAAATTCCAGCGGAAATTAATTTAGGAATTACAATTTTTTTATTTTTTGAATTTATCCCACTTAAAAAAAGATAGATTGCTAAAATACTGAAAAATAAACCAAGAGGTTCAGATTTGAACCAACCTAAATGGCCTCTAATAACGATAGGAATTGATATTGAAAAAAGTAATGCTGCAAATAATCCAGCAGTAGTTCCACCAATTACTCTGACCAGTGCAAAAACAACAATTGCAGTTAAAGAACCAATTATTACTGGAAATAATATAGTAAAATCATAAAGATTACCACCAGTTCCAAATATACCATATGTTGTTGCAGCTGTAAGATGTAACATAACTTGAGAAGTTTCAGAAACATTACGTCCATGAGGATACCAACTTAATTCATCATTCCATTGAAAATATGCATCAATTCCATTATCTACAGCATATTGAGTTGCTCTATAGTTGAAAAAAGGATCAAATTCATTTAATTCCCAACCAAAATCTGCAGGTTGAGATCTTATCATAAAAGAGGTGGAAAAAGCTATTGAGAGAATAGCAATAATTAAAAAATGATTTAGTTTTAAATCAAAATTTCCAATTGAAAATAATCTAGAATTAGAATTCAATATTTTTTATCAATAATCTGTGTTTATTACTCTTTTTGAAAAACTAATTTTTGATTTAGAACTAAAATGAAATTATGGAGCAAATTTACCTTCAAGTCTTGTTTCACTAAGAATATGTTTCTTCATTGATTCTTCTACTTTTAATTTAGTAGAACCTTGTTTTAGATTTAGAGTATTATCCAAAGCATAAAGTTTGAAAATGTAAGTATGTTCTTTATCTGGTGGTGCAGGTCCACCATAACCAATTTCATCAAAATCAGTTTTACCTTCAATGGAATTTTCTGGAATATAGTTTTCTAAAATTTCTTTTGTATCTGGAGAAATATTCCACAAAATCCAATGTACCCAAACTTTTCCAACTGCACCCATTGCATCAGGATCATCCATAATCAAAGCTAAAGATTTTGTTCCTTCAGGAATTTTAGAAATTTTTAATGGTATGCTAAGATTTTTGTTTTTATATCCATATTTTTGGGGTATAATTCCACCATTTTCAAATGCAGTACTTGTTAAGATCATGTTAATTATAGATAAAAAAAGTCTCAAAGTTAAATTTTTCTAAGATTCTAAGATAATTTTATCTTGTGAAAAAGAAAGTATAGAGCTACCAGCTTGTTTGATTTGTTTTTTTAGTGCTTTATCCATCGTACCAACAATAGACCGGTTATTTTTCACATATTCTATCAATTCTTTGTCTGCAAAATTTCCTTGAATTGAAATTGTTTTTAGTTTTTTTATATAATTCATTGTTGTTTCTATTTCTTGTTTTTTTTCTGGGTTATTTTGTAATTTGGTTAATTCATTTTTTACAACTTCAGGAACAACAAATGAAATTGAGCCTATTTCTGTATCTAAATTATCTATATTTTTAATTCGTCTAGTTGCTAAATGAATTAAAAAGCTAGTATCGCATATTACTTCAACCAACTATTCCTGCACCAATTAATCGCCATCTTTCATCTATTCTTCTACTAATTGCTACATTTCCATTCTCAAATATACATGCAGGTCTCCTAAGTTCAATCTCAACTGTTTTGGATTTAATTTTTGTAACTTTTCCTAATACAGGGGCAGTTCCAATGTTTAATCGAAGTAGTTCTCCAGATTTTATTGGTTGAACTTTGATATCCTCAGTTATTCCTACTGCAGAATCAAACAAACTTGTTTCTAATTTTATGAGAGTAGAATTTTCAGGTAATGTACCTGGTTTTCCGATTACTGAACCAATAAAAGAATCACTTCTAGTCATAGATGGATCAAGTTTTGTTCCAATAGCTACCAAACCTCCAGGTTTTACTGATTCAACAATTCCTGCAGCAGTTCCTAACGATGTAATTTCGGTCAATAGAGGTTCATATGATTTCTTTTTCTCATTTACAATTCCGGGTTTTATCTCTATTTCATCACCAATGTTAAAGAGTCCTTGAGTTAAACTTCCACCAATTACACCACCTTTGATATTTTTTAATTTTGTACCTGGTTTATTTACATCAAAAGAACGTAAAACATGCATTACAGTATCTTTTTTCTCATCTCTTTCTGGAGTTTTGATTGTTGATTCTATTGAACCAATTAATGCATCAACATTCAGACCAGATTGAGCAGAAATTGGAATGATAGGTGCTTTTGCAGCATGTGTTCCTTTAACAAATTTAGTAATGTCTTGATAATTTGTTAATGCTTCTTTGTATGAAATTAAATCAACCTTATTTTGAACTACAACTATTTGTTGAATACCAAGAGTTTGAAGTGCTAAAAGATGTTCTTTTGTTTGTGGTTTTGGAACTTTTTCATTTGCTGCAACTAATAATAATGCTCCATCCATTAATGCTGAACCTGAAAGCATATTTGCCATCAAACTTTCGTGTCCAGGACTATCCACAAAACTGACAACTCTAGATAATTCACTTTCTTTTCCACAATTGTTACATTTTGGAGTTGTAGAAAATCCTAAAGGTTCTTCACAGCTTTTACACTTGTAAAATGCAGCATCAGAATATCCAACACGAATTGTAATTCCTCGTTTTAGTTCTTGACTATGTACACTAGTCCATGAACCAGTTAATGCTTGAATGAGAGTTGTTTTTCCATGATCTACATGTCCTGAAGTTCCAATGTTAACACATGGTTGATAACCATATTTTTTGATGTACCAATCAGGAAGTGTATCTCTCCAATGCATGAGTCAAAATGTAGAATCGGTATATGTTAAGTTATTCTTTTTTATCTTTGGTTTTTTCATCTGTTGATTCTTTTGCATCTTCTGTAGGTGCTTCAACAGGTAATTCTCCATCAAATTTACAATTTACTTGATAGATTTCTTCTGAAATTGTATTACCACGCATTAATTTTCTAACTCTTTGTCCAGTTTCTGCTGCTTGCAAACCTACTCCTTTAGAAAGTAAAACACGTTTTCTTGCTGCACCATGAATATCATCTCTCATTGGAATTCCAGATTTGTCACTACCACCAGTAAGTTTTAGTTTTCCAGATAATCCTACAATTGTAGCATCAGTTTCATTTCCTAATTGTAATCCCAATAATGGATTTGCATCACTGTCTTTGAGTTCTTTGGAAATAGATTTACCCTTAATATCTGAGATTGTAAGTTTGAAGTTAGTCAAGTATTCCGAAAAAAAGTTGAACGACTAATTAACCTTTGGACATTATTTTTAAATCAAGACTCAGAAAGTAAGTCATGGAAGAAGACATCAAGTGTCCAAAGTGTGATAGTAAAATGGTAGACATGCAAGCATGCCATATGTTTTGTCCTAATTGTGGTTCCCATTTAGATTGTTCAGATAAAGGAAGTTATTGGTAATTACATTCCAGGTCTGTCTGGAATGTAATCAGATACCATATTGATTGCTTGGTCTTTCATAATTTCAAGATAAGTATCATAATCTGCCTCAAAATTACAATGAGGACATTTTACACTAGTAACATCATCATCTAATATTGCAACTCTTTCACATTCTGGGCATTTTGCATCCATGATATGATAATTCAATTAAGATATTTAATCATAATTAATGAATACCACCTAAGCGGAGTTAGTTTAGTCTGGTATGACGTCAGCTTCCCAAGCCTATTTTCTCCTAGAACTACCTTTGAATCAACAATCAACGGTAGTTCTACTCCAAAAAAATTATCAAGTTTGGTTCTGATTGAATGAATTAGTTTGTGTTCATAGTTCTTTGATAGTTTTAGGTTACCTTCTAGGTATTCTTTTTCTTTCTTACTTAGCATATTGTTATTTTTCTCCCCCGACGTATTTAGTTTTTAGAATGAATTTCTAAAAAGAGTTTATTTATCAGAAATAATGAAAAAAAATATGAATATATTATTTTCACTTACAATAGTGATTGCTTTACTAGTATTTTCTATGATTCCAAATAGTTTTGCAGAAGTGGATTATAACAAAGACCTTAAATTTTTAATTAAAGATTTTAACATATACGAGTCTGATGACCTTGATATTTTACAGGTATTTCTTTCAATATCAAATAATGGAAATGAAAGATTTGAATCATGGTTAACAACTATCTTCATGGTGGATACTCAAGGGAGATTGTTTGAAACAAGTCCTTACATGGTGTATGACTATGACTTTCTAGCAAATGATGATTGTGAAACTTTTACTGATTCAATCAATCCAGGACTTACAAAAACAATTCCATTATGTTATGAAATCCCAAAAAATCTGAATAAAAATTTCCATTTAAAAATTCTAAGCAGTCCTCAAGAAGTATGTGATATGGCAAAAGGGAATCAATTCATAGAGGATTGTCAGGAAAAAGAAATTAATTTACCAAGTCCCAATGCAATTTCAATTAATGAACCAGAAGTCACAGTGGTTGTACCTGATAATTCAGAATTGATAAATTCTCTCAAAAATGAAAATTTAGAATTAAAAAAAGAAATTAGTCAATTAGAATCTGCAAATAAAAAACTACAAAGCACAATAGATGAATTAGAAAAGAAATTAACTGAAAGTGGAGATTCTACTCCTAAAATCAAAAAAGAAATAGCTTCATTTGTAGATAAAACAAAAGACCCTCAAGATTATGTTGATAGATACAAAAAAGAATCATCATACAAAGAATGGTTTGATGAAAATTATCCAGATTACGATTCTATCTATGAAGCAGTAGGAAAACGTCAACCTGTTCCAGATTGGATTAAAAACAATGCAATATGGTGGTCAGAAGGAAAGTTATCTGAAGATGAATTTGTAGGCGGAATAGAATATTTGGTAAAAAATAAAATTATCAATGTAGATTAGAATAAGAAAATGAAATCAGATGAACATATTTTTTGCTGGAATTGTGGTGTGTCAGAACCTAGAAAAAATAATTTTTGTAGAAAATGTGGTTCAAAATTTTCACAAATAAAAGAAAACCAAGCTGAAATTCCTAAATCATATCATAAAAAAACAAAAAAAAGTTTTTTGATATTAGGTATAGCAATAATGATTTTTGGTAGCATAGCCTTTGTTGTTCCAATAAATGATATGGGTTGGACAATGAGTGATGCTGATGCGTTATGTAAAAGTCCAATAGGACTAATAGGTCAGGCTAGCGGGGGAGAACAAGGACAAAAAAGTTGTTTGATGTTTTCACAATTAGTTCTTTTAGCTAGTGTGCTTGAAATTGTAGGAATAATTTTGATTGTTTTTGGATTATTAAGAAATAGGATTAGTTTAAGATAATTTTTGATTTGTATCTATAAAAATTAGAATTTAGAAGTTATTTTCTGTATGAACTGGCCACTAATGATATCTAATCCTGACAGTATGGAAATACTTTGGCCGATCAGCTAAAGCTGAATCGGCGTTAGGTCTTGGCAAAACTTAATTCAAAATACATAGAAGAACAAATCTGAAATGATTGAACAATTTAATCTATTTTTTAACAAATCAACTCAATCTAGCACATACAAGCCTACTTTTATGAAATGTTTGTTAGATATTGGAAATTGTAAAGATGATGAAGGTAAAGAGTGGGTAAAAGATAATGGGGAATATTATACTGTTGACCTAAATTTTATTATCGCAAGATTCTTGAGATTTTATCACCCATTGAAATTCCAATGGAAGTTAAAACAAGAAACCACAACAAAGACTATTGCAATATATGGTATTTTTGACCGATACAAAGAATTAGTGGGTATAAAATCAGCTCCTTCATTAAAAAAATTTTGTTCAGAAAAATTTTCAGATATAAGAGAAGAGACTATCAAACACGCAGCAATTCAAGATAATGTAATGCCATTACTACTCAAAGATTGCAACATTTACGAACATGATAGAAAAAAAATTACCATCAAAAAAGAAATTGTAGAATATATGAAAAATAATAGAAGTGTGTTATTAGCAGCACTTAACAATATGATTTCAATATATCTTGAAAAATGTAATAAAAAAATTCCAGATATTTCAACCAAATTACTTGAAGAATATACGCGAAAAAGATTAGAACCAAAAAAATTTCAAAATCTTATATCAATTTCAGAATCAAGGTGTTTTTACTGTGATAACAAATTTAAGAAATTTGAAGCAGACCATTTTATTCCTTGGAATTTTATTCCACAAACTGAAATTTACAATATGGTTCCTGCTTGTAAAGGCTGTAATGGTTCTAAAAGTGATAATCTTTCTGATGAAGCATTTCTTGAAAAAATTAAAGACAGGAATAAAAAATTAGAGAAGTTGCCTTTAGAATATTCTGATGATTTTATGAATACAATATTTAGAAATTGTAAAAGTGAATATTATGGAATTGATAAAGTGTTGTGGAAACCATGAATTACAAAAAAGCCGTAAGGGATAAAATTCCAGAAATCATCAGAAAAGATGGTCATGAATGTAAAGTTCAAACATTATCCGATAGTGAATTTCTTTCAAAATTAGAGAAAAAGCTAGTAGAAGAGCTACAAGAATATCAAGAGAGTAAATCAGTTGAAGAGTTGGCCGATATTTTAGAAGTTATTTACAGAATATCTGAATTAAAGGGTGTCAAAAATCATCAATTAGAGGAATTAAGGCGTAAAAAAGCTCAAGAACGTGGAAGTTTTAATGAAAATCTGTTTTTGATTGATACTAGTGAGTAAGATTAATTTGATTTTGTATTTGTAATGATTTCTATCGTGAGTATTTTTCTATCTTCCCCCGATAATTTTGTGGGGAAGAAATGTAATGGTATGCCTAATGATAAATCAAATAAATTCAATATAATACAATTAATGATTCAAAGATAGGATAGTTTCTTTGTGAATAGTGCTATGATTTTTGTTTTCTTTGCCCACGAATGAATCTATTATAATGGATTTTTGTGGAGGAAAGACTTGTAATTGTTATATAAGTTATATATATAATATATATAACTTGAAAATTCTATAATAGAATTTTTTATTAAAAAATTATTTTATTCCATATTCTAATCCATTTCTTTTGATTATTACTCATCAAAGGAAGAAAATAATGTCTTTGAGATACGTTACCTCGTCTTCCTTGCATGAATTCAGCTAATAATGGGTCAATCTTTGTGGCATTGATTGTATAGTTTAGCTTTCGAAGATAACGTAGCTCACAACCAAGGATTTTGGAGTTCATGTGTCGTTTAATTCCTGATTTGTTGACAGTTGATGTTATTTTGTTATGAATTTCGGGGTGGCAAAAAACAGCATTAGTCTTCTTAGTCTTCCTATCCCAAAACAATTCCATCACACCATTACGACAAATCTTTGAATGGTTATTGTAGGCTACAATAGATTCTTCTGTTCGCAACCCCGTACTCAATACAAAAAGACCAAACATCTTGTATTTTTGCGGGAGAGAATCAATACTAGCTAAAACATCATCTAAAGAAACCTGAGAAGCAATATGGTAATTACTCCTATTAGTTGTAACATTCCATTTGATTTCTTTTCTTTTTAGCCATGAAGTAAATTGTTCATGCAGATTCGTATCATATCTAATATCATGAAATCTACATAGATTCCCCATTGTTCGCATATCATTTTGTTTTTCTCGGTTATTTGGCCGTAAAACAAATTCGTCTGAGAATATTAGATTTGAAACCCGCGGACTTCGAGTGATAATTGAGCGTGCGTAGAGAGGATTTTTGTTCTCATATAGCCATTTTTCATAGTTTGGGTCTAAAGGAACCTCAGCTAAATGATTACTGTTTTTGGTAATTTTCTTACTAAATTCAGTAAGCGGATAATCATTTTTAGAGGGAATTTCAGAATTGTAGGCACGCGGAGTTAGTTTAGTCTGGTATGACGTCAGCTTCCCAAGCTGAAGGCCGCGGGTTCAAATCCCGCACTCCGCATTATAATTCTCTAATTGCCTGCTCAATAATTCCTCTATCTTTGGCTTGAGGAAAATATTTCAAATAATTTTTTAGATCATTTTTTGCATCTGAATTTTTATTTTGTTTTTCTCTGAGAAATGCACGATTTTTGTAAATTTTGGCAGAGCGTTTTGGATCAATTGTAATTGCTTTTGTATAATAATTTTCTGCCTTTTCAAAATGATTTGATTTTAGATAAAAATTTCCTAGTCCATTATATGTCAAATATGATCTGTTGTTAATTTCTAAACATTTTTCATAATACTGTACACATTCAGTTGAATTTTGCTCATTCATCAAAGAGCCTATTAGATGTAAAGCAGTTGGATTACTTGGTTGTAATCCTATTGCTTGCTTTAATGATTCAAGTGATTCTGAATAATTTTTCAAAATACTTGATCTTTCTGAATCAAAACATAATCTATTTGATTTGTTACTAGCCTCATTTTCTAATGATATAGAAGATAAGACATCATTTGGTGCAAGTACAATTAGTAAATTTCCTTCCTCAGACCATTCATTTTCAAAAATATCTTGAGGTATTGCACCTTCTTGTTGTTCACCTTTTTGATTTCCTTTCTGAATGTAATGAAGAATTGTTTTTTCCTCATCACTATACCCAGTAATTACAGAAGCGTGTTGTGTAATTTCAGGAATTCCTGGTAAAATAACAATTGGGGGAATACCAGCATCAATGATTTTTTTAAGTTCAGATAATGACGAATGGATTATTTTACATGTCAATCCATGTCGTTCAGCAGATTCTATTCCTTCAATTAGAATACTGCCATCAAAACCTGAATATTTTTTTGCAGTTTCTATGGCTTCAGCCAAAGGTAATTCAATATTCCAATATTTTGAAACTACGTTAAT
>Ga0209667_1002101_pt1 | contig 13518 bp, 16 predicted proteins | sample SaaInlV_165m_DNA_2_FD_184682 | JGI IMG/M metagenome (GOLD analysis project Ga0209667, IMG submission 184682) | Marine microbial communities from expanding oxygen minimum zones in the Saanich Inlet - Saanich Inlet SI037_S3LV_125m_DNA (SPAdes)... | ecosystem: Environmental > Aquatic > Marine >... | reverse complement strand
AAGCTGAAAAGCAGGCAATACTAATGCTAGGAAACTGGAAATGACTCAAAATATAATCAATGCACGTGTAACTTTTCGTAATTCACCAATCCATATTTTAGAACAATTTACCATCAAAGATATCGATGCAGCATATGAGAAATTCAAAAAAGACTCAGGGTTAGATGAGTGTGTAATTATTCAGACATGTAATAGAATAGAACTATTTGGAAAATCAAAAAATACAGAAACAGACAAAATCAAAAAAACATGGGCATCACTTACAGGTCTTGAAGAAGAATCATTTAATGAAAATATAGAATTTGTTGAAAATCAAGAAGCACTACATCATCTATTGAAATTAACATCAGGGTTAGATTCAATGGTATTAGGAGAAGAGCAAATTCTAGGACAAATAAAAAAATCAATCACAACAGCTAGAGAAACAAAAGCATCAGGTCAACACCTCAACACATTATTTGATAAAGCGATTAGAATGGGAACAAGAATTAGAAACTCCAGCGGTATTGGAAAAGGTGGAATTTCAGTTGGTTCCATGGCAGTAAAACTTGCAGAAGAAAACATTGATGAATTAAAAACAAAAAAAATTCTATTAATTGGAACAGGTGAAGTATCAACACTTGTTGCAAAATCTTTGCAAAGAAGAGGTTATGCATTTAATGTAACTAGTAGAACAATTGGACGTTCACAAACATTTTGTGAAACAATGGGAGGGGAGGCTGTAAAATTCGAACAAGTGTTATCAGGATTTGGAGAATTTGATATAATTTTTGTTGCAACAACTGCACCATATTTTCTTGTAACTTTTGAAAAAATTACTGCAGCAATTAATGGAAAAAAGAACGGAATGATGATTTTAGATTTATCAAATCCAAGAACAGTGGATGAAAAAGTAGCAAAAATTGCAGGTGTCAAATTGATGAATTTGGATCAAATTGCTGAAATGGTTGAAAAGAACATGAATGCACGACAAAACAAAGTAAAAACAGTTGAAAATATAATTAATGAGGAAGTTTCTGTATTAGAGGCCTCAATGAAAAGACTAGATGCAGAACCACTTGTAAAAGATGTTTTCAAAAATATCGACAGTCTACGAGTAAAAGAATTACAAAAAGCACTATCTATGCTTGATGAAAAAGATGAGAAAAAGATCAAAATTATCGAGGAATTAACAAAAGCTGTTGTGGAGAGTATAGTTTCAACTCCAATGAACAATATCAGAAAAGCATCAGAGCAAGGAAAGCCAGATGTTGTGGAATTAGCAAGTAAACTCTTCGACTATAAACAGAACCAGGCAGACTAGGATTATATTTTACCCAAAGAGAATTTGAGACATGTCATATCCTACAAAACGACTACGCAGATTAAGAATTTCAGAAAAAATGAGAGATCTAGTACAAGAAACAAGACTATCTCCAAAAGATTTCATCTGTCCTGTATTTGTCCAAGAAGATCTCAAAGAAAGAGTCAAAGTAGAGTCAATGACCGAAATTGAGAGATTACCAATTGAGGACATCAATGATGAAGTTCAAACAATAATTGATTTAGGAATTCCTGCAATCATGTTATTTGGAATTCCAACTCAAAAAGATGAAGCAGGAACATCAGCATTTGAGGATAATGGAATTGTTCAAAGAGCTATTTCTCAAATTAAAGAAAAATTTGGAGACAAAATTGTAATTATGGCAGATGTATGTCTTTGTCAATTTACATCCACAGGACATTGTGGAATTATTTCAGGAGATAAAATAGATAATGATATCAGTTTAGATACACTTTCAAAAATTGCAGTAAGTCTAGCAAAATCTGGAGTAGATACAGTATCACCATCAGCAATGATGGATGGACAAGTGGCTGCAATTAGAAAAGCATTAGATGAAAAAGGATACACAGATGTTTCAATAATGTCACATTCAGCTAAACATCGTTCAAACTTTTATGCACCATTTAGAGATGCCGCAGAATGTGCACCAAAGTTTGGCGACAGGAAAACATACCAAGTTCCATATACAAATGCGCGAGAGGCAATGATGGAAGTAGAATCAGATATTGAAGAAGGAGTAGATATCGTTATGATAAAGCCTGCACTATCTTATTTAGATATAATTTCAGAAACAAGGAAAAAATTTAATGTTCCAGTTGCAGCATACAGTGTTTCTGGCGAATATGCATTGGTAAAAGCAGCTTCTCAATTAGGATATGTAAATGAAGACGACATCACATCAGAAATACTGACTTCAATTAAACGAGCAGGAGCAGACATGATAGTAACATATTTTGCAAAATCTGCTTCAAGATTTTTACAGCAATCATGAGAAACGACGAACGATACGAAATTCAAAGGGCATTTGATATGTTACCCCATATTGCAGGCTCTAGTTGGGCAGTAATTTGGTTTAGAATGAAAGGAATCAAAAAACCATCAAGAGAGGAATATAGAGAAAAAACACTAGAATATTTTAAAAAAATATCACCAGTTTTTGATTCATTCCCAAAAGAAAAAGAATTTGATGAAATCAACAAGTATATCGATTATAGAAGAAATGAAGAGATTGAAAAAATAACGTCAGGGGAAAATGATGAAGTTGAAACACGTTATGATAGATATGTCGATTATGGTTAAGAGACGAAGATATTTTTGTTCCTAAAAGACCTGTTTTAGAAACAGATTTTTTGATTAAATTTCATTTTTTAGTTGTTTTAGATATTCTTTTAAAATTCTAGTTCTCTTTTTTGCTTCTATTTTTCCAGACTTTGTATTCATTAAAAATTCTAGTTTTAATAATTTTTGAAAAAAATGATCCAAAGTCCAAGTCTCATCATCAACATTTCTTTTTTTACAAAATGGATCATCAATATTGTAAAAGGGTCTTTTTAATGAACCACCAGTTGCAAAAACCCTAGCAATACCAATAGCACCTAACGCATCTAATCTATCGGCATCTTGAAGAATTTTCCCTTCAATAGTTTTTGGAGTTTTCTTTTGAGAAAAACTATGTTCACGAATTGCATCTGAAATAATAGTAATTTCATTTTCAGTAAAACCATATCTTTTAAGAATGATTATTGCTTTTTTTGCGCTATCTATGGAAGAATTTTTGGAGCGTTTATCAGATTTTGGATAAGATACAATATCATGTAATAGCACCGCACATAATACCAATTTTTCATTCACTTTTTCTTGTTTACATAATTTTTTGGCATTTTTGTAAACTCTCATTATATGTTCAAAGTCATGAGCAGAATCATTTTCTATAATTTTTTTTACATCATTTGAAATAAAATTAATTACAGACATTTACAATCTCCATATTTTGGGTTTCACAAATTTAATTTTTCTCTCAGTAATTAAAACAGTCCAATTAATTGATGCAAAAATAATAATCAAACCAATTCCTACTCCATCAATTAATAAAATTCCAACTAGTCTATCTTCAAAGATTTCAAAGAAAGGCCTCAATACCGCATCGCTAAAATAAATCATAATAATATAGGAGATAGTTCGTCCAAACCAAAATCCAACATAAATTCCAATATTTTTGGTGCGCATTAATCCATATGTAATAAATAAAATATTGCTCGGTAATGGAGTGGCACCAAACAAAAATGATGCAATCAGATAACCGTATTTTTTCTTGTTTAGATAATCTCCAATAATATCAAGATTAGATTTTTGTTCTGTTCCAACAAATTTTCTAAAAACACCACTAATTTTTTTAAGAAAATATCTTCCAATAGTTGCACCAGTTGCACCTACCATCGCAAGAAAAAGAACATTCAAGGTTGGATCAAGAAGGTAAAAAGATGTCAACACAATCCAGCTAGGAGGCATCAAAATTGGAGAAACATTTACTCCAAGAATTACCAAAAAAATTCCTAAATACGAATATTCTGCAAAAATTTCAAAAATATCCATATTATTTACAATATCATACTACCATTTTTGTTTCTAACCCCTTATTTTGACATACAGTCATAAGATAATTTCATTAATTTCCAAAAAATTATAAAAATTACATGTTTTTCAAAACAATGATCATGTATTGTAACAAATTGGATCAATCATGCAATATCTTTATAAGCATTTACGCCTATTATATAATATGACCACTGAATCTTGGAAGTGTTTTAGATGCAATCTAGCTTTCAAGGATGAAAGTGTTGCAGATATGCATAAAGAAATTTCAATGCATTCAATCACTAAAGTAAAATCACTTACAGCATAATTCTAAGAATTTTTAGATGTTGTCATTTTTAATTTGAATAAGAATAGTGCAGAGGGTGGGATTCGAACCCACGAACTCCTGAGAGAAGGGATTTCCAATTGTGTGGATCTTGAGTCCCTCTCGGTTGACCGGGCTTCGATACCTCTGCAATGAAATACAATATGGACTGATATTTTTCAATTACTATTTTGGTTGAATTTGAAAAATGATCCATTATTTCCCAGATTTTTTAACAAAGCTTATAATCGTGCGTAATTGACTCAAAATAACATGGCAGAATTTATACCAATTGCACAAGCAAAAAAAATGCGAAGTGGGGTAAATGTTAAATCTGAAGTTAAAAGCAAAGGAGACCCTAGAACTGTAAATCTCAAAAGTGGAGGAACAGTAGATGTCTGTGATGCAGTAATAGCTGACGGTGAATCAGAAGATGACCAAATGAAATTGACATTATGGGGTGACGACATCAAAGCAGTTAATGTTGGAGATGTAGTAGTCATCACAAATGGATACACCAATGAATTCAAAGGTGAAGTCTCATTAACAAAAGGCAAATTTGGTCAAATGCAGATTAATCCTACTGAATAAACAAACAACAATACAAAATTTATTTTATTTTCAAAATTTTCTTTTAGCAGTTTGATAATTTTTTAGATCTACAAGTAAAATAATTACACCAATGATCAAAATCATAATTCCAAAAATTAACAACATTCCAGAAACTATCAAAGGAAATATCATATGATTTACAGGAGAATTAGAGTCTGTAAAAATATCAGAGTTTTCAGGATCTTCAGAAAACATAGTTACTACAAGAACATCCCTAGTGCCAGTATTTTGAATTTCAAAATTCAATGTATCAGGTTGTGAAACATCTAATGATTCAAATAAAATTGGTTCTGTTTGAACAAATTCTCCATAATTATCGCCAAAAATATTTGAAATATTTATGGATAATTCATCACCTTGTGTGTAATCAAGTATCTGAATACCCCACAAAAAAGGAACGTTTTGAGAAAATACCCCATATGAGACATAAATTGTATCACCAGGCATAATTTGAATGTCATCAGAGATTTCATCAAATACACCTTCAAACAAAGAAGCCAAAGACAAATCATCAGGACCATTAAGAGTAGAGGGAATAACAGATGCTGCAAGTGAAAGTGAAAGTCCAATTAAAATAAAACCAATTACAAAAACAACAATACCGCGTTTATTCATCACAAATGTTGTAAAATAAAACCCATTTTAATATTTTAGAATAAATTTAAAACGAAGAAGAAAACTAGCGTCTGCTCTTTTTAGATGGTTTTCTTTTTGCTACTTTCTTTTTGATTGCAGTCTTTTTAGATGGTTTTCTTTTTGCTACTTTCTTTTTGATTGCAGTCTTTTTAGATGGTTTTCTTTTTGCTACTTTCTTTTTGATTGCAGTCTTTTTAGATGGTTTTCTTTTTGCTACTTTCTTTTTGATTGCAGTCTTTTTAGATGGTTTTCTTTTTGCTACTTTCTTTTTGATTGCAGTCTTTTTAGATGGTTTTCTTTTTGCTACTTTCTTTTTGGCTACCCTTCTTGCAGATGCTTTTCTTGCAGCTGCCTTCTTTTGTGCTTCAAGTTTCTTTAACAAAAGTTCTTTGAGTTTAGTTGATGCTTTATCCAATAATCTTTTAGATGTTGTTTCAATTTTGAGTTGTTTTTCTAACTCTTTGACAAATTTTTCAGCAGCCTTGTGACTAGTAGATACAGTGTCACGCAATGAGGGTTTAGATTTTGTTTGTTTTTGAATTTTAGTACTAATTTTTGATTTAATATCGGAAAATTCAGATACATCATTTGTAATTTTTTTGGCTGTTTTTTGTCTAATTTTAATTTCGGAAATTAATTCTTGAATATGTCCATTTAGTGACTGTAATCTGGTCTCAGCACGTTGTTTTTCTTCAGGATTATCAGAAAATTCTATTTCTTGTTGAGCTTGTTCTACTTCCTCTTTTTCTCGAGTAATCCTATCTTCTGCAGATTTTACTAATCTCTCAATACTTTCTAATTGAGAATTTTTTTGATTAAGAACACCTGAAACATCAGAAACATCCTCTCGTTCTGATTCTATTTTTTTATCAATGGTATTCAAACCAGATGTAGAACGTCTTTCAGCTGAACGGACTTCTTTTAGTTGATTTTCAGCTCTTTTTCTTAGTTTTGTCGCTTCTTGTTTCTTTTGTCGTAATTGAATTACTACTTTTTCTAATGATGCCAATAATATAATCAGGATAAGAGAGTCGGTTAAGTTGTTAATATGATCAGGATTTGACTTGCAAGTTAAGAAAATTAACCATCATTGATCGCAAAAACCATTTTTTAAAAAATATTAATCAAAAGGTTTCATGAAAACTATGGATTTTCATCCAAAAGAATTACCGATATCAAAAACATATGATCTAAAAAATGAAAAAGATGCAACAGATGCAGTTGAAGATATGACAAATATTGGATTTGAGGAAAAAAAAGAAGGGTTCAAAGTTTTGATGCCAAAAGAATCAAAACTTGCTAAAAGGATAGGATACACAGTAACAACTGGAATTACCCAGGGACTCAGACAAAAAAATAAAATCCGAGATGTCAAATATTGGACGTATCACCATGATGATGAACATTATGCAATTGTTTTGATTAGTAGTTCAGCATTATCTGAATTAGGTTTTTGATTTACCAAAATATTGATAAAGTTTAGTTCTCTGTGCCATAACTCCTGCAAGCATTATTCCAATAATTGAACCACCAATAACATCCATTGGGAAATGTTGTAAAACATAGACTCGGCTAAGAGAAATCATTGCAGGATATAGAAACATCAAATATGCACCTCTAGGAAATCGCTCAGATAGAGCATATCCAAAAATAATTGCAAATATCATGGATCTTGCAGCATGTCCAGAAGGAAATGACGCATCATATCCACCCTCACAAAACAATGCAAAGGTATCTTGACTAATTGGTACTGGGAAAGGGGTTCCTTCATACTCAAAATCAGGCCTATCACGGTCAACTCCACATTTGATATATCCTGTAAGTAAAGTAGAAATTACAATTAGAATCATCAGGGTGATTCCAATTCGTCGTGTTTTTCGAATAACAAGTATCAAAATGGCAAATGCCAGCATCCATACAGCTTCACCACTTTCAGTCACATATTGCATTATTAGATCAAGTGTAGGATTTCCAACATTTTCAGAAAAAAATGATATTACACCTTGATCAAAACTTTCAGTTATTCCAAAATATACTAACGCAGTAATTACCAAAAAGAAAATCGTGAGTAATACAAATGACCGTGATCTAATATCAAAAATCCAATTTTGCAATTAAATGAACCTCAAGTACGTATCTTTTAATTTTTGTCACTAGATAAGTTTTAGAAATCATAGTTTAGATTAATCATTTGTGCAAATAATTCTGATCGGCTTAAAGAATTTAACCAAGGGCATAATAGAAAAGTCGTGAAGGTACTCACATTAGATGATTTTGACCTAAAAGGTAAAACTGTTTTTTTAAGAGTCGACATGAATTGTCCAATTGATCCAGACACATTAGAAATTTTAGGTACCAAAAGAATTGAAGAGACAATTGAAACTTTAGAATCATTAAAAGATGCCAAAGTTGTTGTTGCATCACATCAAGGGAGAGTTGGAAATAATGACTATACAGGGATGGATAAACATGCAAAAGTTCTTGAAAAATTAATAAATAGAAAAATAAAATATGTAGAAGATACAATCGGTAAAGCTGCACAAGATGCAATTAAAGATTTAGAAGATGGAGATATTCTAGTTTTAGATAATCTCAGATTATGTGCAGAAGAAAATTATGAATTTTCACCAGAAAATGCTGCAAAAACAATAATGGTTTCCAGATTATCAAAATTATTTGATCTTTGTGTATTGGATTCATTTCCAAGTGCTCATAGATCACATCCATCAATTATTGGATTCCCTCAAGTCCTACCTGCATGTGCAGGAAGAATTGTCGAAAGAGAAGTAAGGAATCTAGATGAAATAATGACGGTAGCCAAAGCACCACACGTTATTGTACTCGGAGGCTCAAAAGTTCCAGATAGACTAGAGGCAATCAAACAATTAATTCAAAATGGTCGTGCCGACCATGTTCTGCTAACTGGATTAATTGGAAATGTGTTCATGCGAGCTCAAGCCAGAATCAAATCACCTCTAGGATTAAAAAGAGAAGAAGAAGTAGTAGCAAAAGCACATACTCTGATTGGAGAGTATCCAGATGTTTTTGCTACACCAGTAGATATTGCAATTGACAAAGATGGAGAAAGAGTAGAGATGGACGTAAGAGAAATGGGTAAAGGTGACAAAATATTTGATTTAGGTCCAAAAACTATAGAATATTATTCAAAATTAATTTCAGGTGCAGGAACGGTTTTCATCAGCGGACCTGCAGGATTTTTTGAAAAAGAGAATTTCAGTTATGGAACTAAAGCATTACTTAATTCAGTTGCAAATTCCATGGCAACAACAATTGTTAGTGGAGGACATTTAACAACTGCACTAAAGCAACAAGGATTAGCAGACAAAATTAATCACATCAGTACTGCAGGAGGAGCACTAGTTCTATATCTGACAGGAGAAAAATTACCAATGATTAAAGCACTAGAAGATGCTGCAACTAAATTCAATACTAAATAGAAGATTTACAAGAATAATTTGGACAAATTCGTTCCTCAGATGTTCCAAGACATATGTCATGATTACAAGAAGAGCATTGAAGTTTTTCAACAGGATCAAATAGTTTTAGCCAGATAGTAGTGAAATTCTGTGCGATATTTCTAGCAAGACCAGAATCACATATTTTGTTGATAAAAGATTCAAGGTCATCAACTATCCAAGAAGAATCAATATCACCATTTTTTTTAATTATTTCAAAAATTTCATCATTAGAAAATTTAGAATCCACATCATTGAATTTTTCAAAAATTATTTTTCTTATTTGAAGTTCAATTGGAGTTTTAGGGGTAAAATCACTCATACTAGTATAGATTGGCAACCTCATCTTTTAGATTATCTACATCTTGAGAATCTGGGAGATGTTCACCCATGTAGGTATAAAGTGCAGATTTTACTACCTTGAGAGAAAGTAGTGCGCATTTTATTCTGACTGCTTGTAAATGTTCAAGACCCAATTCACTTAGGACATCAGTTTTGTCAATTTTTCTTACTTCATCAAGTGTTTTGCCTTTAGCAATTTCAGTTAGAACTGAAGTGCAAGCCATGCAGATTGCGCATCCTCTACCAGTAAATTTAATGTCAGTGACTTTGTCATCATCAATTTTCATGCCAATATCAATACTATCTCCACATAATGGATTAGAATCATGAAAAGTTACATCAGTGGAATTAAAGAAAGAATCATCAAGTTTTCTCTGGTCAGGAGTTTCATAGTTAACAGGATTTCTTGAATAATCAACTATCATTTCATGGTAAATGTCTGCATTACCGCTCATAACTTGAATACCTTTGCCACTTTATTTAATGAATTGATCAGTACATCAATTTCTTCTTTTGTGTTATAGATATAGAAACTAGCCCTCGAAGTAGCTGCAACATCTAATCTTTCCATCAATACTTGTGCACAGTGATGTCCAGAACGAACTGCAATTCCTTCCTCATCTATTATTTGAGCAACATCGTGAGGATGAACATCTGCAAAATTAAACGAAATTACACCACCACGTTTTGAAATATCTTTTGTGCCATAGATGTGTAATCCTTTAACTTTGGATAACTGCTCAATTGCATATGTGGTTAATTCAATTTCATGTTCTCTGATATTATCCATTCCAATCTTTGTAAGATAATCAATTGCAGCGCCAAATCCTACAACATCTGCAATGTTTGGAGTGCCTGCCTCAAATTTGTAGGGTAAATCATTCCAAGTAGTTTCATACTTGTGAACTTCTCTAATCATATCTCCACCGCCATGAAATGGACTCATTGTTTCAAGAACTGATTTTCGTACCCACAAAACTCCAATTCCAGTAGGTCCCAACATCTTATGTCCTGAAAATGCAAAAAAGTCACATCCTAATTTTTCTAAATCAACTTCCATGTGAGGAACGGCTTGAGCACCATCAATTAAAGTTGGAACACCTGCTGCTTTACATTTTTCAACAATCTTTTCAGCATCAGTAATGGTTCCAAGTACATTGGACATTAAGCTAAAGGTTACAAGTTTCACTTTACCTGTTGCAAGAAATTTATCAAGATCATCTAAAATCAATTCTCCATTATCATCCATTCCGATGTATTCTAGTTTAGCTTTCTTTTCTTGTGTAAGAAGCTGCCATGGAACAATGTTACTATGGTGTTCATATTCAGTTGTAACAATAATATCACCTTCTTTGATGTGAGGTCGCCCCCATGCATATGCAACAAGATTAATTGCCTCAGTAGTACCTCTAACAAAAATTATTTCTTGTCGATTTTGTATGTTTATGAAATTTGCAATTTTATCTCGTGTTGCTTCATATGCTTCAGTTGCTTCTTCAGCTAAAGCATAAACTGCTCTGTGAATATTTGCATTGTGATTTTGATAATAATCAGTAATGGAGTCAATTACTTGGTTTGGTTTTTGTGTTGTTGATGCATTATCAAGATAAACAAGTTTTTTGTTATCTCTAACAATTCGAGATAGAATTGGGAAATCTTTTCTTAAATTTTCAAAAGATGAATCAGTACTTTGCAATTTTAAATATCCATCCATTCAGGCACAATTATCACCGATACTTGTAATGCTGTTCAATTTCAGCATCTTCATTGTAACGTGTCTCTTCGATTTCAACAAATTTAGCTAATTCTTCATCGGTGTTAATTGTAAGTTCCCTATTTTCCCATTTTGATTCAATCAGATATGCAATCCATGCCCTTACTTGGAAGGACATTTTTCTTGAAAGTGGTTCTAAGAACCCTTCAATAATTGTTCTTTCTGCTTCTTCATGGCTAAGACATCTTGATTTAAGGTAGAAAATTTGCTCCTCATCAATTTGTGCAACAGATGCAGAGTGTGTAGCCTTTACATCATTTGTAAAAATTTCTAATCCAGGAATTGCGTCTGATTTTGCATCTTCATCTAAAAGAATAGAGCGACCAGACAAAAATGAATTTGATTTTGATGCATTTTCTTTAATTCGAATCATTCCTTTGAATAGAGATTTTGATTTGTTTCTAAGAATGGATTTTTCAACTACTCTTCCTTCAGTCGATGGACTTTCATGAATTACATTTGTTTGAATATCAAAAGATTGTTCATTGTTTCCAAAAATTACTTCAGAATCATTTGAAGATGCACCACTACCATTAAGATAATATTCTGTTTTGTATCTAGATAGCATTGATCCAAATAATCCAGAGTACCAATTTACTTTAGCATCTTGTGCTAAATCTGTACGTCTTGTTGAAAATGTTACTGCGTGCTGATCCATCATTTGTAAAGTCGTAATATCTAACTGAGCATTTACAGCAAGATTTGTGTTTAGTAATTCTAGATATGCTTGTTGTGATTCAATTTGTGGAGAGTATAATTCTTGAACAATTGTTGCTTTACTGCTTTCATCTGCAAAAATAATATTTCTTGAAATTGTAGAATGACCATCATCAGAGAGACAAATCATGAAATGAATTGGTTTTTCAACGATTAGATTTCGAGGAATGTGGATGAATATGCCTGAATTAAATGCTGCATTGTTTAATGCTGTAAATTTATCTTCTTTTGAATTTGATGCTTCAAGGGATTTTTTTACAAGTTCTGAATCATTTTTTATTGCATCAGAAATTGATGAGATCACTAAACCTTTTGATTTTAGATCATCAGGAAGATTGATTTTATAGATATTTGTTCCAATTTGAATAATACAAATTTCATTTTCTAATTCTCCTAGTCTTTTTTCAAGAAATTTTGGAATGGTTTGAGTAGTTGATGTAGAAAGAGAGACTTTAGAAGGACTCATTTTTTTTGCATCAGTGTATTTATTATAAAGAGGAGATGTTTCAATTGGCATGTCATCATAGATAGATAATGAGTTTTTTCTATAATCCTTTAACCAATCAGGTTCATTTCTTGATGAAGATAGATCATCAATATGATTAACACTTAATTTTGAGAGAATTTCCTGAGACATGATTAATTTTTTAATTTTATCCGACAGAATCATCCATTTCTAATTTGATGAGTCGATTTAATTCAACAGCATACTCCATGGGTAATTCTTTTGTGAATGGTTCCATGAAACCATTTACAATTAATGACAATGCTTCTTCTTCATTAAATCCCCTACTCATAAGATAGAAAATTTGCTCATCACCAATTTTTCCAACAGTAGCTTCGTGAGTAATTGTTGCATCTTCTTGGTTAATTTCCATGTAAGGGTAAGTGTCAGTCTTTGATGTGTCATCTAATAGTAATGCATCACAACGAACAGTAGATTTTACACCAGTTGCACCTTTTGCAACATTAAGCATTCCTCGATAAGTTGAACGGCCATCAAGTCTACTAACTGATTTTGATGTAACTTTAGATGTTGTGTTTGGTGCTAAATGAACCATTTTTGCACCTGTATCTTGGTGTTGACCCTTTCCTGCAAATGCAATAGAAAGAGTTTCGCCATATGCACGCTCACCCATAAGATAAACTCCAGGATATTTCATTGTTAATTTACTTCCAATATTACCATCAATCCATTCAACTGTTGCACCTTCATATGCATAAGCACGTTTTGTTACAAGATTGTAAACATCATTACTCCAGTTTTGAATTGTTGTGTATCTTAATTTTGCATCCTTATGTGCAACTAATTCTACAACTGCAGAGTGTAGAGATTCTGATGAATAAACAGGAGCAGTACATCCTTCAATGTAATGTACTTCTGCACCTTCATCAACAATGATTAATGTTCTTTCAAACTGACCAATATTTTCTGCATTAATTCTAAAGTATGCTTGTAATGGCATGTCAATGTGAACACCTTTTGGAACATAGATGAATGAACCACCACTCCAAACTGCACTGTTTAATGCAGCAAACTTGTTATCCTCAGGAGGAATAATTTTTGCAAAATATTTTTTAAATAATTCAGGATGATCTATCAAGGCTTGATCAGTATCTAAAAATAAAACACCTTGTTTTGCCAAGTCTTCTCTGAGACTATGATATACAACTTCAGATTCGTATTGAGCACCAACTCCTGCCAAAAATTTCTTTTCTGCTTCTGGAATTCCTAGTT
>Ga0209667_1002095_pt1 | contig 13536 bp, 7 predicted proteins | sample SaaInlV_165m_DNA_2_FD_184682 | JGI IMG/M metagenome (GOLD analysis project Ga0209667, IMG submission 184682) | Marine microbial communities from expanding oxygen minimum zones in the Saanich Inlet - Saanich Inlet SI037_S3LV_125m_DNA (SPAdes)... | ecosystem: Environmental > Aquatic > Marine >... | reverse complement strand
AATCAAAGCAAAATGGCGCATTTTATGAAGTTTGTAGACGTGCTGTCAAACCATATTTCCCAGTCAATTCGCACCAACAAGAGGTCTACGCAGGTGGATGTGCTCAAGTGCTGGGAGACCGTGTCTGATGGGTTCAAGTCACAAAAAGAGAAACTTGAGATTGAAATCACTGATGACTGGACAACACACACAAAGAACAAACCTGGACCAAAGCTTGTAGTCAAGCTAGACCGAATTGATCTTGAATGTATTCTCACTAATCTTTACATGAACTCCATGGCATCACTTTCAAAAACAAGGGGCAAAAAGAGGAAAGTTGTTTTTAACTACTGGTATAAGGACAACGCACTGAACATAGAGTTTAGTGACAATGGAATTGGAATACCCAAGAAAAAAATGGAGGAAGTGTTTGAGCCTTTCAAATTTGGACACAATGAAAACAATGATGAAAAACACGGACACGGACTAGGACTTTACCTTGTAAAAACAATTATGGACAACTATGACGGAACTGCTGTCGCAGTTGATGTAAAGGAAGGCGCAAAAATTTGGATTAGGTTTCCTTCTGTTTCCAAGGTTGCTACAGGAGATGACTATGTCTGACATACGACATGAACTTCTTGACGAGGTGCAAAAATTCTTTGTTGGTCCGAGAACCGATGACGATCCGCTTCCTGTGGGAAATGCGCCACTTGACATATACACGTCAGGAATTTTGTTTCCAATGGATGCGCCACTAGAGGATGCAGACAACGATAACGAGGATGACCTCTCAACTGATCGTGAAGACAGAACAGTTGAAGAGGAGTCAGATAAATTTCTAAAACAAAATTCAATAGGACTCAGAGTCCAGCTGAACGACTCTGTAAAAAAAATCCGCATAGAAATTGACTATGGAAAATACTTCAAAAACGGCAACGGAATTTGGGAGAGAATGTCGCTTGATGAAAAAAATAAAATTCATGAGATTGATTTGTCAAACCAAGAATTTTCACATGTTGACATTCTTGACAGTTTGAAAAAACCGGAATCAAAACTGTCTTGGACAATCCATGCAGACAATGTTCTTAACGTATTTTTGGAAAATCCTACTTTCTGGGCAGTACCAGAAGAAAAGACTGACGAGAAATCCAAAGGAGTAAAAAAAGATCCCGTTGGATACGAAGTTCTAAGAGAGCTGAACAATTCCAATACTATTTTTCAGCCAGTAATTTCAATTCACTCCGTTGAAACTTCGAGCTCCTTTAAGCCGATTTCAACTGGCTCAAAATACTATTCGAGCCCAGAAGATGATCTTTTTGACATGCTTTACAAAAACAAAAAAGTTTTTGGAGCAGGATATGGGTGTGCAGCAGAATGGGATGAGGGGGACAATCCAGCAAGTGTAAGAACAAGCATAATTCCTACTTTTCATGATGACGAAATTGCAAAGTTTTCCAATGATGATCCCCTAAGGCCGTCCAGTGTGGACATGTATGACCTTGGATGTTTTGAATCCCTTGATGATCATCAGGCAAATCGGGAAACAGTTGGAAAAAAACTCTCCCCGCTAATTTCCCAGTATGGAAACTGGATTGACAAACAAACCGAAGTTGCCAAAAAGAAATTTGAAGGAAACGAGTACAAGGATCTTGCAAACGAAAATCTGGCAAAATGCAGACAAATTCACAAGAGAATGAAGACAGGACTTGATATTTTGACAGATGTAAAAAATGATCCTGACAACAAAATCATAAAATCATTTGTTCTTGCAAACAGGGCAATGCTGTACCAGAGAATTCACTTCAACTATGCTTTAAGAAATTTTAAGGGAAAGGAAAAACAGGAATGGCCTGCCCCAAAACCCGAACTGGCATACTGGTATCCGTTCCAAATAGCATTTCTTCTGATATCCATTTCAGGAATATCTGACAAGAAGCATGACGATAATCTCATTACAGACCTGATTTGGTTTCCTACCGGTGGTGGCAAAACAGAGGCATATCTTGGCGTTGCATCATTTGCAATGATTTTGAGAAGACTAAAGGGAGATACAGAAGACGGACTGGGGGTTTCTGTAATTATGAGGTATACTCTCAGACTGCTCACATTGCAGCAGTTTGAAAGGGCATCAACTTTGATTTGCGCATTGGAATTTCTTAGAAGAAAAGTAAGGGGTACAGATCTTGGAAGCGAACCTTTCTTGATTGGACTGTGGGTTGGATACAGCCTTACTCCAAACTTGTATGAGAATTCTAAAGATGCCCTAGATGCACTAAGGGACAACCCACATCTTACGCCTGCCGATGGCTCACCGTGCCAAACCAACTACTGTCCGTGGTGTGGAAAAAGAATGACTCCGTTTAATTACAAATTTGATTTCAAGACAAAATGGACTCTTGCACGATGCTCAAACGATACGAGTCCGTGTATTTTTACTGATTCGTCATTTGATCCAAAAACATCACTACCCGTAGTAACTGTCGATTCTGACATTTACACCCGTTGCCCAAGCATGATAATTTCAACAGTGGACAAATTTGCACGACTTCCCTTCCGTCCGGAGATTGCAAATATTTTTGGCAGAGCTTCAAGACGATGCAGCATACACGGATTTCTTCCGCATGGAAAATACAAAAGTTGCACTGTTGTGGGAGATGGGAATCACAGAGACGGGAAAGTGCAATATGTCCGCTCGAATTTTCCTCCTGATTTAATTATTCAGGACGAACTCCATCTTATTTCAGGACCCCTTGGAACCATGGTTGGCCTTTACGAGTCTGCAGTAGACTTTCTTACCATGGGAACTTGTGATGGAAAAACAACAAGACCCAAGGTCATAGCATCCACTGCAACAATCAAGGGAGCAAAAGATCAGGTCAGAAAAATTTTCAACAAGCCAAGCACCCTGTCGTTTCCTCCTCCTGGCATTGACAGGGAGGACTCCTTCTTTTGGTGGGAAACTGGCAAGAAAGGAAAGATGTTTGTCGGCCTGTCTTTTTCACAACGCTCTGGAAAGTATGCTCTAGCAAAACTGTATGCCGCACTTCTGCAAAAAATTTACATCTTAAAACAGGCAAAAAAATTCCAAGAAAAAGAAATTGATCAGTACTGGACTCTGGTCGGATACTACAACAGCATTAGGGAGCTTGGAGGTGCAAACAGGTTGGTAGAAGACGACGTGGTAAAAAACATGGGATTTTTGGCAGATGCAATTTATGGAAACAAAAACAACATACGAGATCCGGGAAGTCCAGAAAATGGAATTGACGAGCTAACCGGCAGAAAAACTCAGAGAGAGATCAACGAAATAAGGGACAAGCTTGAAAAGTCCCTTCCAGACAAGGATGTAATTTCAGTTCTGCTTGCAACCAACATGATTTCTGTAGGAATAGACATTGACAGACTTTCTCTGATGACCGTAAACGGACAACCCAAGTCTGCAACAGAATACATTCAGGCTACGGGCAGAATTGGAAGGAGGGCCGAATTTCCTGGATCCGTGTTTGTTCTGTTTAACCCTTACAAGCCTAGAGACCTTTCACACTATGAGAATTTTGGGGGATTCCACAACACGATGCAAAAGCATGTGGAGCCTTCCAGCCTTACGCCATTTTCAATTCCTGCATACACCAGAGCAATACATGCAGTGTTTATTTCCATGATGAGACTAAGTAATCACTTCCTTGCAGAAAAAACACAAGCAAATGACTTTGAAATTTCTGAGGGGGAGTCTGCTACAAAATTCCTGCTGGAACGGTTCAAATCCGTGGAACAGGTTGATGAAAACTCCCAGTCATACAAAGACTTTGAGAAAAAGGTTGTCACTTTTCAAGAGCAGTGGCAAAAATTCATTCAGGAAGTGGATGACAACACTTCACTTGACGAGACTGTCTGGTACAACAATCCATATGATCCTTATCACAAGGAGCAGGAAAAAAACCCCAGTGTTCTAATGATTGAGTTTGCAAAACGAGGGGAGCAAAAATCAGACAAGTTTCCGATAAGCACGCCGGAATCTTTTCGTGATGTTGAACAGCAGCTCGAGATGGAGTACGTATGATGGCCTCAGACAAGGAGCGCTTTTTCATCAGACCAAGTCAGGTAACCCGAACCTTTGGACCTGGCTCAATCTATGACAACCAGCGTGACTCCATGATTGTTATGGGTCTGGATTTTTGGAAGGACGAAAAATTCAAGTCAATTACTGATCAAATTCTTCTTCAGGAAATAAAAAAGAACAACAAGGGATTTGACAACGTAGACAGACTAGTGTCTGTTTCATCCTTTGAAGATCCTGACACTCCTGGAACTATTCCAATCAGGAGCTTTCCCACATGGGGATTCTGTCCAAGATGTGATAAGCTTGTGTCTGGAAGAAACACCAAGACGGGAAAGGGAAAATACTGCAATTCCAACGAGTGTCATACAAGGTACAAAAACGAGCAGATAGATGTTCCAAAGACATACCCAGTAAGGTTTGTTGCCGCATGCAAGAAAGGTCATCTTGATGACTTTCCATGGTACGAGTGGGTTCACAGGTCAAAGGCAGAAAAAGACGCTTGCAGCAGGGAAGATGCCGAACTGTATCTGGTGGATGACTCAAAATCAATGTCGCTTGACTCTAAAATTGTCAGATGCAAAAAATGTGATGCCAGAGATCAAAAAATGTCAATGGCACTTTCAAAAAATGGACTGCAGTTCATAGGTTTCAACTGTACAAAAAGAAAACCATGGCTTGACAAATACTCCCGTAGCTGTGAAGACGAAGACGGGGAGCCAATTCCAATGAAGGGATTGTTCAAGGGTGCAACTAACATCTACTTTCCACTGGTAAGAAGCGCAGTTACAATTCCTCCTTTCAGCGATGATCTTGCTGGTGAAATATCAAAGGCAGGTTCCGAAATACATGACTTTAGAAAAAATTATGACCGGGATTTTTTTGAGAAATGGCTTGAAGGTAAATTCCATTTAAAATCTGAAAAATTTCCTGATGGACGATGGACCTTGAAACAAGTACTTGACAAAATTGCAATGCTGGAGGAATTTGCAAACAAGAACAAGGAAATGGACATTTACAAGCTCGAGTTTGACGCACTGAATTCCGATGAAGATGCTTCTGACAGGGAATTTGTTACAGAAAATCTTACTGACACATCTACTGTCTTTAAGGAATTTGTTTCAAAGATAGTGCTGGTCAAAAAAACCCGAGTTGTTTCTGCCATTACGGGATTTACTCGAATTGACTCGTATGATCCTGACTCTCCGGTATCCGTATCTGGACTGTCACACAGTCCCCTCACTTGGCTACCTGCAGTAGAAAACAGGGGAGAGGGAATTTTCTTTAGCTTTAACAATCGTGCTCTTGACGAATGGCAGACAACCGGAAAGGTCAAGGAAAGATTCAAAAAAATAATGACCTTGCAAGGAAAAGTCAAGACAGATCCTGAAACAAGAACACACAACCCAAAATACGTATTTCTCCACACGTTCTCTCACATTGTTATCAAAAGCCTGGCAAAACTTGCAGGATATTCCACTGCCTCATTTACTGAAAGAATCTACTGCGGAAAGGGCATGGCTGGGATATTCATTTACACGTCATCCCCAAGCAGCGATGGCGCATTGGGTGGACTAGTTGAGCTTGGACGAAAGAATGAAAACAGGCTTTGGGACATTTTGGAGGATGCCGTGTTTGAGTCAAGATCATGCTCATGTGACCCTTTGTGTTCCCTGCAGGAATCCGGAAAGAACCCACAACTGATTGGAGCTGCATGTCATGCATGCACACTTCTTCCTGAGACCTGCTGTGAAAACATGAATTCATTACTTGATCGAGAAATGATTGACCGCACTTTGAGGGCCGACTCGGGATTCTTAAAACTCTGACATGGATCCAAAACAAACGCAGGCCTTGTCTGAAAAAGTACTTGACCTGATTCGAGACATGCCCGACGAGTCTGTAGGCAACATTTTGTCAGCATGGAATTCTGGCGAAAAAATAACAAAATACAACGCAGGAAAAATTTCCCAAACGTCCGGAAATATTTTGAGAAGACTTGAGGTGTTGGTTGCAAACCCTGACGTTGATCACAGTATTTTGTACAGCATGTTTGTTGTGGGAATGGAGTCCAAGTCAAGACATGAGATAAAGAACAACAACCTGGAAATTGTCTGGACGGGACCAAACAAGATCAGTTCCGGAATCAGAAACACAAAACCAGTAATCGAGGAGATGTTAAAATCTGCAAACGTTGATGAAAAAGTAATCCTTGTTGACTATATGATAACAAGTAATGCCGAAAGCATTGTTGACGAGCTAAATTCATGCCTTAATGACGGGGTCAAGGTCGACCTTATTCTTGACAACAACTCCAAGAACAGAAAACACTTGAGAAAATGCTTTGCAGAAAAAAGTCTTACAAGGCCACGCATATTTATCAGAAAGGAAAAAGAGTCTGCATTTTACAAGGTGCACGCAAAGATGGTAATTGTTGGGGACAGGGAGATGCTTCTTACGTCTGCAAACCTTACTGAGCTTGGAACCGAGGTGAACTTTGAAATGGGACTGCTTGTAAGTGGACCGATTGTAAGCGACATGGTTTCACTTTTGTCAAAAATGATCGAGGACAAATATTTTGAGGAGGTTGACTAGATGGGATATCGAAACTTTGTTGCAACTGAGGATGAGAAAAAAATTGCGGGAGAAATTTTGCACCGAGTTCTTTTCAATGGCAGAGATGATGACATTACCGGTATGTGGATTCAGGACTATCTTGAGAAAAGATCACCCGGGGTTGAGAAGATACTTGCTGCAGACCAAGGTTATGAAAACGACGAGATTCCGTACGATTCGATGCCACGACTTATCGTAGATCTTTATGGGAGCGAACTGTTTGGGGGGGACCATGGAGGCAATCTTCGAGACAAAATTCTTGAAAAACTTTACCAAAACGAGGAATTTAGAAAAATTTTTGACATTTATCTGGCATCAAAGAACCTCGGTGCTGATCAAAAACAAGATTCAAAAGTCAAATTTAGCAAGGACAAAAAAAATGAATCACGGACACATATTGCCCACCTGACAAAGCACACATCATCACCTTGGACACCTGGTGGAATCTATGCGCAACTCTTTGTTGAAAAACTGAAGATGCCAAGAATATTTGCAGGAATCAGAACTGATTCCAAACGAGAAAGAATTCTTACAGTGGAACCTAGACCTGACATTAAGAAATTAAAGAACTTCCAAGAAAACATGAAGAACCAAGTCGTGGAAATTCTTGACGGGTCAGACGAAAAGAGGTGCATTGTCACACTTCCCACGGGTGGGGGAAAGACAAGAATTGCAGTTGAGGCAATTGTGGAATTTTTAAACAAACACGGGGTTCACAGAAACATTTTGTGGATTGCCCAAAGTAACGAGGTATGTGAGCAGGCAGTATTGTGCTTCAAGCAGATTTGGGAAGTAAAAGGAAACGGAGAGGCACTTCAGATTTTTCGAGCGTGGGGTAAATATGACATTCCAACTTCCGACGAGCACGGGATTATTGTCGGAGGATATCAAAAACTTGTTAAGAGAAAAAATGAACTGCACAAGTTTACAGAATGTAATTCACTTTCAGCTGTTTTTATTGACGAGGCACACCATTCAACTGCAAACTCTTACACTGAGATTTTGAACGCTCTTAAGATTTCGTCATTTAAGGGAGGAACCCTTGAAAATGACGAGCATGTTCCGCTGATAGGACTTACTGCAACTCCTGAAAGGAGGCTTGATTCCGAAACAAGAAATCTTCACAGAATGTATGGTGACAAAAGAATTTATCCGAACAAAAACTTCTCCCCCGAATCAGAGCAGGGAATTTCATTTGATGACGATTGGAAGGACTTGAAAAAAATGAAAGAAAAACTAACTGATCTAAAATATCTGGCAAAGGCTGATATGATTTCCATCGAACCTGGGAAAAAAATCATCAAACTGAATGCCGACGAAACAAGAAACTTTGAAAAGGGTGGAGATTCTTGGATGAGCAGAATTGCAACCGAGTCAGAACGAAACTCAAACATAAAAAATGAGATTCTAAAGTGGGCCAGAAAAGGAAGAAAGATCCTATATTTTGGAACCAACGTAACGCAGTCCGTAACGATGTCGAGGATTTTGGAAAAAGAGGGCATTACAAGTACGTCCATTACTAGCGATACACGGTTTGCTGCAAGAAAAATGATGATTGACCTTTTCAACGAGCATGACAGCAACGAAATTCAAGTGATGTGCAACTACAACGTACTGTCTACCGGTTTTGACTCGCCTCAGATTGACACTGTGATTATTGCACGGCCCACAACAAGTGTTGTATCCTATCAGCAAATGGTCGGACGCGGACTTCGCGGGGAGGCTTTTGGAGGAAAACCTGGAAACAAGTGTGAAATTGTAACCGTCATTGACAACATTACACGGTTTGATGACACCAAGATAGAGCTTGGTCATTCAAAGTATGAACAAGAACTGAATACAGATGACGATTCTGTTTCAGATGATGACGCAGAACAGCACGAGAAAGTTGACGGCACATCCCCTGCAGAAAGTTTTGAAGACATGATTCCAAAACACGGGGACTCTTTTACAAATGACGAGATATCTGAAAAATATGGCGTTCAAACACAGGGGGGCATCAGATACACTACAAAGCATAATTTTGTAATATTGGTTGATGCTGAAATCAGCAATTACTCTGACCATGTAAATGAAAAGACTGGCGAGATTATCTATGACGGAGCTGGACAAAAAGATCAAGGTTTTATCAAGGGCTATGACCACTTTAATTCCCAAGTAAAAAATCCTGACTCTGTCTTGCTGTATTTTCAAAAACCTGCTGGGTCGCAATACGTTTTCAAATACTTGGTCAAATACGTCTCCCATCATTTCAAAGTGCAAGAAAACAAGAAACATGAAAAAAGAAATGTCATAAAGTTCAAATTAAAAATAATCAAAAAGGAATGTCCCAGATGCAAGACAATCTTTGCCAGCAATGAATCTGAGATTGAAGAAAAGTTTGGGTATCGCACCACTAATGGGAATACAATTGCGCAATCCTGGTGCAAAACATGTAGGGCCAAATGATTTTTTTAAGAAAACTGGAAATGAGATCCAAAAAACATATTTGCTAAACATAGAGGATATATTCATTGAATGTTGAACAATTTAAAAAAACGGTAGATTTGACTACCAGTGAACTATTTTATTTGGAACAGTCATTAGATTTGAATGATCCTGATTTTGAATTGTTAACAAATCATAGCAAAAGTGGTTTGCTGGGAGTGTTCATTTTAACTCGTGGCAAAAATAACACAATCAATCGGTCAAAACTACAAAAAGATTACGTGAAATATAGAAAAAAATATCCGGATACAATCAACGAACCATTCAACCAAATGGAATCTGAACTAATTGAATCAAATTTCATTAATGTTACAGCTGGGGGTTCTTACTTACTAGGTCCAATAATATCTTCGGATGTTGCACAATTTGTAATTGGCAAGTTGTTTAAACACACTCTTAATAAAAAGGCACAAATTAAAATTCCTACGACTAAAGATGAACCAAAAGAGATTAAAAAATTACCCGATGTGTCTACGAATTCAGATTCTATTAGTATTACAAATTTGGGAATTATAAAATCTGACAAGAGGCAACTTGCCAGATCAGTTTATCACCGACTCAAAGATCTTCAAACTAAGGGAAGTTTAATTCCGTTTACATTCAAATATTCAATTCCATGCAGCTTGTGTGGCGCAAATGTTGAAGAATCAAAAAGTGGTTTTTGGTCCAAGGGCGAATCCCTCCACGTTAACTGTCATGATATTTTAGAAGCAAGTTTTGAAAACTTGTACTATAGTCTAATCACAAAAGATTCTTCTTTAATTGAAAAACTTGGAAAACACAAATCCGGTAAAATTGTACCATTGTCAATCCGTCTTCCAAAAAATCACACATCTGTCCTCACAAAAATTCCTGCATATGACAAATCAATTGCAATAGTGATTAAATCCAAGGAAGGAATTTTGCCACTGGGAGTGGGACAAATTACACAACTAGAAGAATTTGAACTTGGCAAGTTTCCCAAAACAAAAACAGGTTATAAAATTCACCTAAAAATAAAAACAACAGAATTTCTCAACACCTCTAGAAAACCAATTTGGAGAGATTTTGATGAAATAAAGTATTCTTTCAAACTTGATGAATTTTCGTATATATCCAGAGAAATATTCACTTTATTTAGATCTCCTGGAAAACTTCCACCATCCTTTTTGAAACCAGAACCAACACCAGAGTCAGAGCCTGAGCCAGAACCAACACCAGAGTCAGAGCCTGAGCCAGAACCTGAGCCAGAACCTGAGCCAGAACCTGAGCCAGAACCTGAGCCAGAACCTGAGACAGAACCTGAGACAGAACCTGAGGCAGAACCTGAGGCAGAACCTGAGGCAGAACCTGATCCTGCATTGATATTTCCAAAAAATATTGAAGACAAAATTAAGGAAATACAAAAAGACATACTTGTAGACAAGGACGTAATTTACCAAATTGCATCTAATCTGATTGCAGGTAAAAACATACTTTTGGTCGGTCCAGTGGGTTCAGGTAAAACAGCACTCTCAAAAAAAATCTCAGAGATATTGTGGAGCGATGAGGAATTTGAAGGATTTTTTTCAAAAGCATTTACAGCACATTCTGAATGGACTATTGCTGACGTAATTGGTGGAATTGCCCCAGAAATCTCAAAGGATGATTCTGAGAAGGTAAAATTTAGATACAATCCTGGTTGCGTGGTAGAGACTGTTTTAGATAATTGGGTTGATGGTGACAGTGATTCCAACATAAGAAAAGTGCTGATAGATGATGAGGGAAGGAAATACCGTGGAACCTGGTTACTAATTGATGAGTTCAACAGAGCCAATATCGACAAATCTTTTGGAGAAATGTTTACCGCTATAGAGTACGGCAAGCTATCCATTTCCGATAATAGAAATAATAAACTAACTAGGGAGTTAAAGATACCAAGAGATTATAGGATTATTGGAACGCTCAATTCTACCGACAAACATTTTCTTACAGAACTATCAAACGCATTAAAACGAAGGTTTGCAATGATTGAAATTTCATATCCTAAATATGAAGAGAAAGACAAAGAATTGTACCATGCTATTAAAAAATCTCTACGGGATTTAGATCTTCCAGAAATAGAAGAATCACTTGATCATCAAAAACAAAAATATTCTCAAAACAATGATGTTGAAATTGATAGAATTATTGAAAACCTTTACAACATAATATTTTTTGTTAGACAAATGAAACCATTGGGAACATCGATTTTCATAGGGATTTTAAAAACATTTTTTACAGAAACATCTTTGAGAAATACTTCCACCAAAGATGAGTTGGAAAAAATTCTGGACAACTGTTTGAGATCACAGCTACTGCCTCAGTTTGAAGATTTAAAAACAAAGCAGATTGAACTTCTAAAGTTCTTTTTTAGCAGAAAAAGATTATCTGGTTTCCATAAAAAATATGTTGAAGATGGAGGAAATTCTTCATCTGAAGAATTTAGAATCATTGCAAATTTTATTGGAGCAAAAACTGAACACAAACCAAGAAAACTTCTAAAAGCATTGCATAATGAAAATCTTGGAGAAATGCAATCAGTGTTTCAATATTATTGGGCTGAAAAAGACTCAACACCTAATATGAGAAAAACAGTAGAAAGTCTTGAAGAGATGCTCAAGGAACGCGGTGTTTTAGAAGAGGAAGAGTTCGAAGATTCACCAAATGAAGCGTGATCATGTGATAAAAAAAACCTACGAAAGTGAATTGTTTGCTATATTCGAGAATGCTAGTCGTGTACAAAATGACACATGGCGATTGTACTATGAAAATTTTGAAGAGAAAAATAGAGATTTTTGTGAAAAATATTCTAAGTACTTGAAAATATACGCTCAAGCCAAACCCAAAGTATGGAGTGACCATGTTAGAATGATTCGTTACTGGAATGATGGAAGTGTAACGGAAATGATGTCGCAAGTGGCTACAATGTGGGACCTTTTTGGGCTAAAAAAATGGATTACAGTAAATGATGACGGAAAAACTTTTTCATATCCTGATGAACTTGCAATGGTAACAAAAATTTTGAGACATGGAAACAATCTTGCTCAAAATATTTTTCCAGAAATTCTAAATAACTTAACTTCCCGACATGCAATAAGAATCAAAGAAACAAGAAATCCATCTGGAAACATTGACTGGGTAAAAACAATTAACAACAACATGCGAGGTGGAATGATTACTCCAATAAAATTTGTAACCAAATCACATGATAAAATTTTTGAAACATCCGAAAATAAATTGGCAATACTATCAATCATTATATTGAAAAATAATGTTGAAAAAATACTTCATAATTCAAAACTTCAAAAAGAAATTCCAAAAGAAAGTTCCATACTGACTCAGCTGATTCATCTCAATGATCTTGTCGAGAAACTCCTGCATGATCCTAGAATTTATTCGATTTCCAAAAAATATAGAAATAATGCAGATAAAAAAATGGATACTAAGAAGTTTAAAAATTTGCTGGAATTGGTTAGAGCAGACATTGAAGAAAGAAAAATTAAGCATAATTCACAAAAATCTTACAAATCACTTGTTAACTGGATAGATGATTTCCCAACAGAGAATAATATTGAACACATTTTAGGTAACAAAGATGCAAAAACAGTTAAAGTAAATTATGATGATTCGATTGATATAATTTATGAGCTATGGGCCATGCTCTCAATCGTACATGTCTTAAGTAAAAACAATGTCAAATTGCTTGGTGAAATTTATGATAAAAAGGGACGTTCTCGAGGATTTAACTTTTCATATAAAAAAATAAAATTTCAACTAGGTTATGATAAACAATTCAAGTATGTAAGTAAGGAATTCAAGAGAGTAGGGGAAGAAATCAGACCTGATTTTGTTCTAATCTCAAACGATCAAAAATTTGTACCTGTAGTTATGGATGCAAAAAATTATCTTGAATCTTATGATGATCAGGATGCAAAAAGAGTATCCGACGCTGAACGAATTTTGACCAATTATAGAGATGTTTTACAATCAGAAGGCTACAACACTACTAGTACAATAGGATTTTTTCCACGACAGTCAGATTCGTGGGTAGGGGATACAATCCAATCAGTAAGAATTCGTTTAGATCCTAAAAATAAAAAAGAATTGGAAGAAAATCTAAGTAAATTTTATGTTGATATTCTGTCTAAAAAAATTACCGAATTAGAAGAATATGAAAATTCAAAAAAAATGATCAATGCAGAAAATTCTTAGAATTAACTTTAAAAATTAACGCTCGTCTATTTTGCTTGGTTGCAGATGATTCATTCTTGCCCTTACGATGTTCAGCTCATTTTCGACAATGGGTCTTGCCTCTTCCCTTAACACATACCATGAATCCGGAATTTTTTTCCTTGACAAATTAAAGTCCAATCTGGTAAATGAACTGCACTCTT
>Ga0209667_1002094_pt1 | contig 13536 bp, 6 predicted proteins | sample SaaInlV_165m_DNA_2_FD_184682 | JGI IMG/M metagenome (GOLD analysis project Ga0209667, IMG submission 184682) | Marine microbial communities from expanding oxygen minimum zones in the Saanich Inlet - Saanich Inlet SI037_S3LV_125m_DNA (SPAdes)... | ecosystem: Environmental > Aquatic > Marine >... | reverse complement strand
GCTTTCGATGTCATTGGATGCTCCGTAAGTACTGGTGAAGACACGACCCTTGCTTTTGCCGTCCTTGCCTATGTAGTGACGTGTCCAGGCTCCGGGAACGGGCTTGCGGGTTTCGTCGTCTGGTGAGTCGGTAGACATGCCCTTGAGGGGCTGAGCCATTGCCAAAGTAGTGTAAGGCTTTAAGGGGTTCGTGTTGTAGCCGCCGCACTGAGCCCACATATTCTTCACTCCCCGGAGGATAGGATGCTTGTTCTGCTCCGGAACGATGTCGAGACGTGTACTCGAACTGTGGTTGCCACCATAGTGGCCCGCCCATTTTTCGCCTAACACTTGGCGACCGAAGCCGTCCTTGTAGTCGGCTCCGCCGAAGCCGTTGTTGTATTTAGCATACGGACTGTCCTTGGGGATCTTGTTGAATCCGTGAGTGGCGGTGCGCAAACCGACGATCGGTCCGGCCCGATCCAGATAGTTAACGAAGTGTTTCATTTGGTCGGCCGGCCAATTTTGGAAGCGGGTGAAAACCACCATGAGATCAGCGTTGGCCAACTCTTCGATACCCGGCACATTGTTCGCTCCGGGTTGTATTTCACCTTTTGCGTTTACGCCAAACACGACGGAGCATTTGAAGCCATGGTGTTTGGCCAAGATGCGGGCGAGGGCAGGCAAGGTCTCCTCGGAACGATATTCGTGGTCGCTCGCGATAAAGACTAGATGCTTGCCTTTGCCGAGGCCTTTTTCGCCCTCGTAAACGAGAGGGGCAGCGGCAAAAGCGCTCATTAAAGAGGTAATTGTAAGAGTAAGGATTAGGATTGCTTTAGTGTGCATGTCATTAACCTAGGAAGTGAACTTCACTTAGCAAGGCTTAGGTCTCTCTTGACCAAAAAATATTTTTAAAAGCTCCTTGTGACTTGAGCTACCGTCAAGTTGTAGGCAGTTATTAGTTGTTCAGTGCTTATTTTGAAAAATGTCTTCAACAGCTTACGGCGAAAGATGTCATGTTTCGTCATGTCCTTGGTCTGGGGGTTCTCTCTGTCCGGTCAGGAGGGGTTGCATAATCGAATTGATGACTTGATTAGATTCAAGGTCGGCGACGTCCCTTTTTCCAAAACCGCGGATGACGCCTCTTTCCTTCGACGTGTCACGCTCGACTTGACTGGGAATATACCCACTCCAGATGAGGTGATCACTTTCCTGGCTGATAAGTCCGCTGGCAAACGAACAAAGTTGCTGAATCGCTTGATTTCCGGCGAATCATTCGCCGCCCACTGGACGGAACGGTTGAACGTGATGTTCCTGGAACGCCTCGATGAAGGTAAAGTGACTCAAGAGGAATGGGATAATTTCATGAAGGAAACTCTTCGTGGAAAACCGCTATGGGATGATATGATTCGCCAGATGATCGAGGCCAATGGGCAAGGTGCATCGCGAGCGGCGATGAAGTTTCTCGGAAAGGCCGACCACCATGCAATGACTGAGGACATTGCTCGCCTTCTTCTCGGGATGGACCTGACCTGCGCCAAGTGTCATGATCATCCATCGGTCAAGGAATGGAAGCAGGCCCATTATTGGGGATTGTTCGCTTACCTCAACCAAACCAAGCAGGCTACGGCCAAAAAGGAGAACAAGGTCTACCTTGTGGAAGGGCTCTCCAGCAAGAAGGTCGATTTCGAGTCGGTCTTCGATTTGGTGAAAATGAGCACAGGGCCCAAACTGCCTGCCGGGGAGGAAGTTGTGATTCCTCAGTACGAGAAGGGCGAGGAATACGACAAGCCGGCGGCAGACGGTCTTCCAGCTGTCCCCAAGTTTCGTCCGCGTGAACTCCTTGCAACCGACTTGACCTCAAAGGACAACGAACTTTTTGCCCGTAACAGCGTGAACCGTATCTGGTTTTTGCTCATGGGGCGCGGTTTGTCCCATCCGTTGGACGAAATGCATTCCAAGAACCCTCCTTCGCACCCCAAGCTTTTGGATTTGCTCGCCCGCGAATTCGTGAGTCATGGGTTCGACCTCAAGTGGTTGATTCGCGAAATTATGATGAGTGAGGTCTATCAGCGAAGTAGTCGCTTGCCGAATGGAGTGCCAAAGGTCGAGCCTGACAGTTACCGAGTGAGCTTGCCGAAGGGCTTAACACCCGAGCAATTGCTGCGAGCCGTATTGCGAGCTACCGGTAATGTCGAGTGGGCCAAAGCCCTCGAGGTAGAACCTGATGCTGAAAAATTCGACCGCAAGGGATATTTCACCGGGAGTAACGTCGAGCTTCCGCCATCCTTGGGTGAGATTGAGTCCATTTTTATTCAAACCTTTGCCCATCCGCCCGGAACGGCTGAGGTCGATTTTAGCCCAGGGGTAAACAAGTCTCTTTTCCTGATGAACGACCGCTTGATCCAACATTGGCTGAAACCTCGGACCGGAAACCTGATCGATCGTTTGAGCAAAATGGATGCTCCCGATTCCATGGCCAAGGAAATGTATCTTGCCGTATTGTCGCGCCTGCCGGAAAAGGAGGAGGCCATTTGGATCACCGATTATCTTGCCCGAAATGAACCAAGACGAACCGCTGCATTAGCCGACTTGGCTTGGGCCTTGTTGAACTCCGCGGAATTCACGTTCAACCATTGATGCCTTCGACATTAAATAGCTCTGCATGTGGCCAAGCCGTCCATGACGTCACGAGGCGCCAAATGCTTGGCGCCTTGGGAGGATTAGCGGGTTTTGGTAGTCTGCTCCATCCCTCCATCGCGAAGCAGATCAAGGAAAAGAAAAAGCAAGTTTGCCTCATCTGGTTGGATGGCGGCATAAGTCAGTATGAAAGCTGGCACCCCTTGCCAGAGAGCAAGTTCGCGGGCCCGTTTCGAAGCATAAAGACCAGCATCCCCGGCATTCATTTCAGCGAACTGATGCCCAATACCGCGAAGATCGCACACAAGATATCGGTCATCCGGACCATGGCGACCAAGGATCCAAATCATTCTACCGGCGTGCCCCGCATGCAAAGGGGCGATCCCTTGGATCGTGGCGTGGACTATCCTTATCTCGGTTCCGCAGTTGCCAAGCTGCTGGGGCCTGCCGATCCCGAGTTGCCTCCGTACGTGTGGATCAAGCCGGGCAATGGCGGATTCATTCATCGAGAAGCCGGTTTTCTGGATGCCCGCTACGGAGCCTTGGCTTTAGGAGATGGTCGACCGCCTGTTCATATCCATCGACCGGACGGCGTGACCGCTGAACTCGATGCTGCCCGTAATGCACTGCGTCAAAAGGCCAACGAACGCTTCAGGGCGTACCGCAACACTTCGGACATCGATGCTTACGAGACAAGTTACGACATGGCGCGTCAGTTGATGGCTCGGAAGGATATCTTTGATGACGAAAAGCTCGATCCAAAAGATCGCGAGCGTTATGGAACTCACCCCTTGGGACGTCATGTTCTGCAAGCCCGTCAGTTGCTCGAAGCAGGCGTTCGCTTCGTTAAGGTGAACAGTTACCACTGGGACACTCACGGCGACAATTTCAATATGTCGCAACGCCTCGTGCCGCAGGCGGACCAACCATTCGCTGCCCTGATCAACGATCTCGACGATCGCGGTATGCTTGATGACACCTTGGTCGTCATGATGAGCGAGTTCGGACGTACTCCCCTTATTAATTCGCGCTTGGGACGCGATCATTGGCCCGATTGCTGGAGTATAGCCTTGGCGGGGTGTGGCATAAAACGTGGGGCCATAATCGGCGATACCACCAAGGACGGTGCCTTCGTAAATGGCGAAGGCTACGACGTGGGACATCTTTTTCACACCATATTCAGCGTGCTTGGTATCCAGTCGCATCGCCAAAAGTATCGTCACAAGGGCCAGAAGCTCGCCATTGCCCACGATGACTGCGAACCCATCAAGGAGGTCATGTTGTGAGCGTTCCTCCCCTTGACGTTGCCAAGGCCTGGCCGTCCATCGAACTGGAGCATGGTCGTCAGTTGTTTCGGGCTCAGTTCAGTTCCGACGGACGTTGGATTGCCGCCGGAGGACAGGACAAGCTGGTTCATTTGTGGGAACTGGAGAAAGATGGAAAGAAGGCCCTCGTAGGGCATGATACATGGGTGTCTTCGCTCGTCTTCCACCCCAAGGAAAAGAAATTGTTCACCGCGGATTACCTCGGCGTAATTCATTGCTGGGGCTACGAAAAAGGGGACGACCCGCTATGGACCATTGCCGAGGCGGACCGCGACAACGTGCGGGCCTTGGTCGTCACTGCCGATGGTAAGTACTTGATCAGTGCTGGCGACGATGCCGTGATCAAGGTATGGAAAACCAGTGACGGGAAACAGGTGACCGAGCTCAATGGGCATGAGGAATGCATATTCAGTCTAGCTTTGTCGCCGGATGGGAATCATCTCGTCAGTGGCGACCTCTATGGCATCATCCGCCAGTGGAGCATTGGCGAGTGGAAGGAGGTGCGCCAACTCGATGCCAAATTATTGCATACTCGAAAAGAAAACTTCATCGCCGACGTAGGTGGCGTCCGCAGCTTAGCCTTCAGTTTCGATGGCAAATTGCTCGCCGTCGGGGGGATGAAGGAAGCCAAAAGCAACGCCTTTTGTCCAGGCAAGCCCACCGTGCTGATCTTTGACTGGGTCTCAGGTAAGGTGAAGAATGAGTTGGGCATCAAGGGTAAGAGCGATGGGCCGTTCAATGCTTTGCGCTTCCTCGAGGACGGCATTTTAGCCGGGCACACTGAGATCTTACACTCAGCTTCGGAACTGACTTTTTGGAAGGTGGATCAACCCGAGCCCATACATTCCTTAAAGAACGGTTCCGGATATGACCTCAGCCTGCATCCGGATAACCGCCAACTACTTGTTCCCACCTATGTAACCGGCGGAAGCAGTGGCAACGGAGGGCGAGGCAAGACGCCCGAGAACTACCTCACGAATACCTCCGTTCTGCGAATTTTCAGTCTTTTTGAGCAACCAGATGAAAAAAAAGAAGGGTAGCAAAACAAATAATCCTTTTTGCACACTTGTTCTTGCCCTCGACTATTGCCTCTTCAACATGATCTTGATGCGAAGAATCGTATCTTTTTTCCTGCTTATCTTTAGTTGGTCGCTGTTTGCCAAGCCTAACATTGTCGTGTTCCTGACCGACGATCAAGGCTGGGGTGACCTCAGCTTGAACGGCAATGTCGACCTATCCACGCCAAACATTGATTCGCTGGCCGAGGACGGAGCCAGTTTCGATAGTTTCTACGTTTGTCCGGTCTGCTCACCCACCCGGGCTGAGTTTCTCACTGGCCGCTACCACCCGCGGAGCGGTGTATACAGTACCTCGGCAGGCGGCGAACGACTAGACCTTGACGAGACCACAATAGCCGATCTTTTCCAGGCGGCGGGCTACCGCACGGGAGCCTTCGGCAAGTGGCACAACGGGATGCAGTTCCCTTACCACCCAAACGGGCGCGGTTTTGAAGAGTACTATGGCTTCTGTTCCGGCCACTGGGGCGATTACTTCAGTCCGCCCCTAGAGCGGAATGGCAAACTGGTCCAAGGAAAAGGCTTTTGTATCGACGACTTCACAAACGAGGCCATGGCCTTCATGGAGAAAAGCGTAAAGGCTCAAAAGCCGTTCTTCGCCTACCTTCCCTACAATACACCGCATTCGCCCATGCAGGTGCCTGATCGCTTTTGGAACAAGTTCAAGGACAAGGAACTGAAGCTGCATCATCGAGACCCTCACAAGGAAAAGCGACTTCACCAATTGTGTGCTCTCGCCATGTGCGAGAACATCGACTGGAATGTCGGACGCCTGCTCGCTAAACTGGACAAGCTCAAGGTGACCGACGATACCATCGTCCTTTTCTTTCACGACAACGGACCCAACGGCTCCCGCTGGAACGGGGACATGCGAGGACGCAAGGGCTCAACTGACGAAGGCGGCGTGCGTTCCCCCTTGCTCGTTCGCTGGCCCAAGGGCATCAAGCCAGGCACCAAGGTTCCTCAAATAGCCGCCGCCATCGACCTGTTGCCCACCTTGGCCGACCTCTGCGACATACCCGCCAAGACGGCCAAGAAAGTGGATGGCATCAGCCTGAAGCCGCTCCTTACTGGAAGGCAGGAGGGCTGGTCCGAACGCATCCTGATTTCACACTGGAAAGGCCGGACAAGCGCCCGCAACCAACGTTTCCGCCTGGACAACAAGGGGAAGCTCTATGACATACCAGAGGATCCTGGCCAACGCATCGATGTCGGAAGGAAGCACCCCAAGGTGAATGCCGAGCTATTGGCCGCGGTCAAGAAATTCGACAACGAAGTGGCTTCCGAACTAGGAACCGATGACCGCCCCTTTGTGATCGCTCACCCAGGTGCCAAGAGAACCCAGATTCCCGCTCGTGACGCCACCGTCCACGGCGGTCTCAAGCGATCCAATAAATTCCCCAATTGTTCTTTTTTTACCAACTGGACCAAAACCGAGGACAAGCTGACTTGGGAAGTCGAAGTTGGTGCTTCCGGCAAATATCTCGTCGAAATGTGGTACACCTGTCCGAAGAAGGATCTTGGTTCCGTGGTTCAACTATCCTTCACCAACAAGGGTTCTTTCGTATCAGTGGGCAACTTGGTGCAACAAGCGAACGATCCGCCGCTGCGAGGCATGGAAAACGATCGCTCGCCTCGAACGGAATCCTACGTCAAGGCTTTCAAACCCATGAAGCTCGGCGTCATCGAGCTCAAGAAAGGGAAGGGCATGCTTACCTTGCAGGCCTTGAAGATCCCAGGCTCCCAGGCTCTTGAGTTCAGACTGCTCATGCTTACTATTGTAGACAATTAATCCGATACTTGCTTCCTTTTGACTTAAACTGAATTTGCGGACCTGCGACATTGGCCTTGAGATACAAAACACTAATTCATTTTATGAGCCTTTCGACTCATTAAAATAAAACCTTCATGAAGCTTCTTGCTATAATCTTTCTATTCATGCTCGGTCATGCGGGCTGGGCCAAAGAAATCGATTTCAGCAAGCAAATCAAACCGTTGCTGTCAAACCGTTGCTTTTCTTGCCATGGACCTGATGAGGAATCGCGCGAAGCAAAACTCCGATTAGACAATGCAAAAGGAGCTACCCGTGACTTGGATGGTTATTCTGCGATTGTTCCCGGAAACCCAAAAGAGAGTGAAATGCTCTTTCGAATTACCCTGCCGGCAGACGACGATGAGATCATGCCCCCGGAAGGTAAGGGTGAACCTTTTTCCGAGGAGGAAGTTAATCTCTTTCGCAAATGGATCGAACAAGGGGCGAAATATGAAGAGCATTGGTCCTATAAACAGCCGGTTCGTTCCGATACTCCCTCAGGCATCCATCCGGTGGATTATTTTATTCGGCAACGTCTAAGGAGTGAAGGTTTGCAAATTTCCCCTTTGGCCGATCGTCGTACCTTGGCCCGTCGAGTATCTCTGGATTTGATCGGCTTGCCTCCGAAACCCGAAGAGGTGGTAGCCTTCGTTGCTGACAAGGACCCGAAAGCTTACGAGAACTTCGTTGACCGTTTACTTGCTCGACCCGAGTTCGGTGAACACTGGGCGAGGATGTGGTTGGATTTGGCCCGCTATGCCGATTCCGCGGGCTATGCGGACGATCCGTCGCGCACCATTTGGGCTTATCGGGATTACGTCATACGAGCCTTTAATCGGAACCTGCCTTTTGATGAGTTCACCATAGAGCAATTAGCGGGAGACTTGCTTCCCGATCCGGCTGAGGATCAACTGATCGCCACCGCTTTTCATCGTAACACCCAGACCAACAACGAAGGCGGAACTAATGACGAGGAGTTCCGCAACGTCGCAGTGGTCGACCGGGTCAACACGACCTTTGCGACCTGGATGGGTACGACCATTGCTTGTGCCAATTGCCATACCCACAAGTACGACCCCATCACGCACGAGGAATATTTCAAGGTCTTCGATATCCTAAACCAGACCGAAGACTCCGACAAGCGTGACGAACGACCTTTCCTCCAAGTCAAGGACGAGTCGTCCGAACAAAGAAGAGCCCCGTTGCGTAAGCAGATCGAGGAACTGAAAGCCAAAATCAAGGAGAAGAAGCCAGCTGTTGCGAAAACTGCTCTGCCTAACCGCAAGGGACCTCTCAAGGCGCGCTTCGTTCGGATCATCAACCCGGACAAGCAAAGTTTTCTGCATTTGGCCGAGGTTGAAATCCATCAAGGTGATAAGAATCTTGCCCGTTCCGGCAAGGCAACTCAGATAAGCACTGACTTCAATGGTCCACCCAAACTTGCCATCGATGGGAATACCAACGGGGACTACCATGTCAGCAAATCGGTTACCCATACGGGGAAGGCAGACGGCCCTTGGTTGGAAATTGATCTTGGTTCCGAACAGGCGATCGACCGAGTGGTTCTTTTCAACCGCACGGATGCCGGAACCGGCAACCGACTTCAGCAGTTCTGGGCCGTTGCTTTTGACGCCAAACGACAACCCGTATGGGCTCACTTGGGCAAGAAAAGTCCCAATCCAAAGTGGGAAGGAAAGCTTCCGAAAACGCACGAGGGCCTTTCGAAAGAGGACAAGGACTTCCTCACCTCATACCTCAAGATCGATCAACCTTCTCCTGGAGATGAACTTGCCAAAAAACTGAAGGACTTGGAGAAGAAGCTTGCCGGAATCAAGGGCCCGACCGTTCCGATCTTTCGCGAGCTTGCCAAGGAGAAGCGCCGCAAGACTTTCATCCATCTACGCGGATCCTACCTGAGTAAGGGAGATCAAGTCGAAGCCGGTTTCCCGGTTTCCCTTTTTCCCGCACCCGAAGGCATTGAAAAGCCCAACCGCCTGGATTTGGCTCGTTGGCTGATGGATGAGGAAAACCCCTTGACCAGCCGCGTATCCGTGAACCGGTTTTGGGAAAAAATCTTTGGTGTCGGGCTGGTTGCCACGAGCGAGGAATTCGGGGCCCAAGGAGAACTTCCCTCCCATCCCGAGTTACTTGATTGGTTGGCAACCGAGTTCATTCGAACGGGATGGGACGTCAAGGCATTCATCAAGTTGTTGGTTACCTCGGAAACTTACCTCCAGAATTCTCACGTCACCGATGAAATGGCTGCCCGCGATCCGGCTAACCGTCTTCTGGCCCGTGGTCCGCGCGTCCGTCTATCCGCTGAAATGGTGCGCGACCAAGCGCTTGCCGTATCCGGGTTGCTCAGTTCCAAAATGTATGGCCCGCCCGTTCGCCCCCCGCAACCGAACATGGGTCTTAGGGCCGCCTTCGGTGGAGGAATCGACTGGAAGACAAGCACGGGAGAAGACCGGTACCGGCGAGGTCTCTATACAACTTGGAGAAGATCCAATCCCTATCCTTCCATGGCGACTTTCGACGCCCCGAATAGGGAAGTTTGCACCGTTCGAAGGGATCGCACGAATACACCCTTGCAAGCACTCGTTACGATGAACGATCCGGTTTACGTAGAAGCCGCTCAATCCTTGTCCCGCAAAATGTTCAGTAGTGGTGAGGCCACGGCCGACCGTTTGAAGACAGGCTTCGAACTCTGTCTTTCCCGGCCTCCAACCCAAGAGGAGCTTGTTCGCCTGGTCAAACTATTCGATCAGGTTCGGGCCCGCTATGCCGAAGATGCCGAATTGGCCCGTAAGATGGCCACCGACCCGATCGGTGCCGTGCCCGAGGGTGTCGACGTCGCTGATCTGGCTGCACTTACCATTGCCGGAAACGTCCTGCTCAACCTCGACGAAATGTTGATGAAGCGATAATCTCCCCTCAACGGAAAACCGATATGAATCTACTCCTCGAACAAATTCAACTCAAGACCCGTCGCCACTTTCTTCGCAACTGTGGAATGGGTCTGGGAGCGGGAGCCTTGGCTCAGATGCTCTCCCCCGAGACCTTCGCTCTTGATGCCCCCAAGAATCCCTTGTTGCCCCGCAAGCCCCATTTTCCAGCCAAGGCCAAGCGTGTGATTTACATTCATCTGACCGGTTCTCCTCCTCACTTGGATATGTGGGACTACAAGCCCGAGTTGGTCAAGAGGACCGATCAGGAATGTCCGGACGAATTTGTGAAGGGGAAAACATTCGCTTTCACTTCCGGCACCCCGAAGCTCATGGGAACCCCCCGTACTTTCAAACAATACGGAAAGTCCGGGATGTGGATGTCGGATGCGATTCCAAATTTTCATGAGCATGCCGATGATCTTTGCGTGATCAAGTCGATGCACACCGACCAGTTCAATCACGCTCCCGCCGAACTGTTCGTGCATACCGGTTTTTCCCAACCTGGCCGTCCCTCCTTCGGCGCGTGGACGACCTACGGACTCGGTTCCGAAAACCAGGACCTTCCTGGATACGTCGTGCTCATCTCAAGCGGCACCCAGCCGAATGGGGGCAAGAACTCCTTCAGCGCCGGGTTCATCCCGTCCGTTTACCAAGGCGTGCAATGCCGGTCCAAGGGTGACCCCGTGCTTTACGTCTCCAACCCTCCGGGAATGGATCGTGGATTGAGACGAGCCAGCCTTGATGCCTTGCGTGATCTCAACCGGAAGGCATCCGAAAAGTTCGCACATCCCGAGACCCTCACTCGTATCGCCCAATACGAATTGGCCTACCGGATGCAGACTTCCGTCCCCGACGTGATGGATATTTCCAAGGAATCAAAAAAGACTCTCGAAGCCTACGGCGCACAGGTGGGAGGAGCCAGCCTCGCCAATAATTGCCTGTTGGCTCGTCGGCTCGTCGAGAAAGATGTGCGTTTCGTTCAGCTCTTCGATTGGGGTTGGGATTTTCACGGGACCAACCCCAAAGAAGATATCCGGGACGGTCTGACCAAGAAGTGCGCGACCATGGACAAGCCGATTTCCGCCTTGATCAAGGACCTCAAGGAGCGTGGCCTTTTCGATGAAACCCTCATCATCATAGGAGGTGAATTCGGAAGAACTCCTTTCCGCGAAGGTCGTACCTCAAGAGGCAAGGTTCTCGGACGCGACCATTTCCCCGACTGTTACACCATGGTCATGGCAGGGGGCGGAGTGAAGGGTGGTCACATTCACGGGGAATCCGACGAGCTTGGGTTTAGCGTAGCCAAAGACCCCGTTCACGTACATGACCTGCAGGCCACTTGGATGCACCTGCTCGGGTTTGATCACGAACAACTGACCTACCGTTTTCAAGGGCGCGACTACCGGTTGACCGACGTCCACGGACACGTGATCAAGGACTTGATCGCCTGATTGCCGAGATACGAGACCTTTGCTTGTATGTCATCGGTCCACTCAGTCTTGTTGTTTGCCTTTTTGCTTAGTCCAATAGATCTTTGGGCTCAGTCTAAATGGATTTGGGGCAAAGACTCCAGACTTCCGGAAGCTAAGATTGAGTTTTCCCGGGAAATCGAGCTTTCTGGTCATGCCGTGAGCGCCCGGTTGCAGGCAGTCTCTGATTTTTCTTTCCTGGAGGTCCGGGTAAACGGCAAGTTAGTCGGGCAATCCCCCGTACACGGTCCTTTGCTTAACCTGAAGGTTGCGGATTATTTGCTGAAGGGAAAGAACCTTGTCTTGATTACTGCCCTATCCACTGGCCAAGCTCCCGCGGTTGCCTTGAGGCTGGACTGGAGCGATACCTCGGGTGTACGGAGTTCCTTGTTCAGTAACGAGAAATGGACGATCAGGGATGAAAAAGGAAATGGGCGAACCATCGAATCGTTCGGTTCCTTGACCAACGAACCTTGGTGGAACTTGCCTCCACTGAGCGTTGATTCCTTGGACGACTATACACAGTGGAAGCGGGCTTCCACGGCGGAGGTGGGAACCGATCCTTCCACTTTCTCCACTTTGCAAGGATACCAGGTCGAACTTTTGCGCTCGGCGGGCAAGGAAGAAAACTCTTGGGTGAGCATGGCCTTTGATCCCAAGGGCAGAATAACCATTGGGCGGGAGGACAAGGGCTTGTTGCGCTTTACTCTTTCGCCTGATGGCCAAATCGTACGGGCCGAGAGCATCGAGGATACCTTGAAGGAATGCAGGGGGTTGCTCTACGCACACGGTGCCCTCTATGCCAACGCCAACAATTCGAGAGCCTTGTACAGGTTGCGCGACCTGGATGGCGATGGTCAATTCGAGGAGAAGAGAATACTTTACCAATCCGAGGGTGGGGTGGGGCACGGGCGCAACGACTTGGCCCTCGGACTCGACGGGATGATCTACGCCATTCACGGTGATTCCGTTCACATCTCCGATTCTCTTCCCAACCGGACTTCTCCCCTCCGCCGCAAGCGCTTGCCTTACCGGCCGAACGAGGGGCACGTCTTGCGAATGGACAAGGAAGGAAAGAAAATCGAGGTATTCTGCGGTGGGTTGCGCAACCCCTATGGCATCGCCTTCAACCGCCATGGGGAAGCCTTTACCTATGATGCCGATGCCGAGAACGACATGGGTACGCCCTGGTACCGCCCGACCCAGATCAAGCACTTGACAAGCGGAGCCGATTTCGGATGGCGGGCGGTTACCGGAAGCTGGCCACCGTATTATCCCGATCATCCGGACAACACTCCGCCAACCGCCCATATCGGGAAGGGTTCGCCCACCTCCGTGAAATTCGGATACGGGAGTAATTTCCCTCCTGCCTATCAGGATGCGCTTTATGTCCTCGACTGGACCTTCGGCCGTATTCTGGCGGTCCATATGATCGAACGGGGTGCCGGATACGTCGGTGTGCCCGAGGTGTTTCTGCGGGGACGTCCTTTGAACGTGACCGATCTGGCCTTCGGTCCGGACGGCGCCATGTATTTCGTCACGGGTGGCCGCCGGACCAAAAGCGCTCTTTACCGGGTTCGTTATGCGGGCACAAATGGCCCACGCAACAAAGCCAGTTCCCAGCAAAAGGTCCGTGCCGAACTCTCCGCAAAGGCACGGAACCTTCGCCGCAGCTTGGAATGGCATCATGGGAAAGCTGATCAAGAAATCGACGACACTTTGCCAGGTGATGGTTTTGCCGTCAAACTAGTCTCGCTTTGGGTGCATTTGGGCAGTTTCGACCCGCGTATCCGTAACGCCGCCCGCATTGCCTTGGAACATCAACCCTTGGAACGCTGGCGAACCGCCGCCTTGTCCGAAAACGGAAACCCGAGAGCTCTCTTGACCGCTTGGATTGCCCTGATTCATGCCGAGCCCCGGCAAGCTTCTGCCATCCTTTCCAGGTTGACCAAACTTGACCTTCGTTCGCTCGATGAGGACCTGATCCTTCAGGCGGCTCACTTGTATAGCCTCTGTCTTGTAGACGGTCCCGGACTATTCAAGGAAGCGATCCTTGCCCAACTTCGTCCACTTTTTCCAAATTCTTCGGACAAGCTCAACTGGTCGCTTGCTCCCCTCCTTATCACTCTTGATCCGGAAAGAGCAGTGGGCCGGAGCATCGAATTGCTCAACTCGACCGAGGATCCCGTTCAAGCGGTTCATTATCTTTACCACTTGCGGCACGCCAAGGAAGGTTGGAGTCCGGCTTTGCGTGAGGCCTACTTTCGCAAACTCGCGGAAGCCTCC
>Ga0209667_1002084_pt1 | contig 13565 bp, 11 predicted proteins | sample SaaInlV_165m_DNA_2_FD_184682 | JGI IMG/M metagenome (GOLD analysis project Ga0209667, IMG submission 184682) | Marine microbial communities from expanding oxygen minimum zones in the Saanich Inlet - Saanich Inlet SI037_S3LV_125m_DNA (SPAdes)... | ecosystem: Environmental > Aquatic > Marine >... | reverse complement strand
GATGAAATACCAGTTCAAATCTTGCATCACAAAGATGCAGTGCTTTTACTTTTAAATGATGGTTCATTTATCTCATCCTCGGTCTAGGTAGGCGACGAGCACTTGAGCCGAATAATTAAATGCAATTGCATTAGATTTAGGGGTGTGGAATCGAAGGGAATCATACTTAGTGGCATTCTTGCGCTGATAATGGTCAGTTCAGGATTTTTCCTAATGGTAGGTGAAACCAGTCCCGATAATGATTCGAGCAATGAGGAAGAGATTCAGCAAGAATTGAGTGAAGAAATCAATTCGCCTCCAAACGTGTTTGTGGCAGATGCATTTACACATTTGTGGAACGGTGAAAATGCAACAATCGAAGGGTTCGTTTTGGATGAGGCACCAACTTTGGCTACAGTATCAGTAACACTACTTGATTCTAACAGTCTTCAGCAAATTGGTGGAATTTACAACTCAACTCCTGCGTCGCCCGGTTCATGGGTGGCCAACACGCCTGTTTCCCAACCAGGTGCATGGATTATTCAAATTCAGGCGACAGATGCTGAAGGTTTGACTAGTAATGTCTCGCTTTCACAATTGATAATTCTCGCTCCAGAGGAAGACGATGTCGTTCTTTCTTTCCTTTGGATACAACCCGAAGAAAACTTAGACATCGGTACTCTACAAGGCTACATGATTCATGCATTCCCAAATACATGTAATATCGAATACCACCCGCTTGGACAGAGTCCTGCACGACTCATCGATGGTGACGAGAATTTAGCAACCGGTGAATACAGTATGCATGTCAACACCTCGTACCACAATACCGACGGAGACCTCATCGCTACGTGTGGGTTATTTTCTCAATCGACTACCAGTATTCGCCTTAATCTCCCGGTGCCACCTGAACCTGAAACAGACTTGGACGGCGATGGTGTACTCGATGAAGAGGATGATTGTGATTCTACTCCAGAAGGTGAACCTGTCTACGCTACTGGATGTTCAGATTCGGAAACTGACGATGATGCTGATGGCGTTATGAATGACAAAGATATTTGCCCAAATACTCCAAATTCTGAAACTGTCGATAACGATGGTTGTTCCGAGTCACAAAAAGATACTGATTTAGATGGCGTTAACAATGTTCTAGACCAATGCCCAAATACGCAACATGGGCAAAGTGTCGATGCTGACGGTTGCTCTGATGCTCAAAAAGACAGTGATGGGGATGGTATTTCTGATGATTTAGATCAGTGTCCTAATACGCCATTAGGAGATGTTGTAGGGGCTGATGGGTGTACAGTTCCAGATTGGGAACCTGAGGATTCGTGGTTATGTCAAAATGGTCAAGGCCCTTGGGTAAAAGATTTCAACGGCGACGGCAATTCCTACAACTCTAATACAAATGGAGTCAATAGTGCTGGAGGAGGTGGCTCTGGTCCTTGGTTCCAGTGTGAAGTATCTGTTACTACAACAATTGGGGAAATGGTAGTAGATGCTAATGGTATTCCAAATCATGATTTCTTGTCAACCATGGGTTGCTGTACCGATGAGGTTGATTTAGAATGGCATATTCCATTGAGCCCTGTCAATGATACAAGTGGTGGCCACGACACATCAAATTGTCCAGCATCTGCTGGTCGTTGGGAATGTGCACCTGATAGAGGGGCTGTCGCAGTTTCAGTGAATGGTGCGCCAATTTACGGAGTTGAAGAGGGACCCGGCGGGGATGCAATTGCTTTAAATTTCAAATATTTTAATGAAGATAGACAACCCATCTTTTTGGGATATTGTACTTCACATTCAGCTGGAGATAATTTTCACTATCATTATGATGCTCAGTGTTCAACTTGGGTGCCAGGAGTGGGTGAGACAATTTCAGATTATGATTGGACAAAATTGGATAATAGTAAGCACAGCCCAATCATTGGTTGGGCATTTGATGGATATCCAATATATGGCATGTATGGCAATGATGGAAGTGGTGGAATCAAAGCAATTACTTCTTCTTATGAAGTCGAAAGAACTCAAGAAAATGGCGACCAAGGTTACAATGGTATCGATGATTGGAACTATGTTGCTGGCGTAGGGGATTTGGATGAATGTAATGGACGGTGGGGACCAACTCCTGAGTACCCTGAGGGAACATATCACTATGTCAGCACACCCTTATCTGGTTCTACAAAATTAGTAACGGATACTGATGGAAATCAAGTTCCAATGATTGGCATGCCATATTTCCTACTTTGCTACCATGGTGTGGCAGACCTTGATGCTCAGCCATCAAATGGCCAAGGTGGCGGCGGAGGTGGCCCACCTGGAGGCAATGCTGCGCAAACACTTTATTCGCATATGCCCGAACTTTTTGACTCGATTGAAAACGATTATGACCTACAAGGGCTGCTATGGGATACGACATGGGTTCTTCTTGTCGTCATGGGTATAGCATTCATACGTGGAATCCGCAACAAAAAATGAGGGATTTACATGAACAAAATTTTGTTCGTGCTTATTCTTGTTTCAATGACTGTAAGTGCTGGATGTCTAAGCCCTTCTGAAATCGACATATTCCTTGGAGAAGATATCAATTCTGTAGAGACTTTTCGACCTTTTGTGTTGCAGGATAATAACGACACAATGTTCAATTCATCAATTCTTGAAGGAAATGTAACCATCTTTGGTTTCATTTATGTTAATTGTCCAGATGTTTGTCCGACAACCACTTCCGACATGAAGTGGATTGAATCTCAATTAACTGAGATTGAACGCTCAAGGGTGCACTTTGTCTCAATTACTGTTGACCCGTGGAGAGATGGCCCACTTGGACTCTCACAGTACATGGAGGATTACAATGTGTCATGGCCACATCTGACGACGAGGGTCGATACTGAAGATTCTTTGTCACTCATTGAAGATGTTTGGACAGATTTTTCTATCGGCGTCATACTAACTGAGGCAAACTCTAGCACAAGTCTTGCTAGGGGGCATACGGTCTACTATGATATTGAACATACCAACGGAGTTGTTCTTGTTGATTCATATGGCAATCTACGTGTTCGCTGGAACCATGAAAATTGGAATCCCGAAGGAATTCTTGTCGACCTTCGCTCAATGGTGAACTAAAGTTCACGCATTGGTTTCGGTATGTCCGCAACGGCCGCAGGATTTGCGGTCAGCGTGGACTGCAAGGAATACACCTGGTCCGCATTGAGGACAGAATTCAGCATTACGAGTGAGTGTACCATCTTCACCGACAGTATACTTGGACCACTTTGCTCCAGCTTTAGGACCTTCTCCCATCACTGGTCACCTCCTTCTTCAGTAGATTCTTCTTCGGCAGGTGCTTCTTCCTTTGCAGGTGCTGCTTCTTCCTTTGCAGGTGCTGCTTCCTTTGCAGGTGCACTCGATGTAGAACGGAATTGTTCATGTCGCTTGTGAATGAAGTTTGGTTCAACCTTCATCGAATCCGAATCCGAATAAATGAACGCCATACCTGTGGTCAATGGTTGACCGAATCGTGTATTGCACTCCTTGACTACAATACAATCTGGGTTTGAACCAGGTTCAAGGGTCTTGACAAGATCCATCACTGCTTTGCGAGATGGTGTTGCTTTACCTTCATGTTGCCAGCGGAAATTTATTTCCACTCGGTTGAGTAATTTGTTTTCTTTACGTGATACGATTTCCATATTTTCATCTCCTTCAACGAATACTTACTTTGAGAGCATATTTTCCAGGTTGCTCTATTTTTAATCGCTTGGCAATTTCCGAACGATTTGGATTCATAATAATGACATAGCCTTGATGTTCTGAAGATACTCTAGCAGCAGGATGGCGGGGGCACATGTCCACTCCATCTTCAAGAATTAGGTGACATTCACCGCATGCGAAAGGAATCTTTACCATTCATCACACCTCTTTTTTATCATCTTCACCAAGCCAGTCATGGCAACCAAGTCCTGGTTGCTTACTGGTCAAACCAATCTTAGAACGGCGAGGGTCGGATGTGTCTGGAGAGAGGGATACAATACGTGCACGCACAGAGTCGCCCACGCCAATACTACGGTCGGTTTTGCGGCCTTGAATTACACCTGCTCCAACATTTGCTTCAACTTGGTCTTCCATAATTTGTGACTTGTGCAGCAATGCTTCCATTGGCCCAATACGAACGAATGCACCGAACTCATTGACTTCAGAGACTGCACCTTCCACAACTTCGTAATCATCCATGCAAAACAATACTGCGTCAAATCGAACACGCTGATAGATTGCACCGTCACCGTGAATGATTCGCCCACGGCCAAGAGGTTCGTGGTTTGAGGTGACTAGAATAAATCGGTTGTCATCATCGAATCGACCTTCGAAGGCAGTCATAGAAAGACGGTCTATATGGTCGTTAAGGGATGCTCCCTTGCGCATGTACTCTGCTGGAATGCGAATCGTGTCTTCCTTTGTAACAATTTTATACATTGTGTTCACCTTTAAGCGGTTCTCAAAAAAGCACAGATAAAGAAGGAGTGGGGAATCCCATTCCGTCCTTCACCGGCGTGTGCCTCGGGAGAGAAGTCGACCGTAGTCATTCTCGCCACTGATGACCCCTATTTAATGCACTCGCCCTTCTTCGGGTTTAATGAACATGAAAATCTTTCGCAATACCCCGCATTGCGCCACAGAAAAAGGGTCGATAATCATGGATTTTTAACTCACATCGCCATAAGCCATAACAACCCCCCGAGGCCCCTGCAACATAATGTCCAGTAAATCGTTGCATCGTGCAGGCAAATTTGCCTGCGCAATTCTGCCTTTGTTACTGCTATTGTTATCATCGATTTCACCAATGTTATTGAACGGCTATAATACATCGACACAATTAGAAAAATCACCGATCATCTATCCTGTAAATGACAATGAGTCCTGGGCTGGGGGCACTCAACCGTGGGGTCAATATGCACGAACTCCAACACATAATGGTACGATGCCCCCTCATGGCCCAAATGGTGGACCTGGTGAGGGGAGTGTAGATGATGTGACAATTTTCGGCACGATTGATAGCCCTGTTGTCAATTGGGTTGGTCTTGAAAATGGAGCAGATGCATATGGTTCCATCATCGCTGATTTTTCTCAAAGCATCACTGCACCTAATGCAGCTTTAGAGAGATGCGGGATGGGTGAATTATTTGCTGTCACAGTTTCGAAAGATGGAATCGAAAGTTTGCTCACAATTCTTTCTGGTGATGAAGCAAAGGTTGCTTGGGAGGTAAATTTAGGAGAAACAAAAGATATTCGATCAACACCGATGGTGCATGACATCGATGATGACGGAAAACCCGAAATCATCGTTGTTTATGATACATCAAGTTCACTCCATGTCGAACTCTGGTCGCCTGAATTAACATGTACTGAATCCGGATGGCAAAAGTCAGGCCATGCCAATGAAAAACTCTGGAGTTATACCGATAGCAATTATCGAATAGGAATTACCAGTGCACACTTTCCTACAAGAAACTCAGGGCATCTCTCGGTCACTCAACCACTTCTTGCTGACTTGCAATTGGACGGGACACCCGAATTGGTTCTCGCTGCAGTTGATGAAAATACAGAAGACCCAACCGTTCTTTCCTTTACATTGACCACAAGTGTCCCTTCAGAAGCTGACTGGGAGATCTCACTCGACCGAGGAACACATCCATCAGACCCCACATGGGCAGCACTTGACAGTTCTACATCCGCGATTGTACTCACTACAATTGATTCAAACTCAGGCAACATGTGGGTTTGGAGAATTGATGGGGCTACTGGCTCGCTTGATTGGGAACGGGTTGCAATTCAAGGAACCGATTCAGATGGAGATGGCCCACCCAGGCTACGTCTTCCAGGGCCAGTTATCGTTCAATTGGACAATGATGATGCACCTGAGATGATTCTTACAGTCCCAACCGATTCCAATGGTCAAACTACGGGCAATGGCGCACGGTTTATCGGCATGGAATTAACATCGACAAATGAGATTTTTAATTTCCGAGCACAGAATGGATTTGCTGATGCTCAGCCGCTTCCAGTAGATACAACAGATGATGGAATTCACGACCGTCTATGTTGGGTGACTTGGTACCGTGATTCAAACACAAACCCCCTCAGCAGAAAAGGAATGATTGGGTGTCATGACATCAGCCTTTCTACACCTTTGAAAGAGTGGAGTCGAGACTTGCAACGAGGAAATGGTGTTGACAACGATGAAATCGCCGTCTCATCCCCAATATGGCTGGACATTGATGGAAACGATGAGGCAGAGATTCTAGTGGCATTTGGTCAACGGCTTTGGGCCTTCGATGGCGAAACCGGTGCTTCTGCAGATATCAATAGTGCGTGGTCTTCACCCTTGGCAATGCCTCACAGAGTGTGGGCAGGTCCTGCTGTAGCGGATATGGATGGTGATGGTACACTTGACATTTTGGTGGGCGATACGCTCGTTTCTCAGAGTGCAGCAGACTTCGCACCCCTTGCAGATAATCGTGGCATCAGTTTCAATCCCGTTGAACCGGACCCAGGGCAACAAGTGACAATCACAGGCCAATTTTCTAACATTGGAACAATTGAAAATGATGATGACCTTGACGTGGTATTGTATCTCAACGGAAATGAAATCGCTCGTGAGCGATTTGATGATGTGGAACCTGTATCTCCATCTGGGGAAGGGGGGCCACTTACGTTTAGTGCAGTAGTTACCGCTGAATTAGGCATACATAACGTCACGATGGTTTTAGATCTCAACGGAAATATTTCTGAAGCTCGAGAAGATAACAATATGGCTACAGCAGAATTAGTAATTGTTGAACCTTATGTGGCTCGAATTGATCTTCCAATAGAAACACCTCGGATTTCACCAGGAACTACAGAGTCTGTTTCGATTGAATTGATTGCAATTGGCTCAAGAACGGCTGAATGGAGTTTAACTTGGGATGATAGTGCGCTACCATCTGGCTGGAATTTTAACCTACAAAACGGCGTCAATGTCCAACCAAACCTAGTACCAAACAGCCCCGAAATTATTGGTTTTGATGTCACAATCCCTAGTGATGCATTAGGTGATGACAACAGTTTCATCGACTTCACATTAACCCTAAATGAAGATACATCGATACAGACTACCATTCAATTGCCCCTCGAAGTATTGCGTACACGTGGCCTTTCAGTGACTGGGCCAAGTGGATTGGGAATGAGTGATGGTTATGGCCGAATTCAAGATACTGCCAGGGCTTGGATGGTGGTTGAAAATCTTGGAAATGCTCAGGAATCAACTACGTCCATTGACTGGACTGCACCTTCTTGGGGAGGTTCACCAACGCTCCATAATTCAGATGGTGATGAAATATTTTCCCTAACTCTAAATCCAACCGAACAAATGGAATTATTCGCCCATCTTGACGTTCCTAGTTCCGTAAACCTTGGTTCAACCACATCTACTACGCTAACGCTCTGTATTGGAAGTGGAAGTGAAACACTTTGTCAGAATTTGGTGATTCAATTTACTGCTGTTTCTTCTGTTGTTTCCCCCGTTCATGCGCGAAGTCTTCCAAACGCCACACTCTCGTGGCAGATTGGGTCTGAACTTCCTCTAAGTGGAATGCTTCAATGGAATATGGTGGAAGCCCAAATGATTCATACAGATTGGCAATGGTCGGCAAGTGGCGACTTGACGATAATCGGTTCCAATCTCGAACTATCCGGCAGCAGTAATGGTGTTGCAACAGGTACACTCACTCTTCAACTACCCTCAAACACCGTTCCTTATAGGCACGTGTTTACAACACCTGATGCCAATGAAGACTATTCTAATTTGACATTCTCGCTCCAAGTACTACAAATTTTCCGTTCAAATGCCACGCTCTTGGAGCCGTTACCATCTGTAATTGGCGGGAGTGTCTCAATGAATGTATCAGAGCCGCAAAATGTCCTACTGCGCCTTGAAAACCCGGGTAATGGTGTTGATGAATTCCTTCTTTCTGCTCAAGCAAATCCAATCCCCGGAGAAGATTCATCTCCAACTGTCGATTTTAATTTCATATCTTCGCAACATCGAACACTTGGCTCACTGGCTTACACCATTTCTACTGTCGAAGTCACCTTGGGTGCTGATGTTCCAGCCCAGACTCCTTTCGAATTGGAGTTCCATTGGACCTCTCTTGGAGACACGTCAGTTGAAGATTCGGTCATTATACTGGTCGAAGCAGAACCGGACCACCGCTGGGACATCAACATTACTTCAGGCCTAGAGTACCAAGTTTCTCCTGATGAAAGCGTCTCCATTGATTTCACAGCGATGAATACAGGTAATGCTAATGATACTTTGAGTATTATTCCCTCATTCACCTATGATTTTTCAGGCCTTGACTCATCGCCCTGGAGTGCACCAATTTTTACTGGTCAAATGCTCGAAGTCAACCAATCATCTACTTACAATTTGGAGTTCATAGTTCCTTCAACCTCTTGGGCTGACACAGTAGCACACATGCAATTTGGAATATATTCTGGAAGTATTTTGATTGAAGTTGTTAGTCTAAATTTCACTGTTGAACACCTGTCGGGATGGAGATTCAATCTTGCGAATACTTCGCTTACCATCGACCCTGCTGGCCAGAATGTTTCTTTGACAATTGACCAACTTGGAAATGCACCTAGGGCGCCATATATAGTTAAAGCCGGAGCAGGATGGAACATCTCTTATCCTGAGCATGGCGAGGTTGTCCAGCCCTTCCAATCAACCTCTGTTGTTGTATTTGTAATCCCCCCGGAAAATGCAGTTGCCGGTGAAATTGGAATCCTCCAAATTCGAATCAGTGATGCTGACGGCTCTGGTTCGACAATTCAAGAAATACCTGTTAGAGTCGGAGATGCACCTAATCTCACTCTTGACCACAGAGGTGTTTGGATAATCAATGATAATGGTGGAATGCCTACTGCTTGGGTTGAAAACAATGGCAATGATGTGGCAGTCCTTCAACTCGGAGTTTCGGGTCTTCCAAGTGGATGGACCATTGACGGGCCAAGCCAAATGGTCGTTGCTCCTAATCAATTGATTGGAATACCATTGAATCTCATACCCAGTGAAGGGTGGAGTGGGCAAAGATTCCTTGTATCACTTGAAGTGACTCACCCTACCCTCGGTTTACAAATTTATGATATCGAAGTTGAGAAGGGAACTCTAGCTTTTGGCTCTACACCTGTAGCACACGGTGTTTCACAGTCCGAAGTGCATATCCTCTTGAATTCGAATGTGAGTGAAGGGGATTTGACTAGTGATGAATCCTTCACAATGGATGGGAATTCGGTTTCTGTCGTGTTAAGTGGTGAGCGAAATGAAGTAATTCTCGTTTCATCAACCGACTCAAGTGAAATGCTTTCACTCTATTTGGCAGGGTATATGCTTCCAAGTGTCGAAGTTGATTGTAACCTTGATTACTCTGCCTTTGCTCAGTTGGGACTTCAACCACTTACCGATACTGTTGGAGAGTGTCAGATAATTGCCTCGGAGGAATCTGTTAGGGCAACTATCGTTCTTCTAAGCAATGCTGGTGAGCGTGTTGATTTGATTAATGACATAATACAACTTGGAGCCTATGAAAATGGTAGTTTCGAAATTAATGTCTCCGATTGGACTCCTCCAGCAGGCATGGTGGATGTACAGGTGATGGTGATTGACTCATACGGACGAATTCTCGATTCTTACACCATTTCTGTAACTTCAAGAAGCAGCGGTTGGAACCTTGGAATATATTCATTTTCTTCTGAGGATGGTGATTTAACAATCAGTATTCAACGAGAGCAATATCAGCGTTTAGCAGATGTGACATGCCGTATAGAAGTAGTAAGCCTCAGTCAAAAATCAGACTGGTCTACGACCCGTGTTGTAGATGTTGTTAGTTCTGATTATGCACCTGTTGTTTTCATCAATAACCCAGTAGGAATCGAAAATGGAATTAATCTTGAGGCGACGCTAAGTTGTGATACTCCATATGATATTGATGACAATCCTGATGATAACACGATGACGGCAGTATTCAAGGCCGATATTCAACCCATCGTTGAACAAAGTGATATCCTTGGCAGCATCGGTGTTGCGACTGTCTTGCTTATCATTGCATTCTTTGCTGGGGCGTTTAATCAAAATGCACCGCAGAAGCAGTCAAAGAAAAATAATCAAGGCAAGCCTTTGCCAAAGATTGCTGATTCGGTTACAGAATCTGTTGAGGATGTTGAAGATGATGATGAATTTTCATTCGTTTTCGATGAGAATGCGATGGTCGAAGTTATTGAAGCACCCATCGAAGAAGTACCTGTTGAAGAGGTAATCATTGACATTGATGATGAAGGTGACGATAGTGCCTCAGGGCGATTGGCATCATTACGTGATGAAATGGGTGAAGACGGAAACAAGAGGCAAAGTCGAGAAGACCGAATGAGTAGATTTTTTGGAGACAAGTGAGAACAAAGGGCTTATCACGGTCTCATGGTGGCAGGACAATATGGACCTCGAACAGGTTGAAGGTGGCACTTCACCCTTCATTACGCTCGACGCATGTGATGGGGCTAGAGCTGAGGCTGTACTAACTGCCCTTGAAGCACATGCTGTTGGAGACAGTAAGAAGTGGGTAGAACTTGTTAGTAAGGATGAGGTATTGAGACTTCGTTTGATCAATCAAGGAATTGACAAACCAGAACTTCGAGATGGCATTACTTGGGACGACCCATCATTACTATTCACGACATGTATTGAATTATCAAAGGACGGGGCACCAATGCCTATTGCTGACCCACTATTGAGGGAAAAAATCGGGCGGTTCCCTTGGGGTGATGGTTCGCTCATTAGTTACATGCATGAATTCATTCGTCCAAATAGTAATCGCCCGAGAAATGGAAATGATGGATATGAAACAATAATTGCTCTATTGGAGGTGTTGTCGCAACGTTGTGGAACATCGTGTCTTGGGCATGAACGCTACCAAAATGGTAATGCAGGCTTGGATATTCGAGGTTTCCTTACCAAAGAGCAAGTTCGGGAACTGCGCTTGGCACTTTCCGGAAGATCTTGGAGCGTGGCTGCTGAAGAGGCTCTAGATGGTGGGATGCGGGATGTAAGCCGCAACCTCATTGCAATTCTTCGTGCTGCTGAACGAAGAGAAGTTGGTGTGTTGTTGCGTTCACATTCCTAACTAGAATGATTGCGAAGTCAACCGCTCATACATAGATCCATACAATTTTGCAGTTTTGTCAATGACCTCTTGTGGAAGAGCAGGGATTGGTGGTTCAGTAGTTCCTGAATCACGGGCCTCTTTGAGTGAAGCCTGGTGGCCAGTCTCGATATAATGGGTTCGAACGGATTCTTTTGACAACTCGATACATTCTCCTTGTTCATATGCTTCAGCATCCCACCATCGGTCCTCATCGAGGGTCCCAAATGTGTCAACTAAGACTACCTTCCTCCCAGGCCCCAATGCGAATTCCTTTTTTCCATCAACATGAATTAATCCGTTTTTCGCTGCTTCGCGTTCAATTAGCGCATCAACTTTGAGAACGGCGTCAAAAATAGCCTCTAACTCGTCTTTGGTAATATTAGAAATTTCAAGGGCTTCATCATTTGAAATATTGCGGTCAAAAGCTTCGAACTTGGTGGTGACTTCGAGGAAAGGTTGGGAGAGTTTTGCTCCATATTCACAATTTGCATCGACACCTAATTGTTCGGCAGTAAGTTCACCTCGTTGGAAACGTCTCCAAGCAGACCCTGAAAGATAATGTCGGCAAATAATTTCGAGAGGTACGAATACCCATTCCATGTCTCTAGGTATCATACCTGGTTCCTTAATGACCTCGACTTTGCGAACTAAACAACGGTCAGCAGCATTAACCTCAACCAAGTGAGTGCCACAAATTCCTTCCTCTTCAATGAGTTTGAACCAGTGTGCAGTCGTCCGATTAAGTGATTCGCCTTTGCGGGGAATGAGGGATGGTATAATTTGATCAAAGACTGAAATCTGATTCGTAAAACGAAATTCGAGAATATCTGGGTCATCTGTCGACCAAACTTGCTTGACTTTTCCTTGGTAGAGCATCTCTGCCATAGATGATGACCACCGACAAAGGCCTTTGAACATTTCAGTCCAAAATGAAGACTCAAATAAGCCCTAAAGCATCTTCCATACGGTTCAATTCAGGACCCGTAGTCTCGGTTCCCGCAACAGCACCATTGTTTGTTGCACAAACCCCAGCACCAACATAAGGTGAACCAAAAGCGACAGTACCGACCATTGGGGGGACACCAAGAACTTGCTCGATGAGAATGACTTCTTCAGGTGTAACATCAGGATGGAGGAGTATTCCTTGGTCATTGGTAACGCCAAGGCTACCGACAACATCCTGTCCGGCAATAGTAGAAACGCCGACTTGAACACCCATGACTTCCGCCATGATTTCAAGCCCATCTGTAGGAATACTTGGAGATGCAATGGCACCTTGTTCGTTTACGAGGAGTAGGTTTCCGGCAGTATTCACACCACCCTCCATTACAACAACGTCGCCAAAAGCAGTCAACATATCAATATCTGATTCGGTTGCGATATCAGCAACTGCCATTCCTCTTGAATTACCTGCCACAAGTGCACCAATAAGGTTTGAACCACCAATCGAAATCGGATGCATTTCTAACTGCAATGTCGTTTCGAGAATATCTAGAACAATGCTAGGCAATTCAAGAGGGTGGAGGAGAACATTTCCAACAGCAGCCAAGTGGATACCTACCTGGTCACTTCCAAAAATGTCCGCAGTTTCTATTGGCATGAGGGTTCCTCCAAGCAGTCCGTGTTGGGTGTTGGTTATGGTTCTATTGAACGCAAAAAAGGCCGACACTCCAAAGGAGCATCGGCCTAGCGCCCACCGAAGTGGGATTTGAGGATAGATTCGAGGAGAAAGAAGAGGGGCACAGTGACTTCCTTTCCCGTGGACTCTCGTACCACAGTATTGGGATAGACGCAGGCAGGCTTGACTTCTGGGTTCGGAATGGGACCAGGTAAACACTACCGCTGTGACCGTGCACCCATCTTCCTTCGAATCGGATCTATGAGTACGACGATAAACGTCGCAATGAAATATGAATTGGCATGAATTATTAGACGAAGGGCACTCAAGGTGCGGATACATACGAAAAAAAGATGCTCGAACGTTAGTGATGCTGGACTGAACACGTCGGAAAACCTTCGTGCTTACATCCGCATTCTATTAATCTCGTCTTTTACGAGTGTTCTGAGGTGTCTCGTCTTTGGGGTGGCTTCGAGCTTAGATGCTTTCAGCTCTTATCCATCAGGGCGTGGCTACCCAGCATTGCCTTGTCAGACAACTGGTAAACTAGTGGCCCCAAGCCCTCGTTCCTCTCGTACTAAAGGACCTCTTCCATCAGACACCTTACACGATTCTACCACCAAGCAACAAACCTGTCTCACGACGGTCTAAACCCATCTCACGATCCCTTTTAATGGGCGAACAACCCCACCCTTGGGTCCTGCTGCAGACCCAGGATAGGAAGAGACGACATC
>Ga0209667_1002074_pt1 | contig 13600 bp, 9 predicted proteins | sample SaaInlV_165m_DNA_2_FD_184682 | JGI IMG/M metagenome (GOLD analysis project Ga0209667, IMG submission 184682) | Marine microbial communities from expanding oxygen minimum zones in the Saanich Inlet - Saanich Inlet SI037_S3LV_125m_DNA (SPAdes)... | ecosystem: Environmental > Aquatic > Marine >... | reverse complement strand
GTGCCCACTGCTTATAACCGAGAAGGTGGACAACTAAAGGCAAAAGCTTCATTGGCGGAAATTGATGAACTCCGCTTCATTCTGCCGGGAGGCTCGCTCTTCACGAACTTGGACGAGCTTGCTGCTTTCGGACAGATGCACATGAACGACGGCTTCTATAACGGAAAGCGGGTCCTCTCCGAAAAATCAGTCACCGAAATGCGAAAGCTTCAGTGGCCTGTGCGTCGCGACAAAACCTACGGGTTGGGATGGTTTCGAGAAGATGTTTCCGAGTTGGGCTTGGCCGACAAAACATATCATGGTGGCTCCTTGGGCGCCCACTTGCGGATCGATCGGCGGCGGAAACTGGTCTGGGCTTTTCTCGTTCATCAAAGCGGCCCCCAGGTGAAGCCTTTGAAAGACAAGCTTATCGATCAGGTGAACGAGATGTTTCCATTGTTGAATGATCACTAAATGGTTCTGTAACCACTTAAGGACAAATGAAACGAAGCAACCTGACCATCCTTACCGCGCTCACCATCAGCCCGCTAGCCCTACCTACCTACATACATACCGCCAAAGCCAAAGCTTATTTTTTCCAAGGAAAATCCACTGCCCTGAAAGTAGAGCCAGTCTATGGAGCGTACTAGTGACAGCCCGCGGTTTTGAAGGTGTTAAGGTGATTTTGATATTAACTTAGAAAGTGAAGAGTGTCTGACCTGTCACGAGTAGCTCATATCTGCTTTCTATAGAAATAAAAATGAAACAAATTTTTCTCCTAGTACTCTCTATCTTCATTAGTAATATCGTTAATGCTCAAGAAGACCCATTGGGGGCAATACCTAAAACTGAGCAGGAAAAACTTGCTGATGCATCCGAAAAATCATCCCAGCAAAAAAAGACATTCATTGCAAGAAGTGCAAAAAACCTCGAAATGATTTGGTGTCCACCGGGTAGTTATCTTAGGGGCCACGTCTCTAGAACTAACACCGTAATTTTGACGGAAGGTTTTTACTTGGGGAAATACGAAGTAACTCAGGAACAATATCGGTCCGTAATGGGAGTTAAGCTAAGTTCTTTCCTCAGTTTTTTTAAAGGGGCGAAATTACCCGTTGAAAAAGTATCTTGGGAAGATGCCATGGCCTTTTGTAAAAAGTTGAACGAAAAAGAAAAAAATCGTATTCCTGAAGGTTGGGCTTTTACCCTGCCCACAGAGAGTCAATGGGAATATGCTTGTCGTGCAGGTACGAGAACCGCCTACTCGTGGGGTAATGAGATTGATTCCTCGCGGGCGAATTATAACTGGGGAAACAGACAGGACGACTCTACGCAATCGTGCGATGTGGGACAGTATGCTGCCAACCCATGGGGCTTTTATGATATGCATGGTAATGTGTGGGAATGGTGTGCCGATTGGTATGCCAAATACCCAAGTGGTGTTTTGACAAACCCAATAGGTCCGGCAACGGGCACGGTTCGGGTCAAGCGGGGTGGTTCCTGCCACGAAAACAGGGTGTCCCTGCTTTCTCATGTTCGTAACTACTACGCCCCTGACTATCGCTACCCCAACATGGGATTCCGTATTGTTTTCCAATCAACCTTACCCTCCTTGACTGGTTCGGACGGAAAATCAAGGAACCAAGGGAGGTCAGATAATAATGAAAAGAGCGAGAGTAACGGTGACCTGAAAAAACTTGCTGATGCATCCCAAAAATCATCCCAACAAGAAAAGACATTCATTGCAAGCAGTGCAAAAAACCTGGAAATGATTTGGTGTCCACCTGGCAGTTATCTGAGGGGCGACGGTTATAATACTAACACCGTAATTTTGACGGAAGGTTTTTATTTAGGGAAATATGAAGTAACTCAGGAACAATATCAGTCCGTAATGGGAGATAACCCAAGTAAGTTCAAAGGAATGAAATTACCCGTTCAATCCGTGTCATGGGAAGATGTCGTGGTATTTTGTAAAAAGTTGAATGAAAAAGAAAAAAATAGGATTCCTGAAGGTTGGATTTTTACCCTGCCCACTGAGAGTCAATGGGAGTATGCCTGTCGAGCAGGCACCACGACGAGATATTTCTGGGGAGAAAAAATAAATTCGGATTGGGCAAACTACGGAGAAAGTGGATATGAGAAAACAAGGGTGGTTGGGTCGTATCGCCCTAATTCATGGGGTTTTTATGACATGCACGGTAATGTTTGGGAGTTGTGTGCCGATTGGTATGGCAGTTATTCAAGCGGCACCTTGACAAACCCAACAGGCCCCGCATCGGGCTCGACTCGGGTCAAGCGGGGTGGTTCTTGGTACAGCCGTGGGACGCACCTGAGTTCTGCCAAGCGCTCTATTGGTTTTGCCCCAAGTTACCGCAGTGACTCCATGGGCTTTCGTGTCGTTTTCCAATTAAACAAGTAAGCTATGGATGGGGCTCTTAATGCATGAAGGGCGGAGTGCGGTGATTTGGAGGCAAGAATTTTATTCCCCTAAAATCCTATACCTAAGAATGATTTGTCTGACCAACATTGTAGAAAGCAAACACTTCGTTTACTAATCTCACACGATCCGAACTTAAGTAAGCAAGAATCGACATATATTTAATTCTCGCCCTCGAGTGAATGAACTCACTCAATTCCTTTAAACATAAGTAATGAAAAAAGCCCTCCTTCTTATCTACCTTTCGTTTGTCGCCATTTCCTGTGCCAAGCCGGATGTTGTATTTATCGTCGTAGATGACCTGAACGACTGGATAGGCGTGATGGGCGGGCATCCACAGAGTAAAACCCCTAACCTCGACGCGCTTGCGGCTCAGGGTGTCTTGTTTACCAATGCTCACTGCAATGCCCCCCAATGCGGTCCCTCCAGGACGAGTTTTTTGAATGGCCTCTATCCCAAGAGCACGGGCAGGTATTTCAACAGCACCCGCAGACCGGCTTTTTTGGGAGACCAACCGATGCAGGGGATCACTTCGAAAAACGCGCCGAAGAATCCCGTGATCTTGCACCAGCACTTTAAGCAAAACGGCTACCGGGTGGTAAGCGGTGGGAAAGTAGCCCACGGAAACACCGCCAAGTTGAAGGGACAAGTCGATGCGTATCTGAATCGTCCGCAGGACGTCCGCGGCAAATTTACCGACGACAAAGCGAATCTCTGGGGAGAAGGCGGACCGCATAACCATGCCGATGAACAAACCGGGGACTACAAGGTATCCAAATGGGCAATCGAGGAATGGAGGAAGGCCGGCGAAAAACCTCTCCTGATGACCGTTGGCTTCTATCGTCCGCACCGACCGTTCAATGCGCCCAAGGCCTACTTTGAAAAGTTTCCTTTGGAGAGCATTCAGTTGCCACAGGTCCAAGCTGACGATCTGGACGACCTGCCTCCTTACGGAAAGGCCTTGGCCCGATCCAATGCTCACAAGGATTTGTTCAAGCCAAGGACCGTGCATGAACAGATTCTGCACCTTGGGGGAGAGAAGGAATGGAAATACATGGTGCAATCCTACTTGGCCTGCATCAACTACGTGGACGTTCAAATTGGACGCTTGCTGGACGAGCTCAAAGTGAACCCTCGAAAACGGGATACGGTCATCGTACTCACCAGTGATCACGGCTGGAACCTCGGGGAGAAAACCCACTGGTGCAAGGCAGCGATCTGGAGAAACACCACCCGGGTTCCCTTTATCGTTGTCTCGCCCGGCGTGGCCAAAGCCGGACTTCGAAATAACCAGCCGATCTCTCACGTCGATATCTATCCAAGCCTCTGTGACTTTGCGGGCATCCCCAAGCCCGGTCATTTGGAGGGTCGTTCCATTCTTCCACTATTGAAAGACCCATCGGCAACTCGGGATTTTGCTTTTCTCAGTTATGGCCCGCAGAACACCGCAGCTCAATCGGAGAGATATCGATATCTCCGCTACGAGGATGGATCCGAAGAATTGTACGATCACAAAAAGGATCCTCATGAATGGACCAACCTGATTGCGAACGAGAAGTACCAAGCGATGAGAAAAAAGATGCGCACCAGGGTCATAGGCTTTCAGGGGGAGTAGCTCCGCAAGGAATGATTTCGAAGACGAATTTCATGAAAAAAATCCATGCAACATCGCTATGCTTCCTCTTGCTCAGCTCAAGCCTTTGGGCCAAGACAGAGACTTCCAAGCCGAACGTGCTCTTCCTTTCAATTGATGATCTGAACGACTGGGTGGGTTTCATGGACGGGCATCCTCAGGTCAAGACCCCCAATATGGACGCTTTGGCCAAGCGTGGTCGCAATTTCATCAATGCTCACTGCTCGGTCCCCGTGTGCACTTCCTCACGTGCCTCCGTGATGTCGGGCATCGGACCCATGACGCATGGCAGTTATGAAATCGGGCCCAAGTATGAGCAGTTGCCTGCTCTTGCCGACGCGCCCACCATTCAGCGATATTTCAAGGACCATGGCTACTACACCCTTTCCGGCGGGAAGGTCTTGCACCATGGATTCGGTGGTCGCTTGAGTGGAGATATCGACCGGTCACTGGGCCGTGCCCGCAGTCCGCACCCCAGGAAACCGATGAGCCGCCCGGCAAGCTGGAGTGGTGCCTGGGATTGGGGAGCGTATCCGGAAACGGATGCTGAAATGGGAGATATTCAACTGGCTGAAGCTGCCGCCAAAGCCCTCAAGGAGGACTTTGACAAACCTTTCTTCATGTCCGTCGGTTTCTTTCGTCCGCATGTTCCGCTATTGGTTCCACCAAAATGGTTCGAGCTGTATGAGAAGGATAAGATCATTTTGCCCAACAACCCGAAGAGCGATCTTGACGACCTTCCAAAGAACTTTCTCACCATCAATGACTATGCCGTGGCTCCGACTCATGCCGAGGTTACGGGAAGTGGTAATCAGCGAAGCCTTACTCATGCCTACCTTGCCTCGGTGAGTTTCGTTGATCATTGCGTGGGGATTGTCTTGGATGCCCTGGAGGCAAGCTCTTACACGGATAACACCATTATTGTCCTATGGAGCGACCACGGGTTTCACCTGGGTGAAAAACAGCATTGGGCCAAGCGCACCCTTTGGGAAGAGTCGACCCGTGTGCCTCTTCTTATCAGCGGTCTGGGAATCAAACCGGGCAAGGAATGCAAGGAACCTGCCAGCCTGCTCGATCTTTACCCTACACTGGTGGACTTGTGCAACCTGCCCAAAAACGATCGGCTCGAGGGAATTTCCCTTGTCCCTCAACTCAATGATCCGAACGCGGCCAGAAAGCAACCCGCCATTACGTCCTCCTATTTCGGCAATCATTCCATACGGACCCGTGACTGGAGACTGATCTCCTACGAAGACGAATCCAGGGAACTCTACGACCACCGGACCGATCCAGACGAATTTGTAAACCTAGCCAAAGATCCCAAACATCGAGGTGTGATAAAGCGACTGGCTAAATGGTTACCCAGAAAAGCCGCGCCTGAGTTCAAGGAAAAGTCGGAGCGTCTGCGTATACGTAAAAAATGAAAAGCTTGATTGCCCTTTTCCTTCCCCTCTTTTTCGCCTGTTCCTTCTGGCTGGAAGGAAAGGCTAAGGATACTGAGCGACCCAGCGTGCTCTTGATCAACGTGGACGATTGGAACGACTGGAACTCGGTGCTGAAGGGGCACTCTCAGGCGATTACGCCTAACATCGAGCGGTTCGCAAAAAAGGGGGTCACTTTTAGCAATGCGATTTGTGCTTCTCCGTCCTGCGTGCCCTCGCGCCCCGCTCTCTTTACGGGGATTGCCCCGTCGCGTTCGGGCAATATTTCAAATGACAGCGGAAAGCGTCCGTGGCGGTTTTACGCCGGGTCGGAAACCGTTACGATTCCGAAGTTATTTTCTCAAAACGGATGGGCCAGCATCGGTATCGCCAAAAACTTCCACCGGGGGGATGCCCCTGAATTCGATACTTATGTTCCTCCGTTCAAAACCCCGAAAAAACTAAAGAAGGCGGGGATTAACTTAAACTCCTCCGCCATTTGGGATATTGCGGATATACCTGTCTCTGAAATGGGCGACTACAAAGCCGCCAGCTCGGCCATCAAAACCATCGATTCGCACAAAGGACCGATCTTTCTTTCGGTTGGTATTTATCGTCCTCACGTCCCATGGATTGTGCCGCAAGCCTATTTTGACCTGTATCCTCCGGAAACCCTGCGGCTTTCCGAGCGGCGTAAAGAAGATTTGGATGATTTGCCCGAGCGCTTGAAGCTCGTTGCCGGTTTTGAAGCAAAGTTTGGCAAGGGCTATCATGAAAAGCTGGTCAAAAAGGATTACGACAAGCAATTTGTAAGGGCTTATCTTGCGAGCGTAACCTTCGCGGACGAACAGGTCGGTCGGATTCTAGACGCATGGTACGCCAGTTCCTACGCCAAAACGGGCTACGTGGTTCTGTGGAGCGACCACGGCTATATGCTTGGTGAAAAGCAAGCGTGGTCCAAAATCAAACCGTGGTATGACTCGTCGCGCAGCAATTTCATGATTGCGGGGCCCGATCTACCCAAAGGTACGATTTGTGGAAAAGCGGTTTCATTGCTCGATCTCTATCCTACACTGGTCGAACTGCTTGACTTGCCTAAACCGCGTCAGACTCTGGATGGAAATAGTCTAGTGCCACTCCTTGAAAACCCTGATGCCGAGTGGGATCGTCCCGTGCGGATGACCAGTCAAATGGATGGTGTCTTTTATGAGTCCATTCTCTCCAATGATTTCCGGATGACGCGTTTGGCCACCGGAGAAACCGAGCTCTATAAACTCGCCGACGATCCACACGAATTCACCAACCTTGCGAGCAATTCGGAATACGCACCGGTGATTGAAAAACTAGAAAAACACTTATCGTTCAGTTATCCGAAAATCCCTGCAGACGGATGGATGGAAGCCGAACTGATCCCCGCTCAGACATCGGCTGATTATCGACTCCGCGGGAATTGTCATTACTCGCTAGCGGATGCGACCGCATCCGGGGGAAGGCTTGTGTGCGCCCTCTTGCACGCAGGAGCCGGCAGTTACATTGAGTTTGTCATCGACTTGCCAGCTGCCGGAACTTACCGCCTCGAAGGCACCATCGCTATGAGCTGGACATGCTCGGTATTAGTCGATGACGTAAAAAATGATGCGGCTCAGGCCGATGGAGGCTATCCTATGAAACGGATCGGCTCCCTGGAATCTTCCCCCACACTTGCAGATGTTTCGATGGGCGTGGTTCACTTTGAAAAACCCGGGCTTAAAATCATCCGCTTTGAAACGAAGCAAAAACAAGAGGTGAAATTAGATCGATTGCGCCTGCTCAAAAAAGTCTCTGGCTTGGAACCAAATTAAACCTGGCCTGACATGGGGAAAGTTGAAAACAAAAACCGCGATCATCATTAAAAGCCGAATCACTCTTGCCACTCGCTTTCTTCACCTGTAATTAACTCCAAACTCTCAACCTTCTTAACCAATCCCAGGCTCATTTATCATGACTGCTTCGACATCCATTTTACCCGAAAAACTTCACGAATACCCTCAGCAAGACGTGATCGACGGATCCGGCGGAGAATCAGCTGCCATTCTCGATGACTGCATCAACCAGAACGACGGGGTGTTTCAACTTATGCACCGTTACGCAGGCAGGACTTTTTGCTCCCCGGGAAAACGCATTCGACTGGACGAAGGATCGTACTATCCCGATTACATGGGCGGTACGGGTCTCGATGAAATTTGGATGGGGTGCACCGTGCCCATCGTTACGGGTGTCATAGACACGCGCACGAACAAGGCCCCGTATCGCGAAGGCGAGTCGCACGTTCTCACTCCCAACGGGCAAGTCATCTCTTTGCAGGATTTGATCCTCGCCAATCCAGAAACGGTCATGGGCGAGAAGATCACGGCCTTTTCGAAATCTCTCTACGGTGACCCGACCTGGCCGATCGTCTCCAAGAAATTCGACAATTTGAACCCGATTCCCCATCACCTTCATTGGTCGAAGTGGGAAGTCTATGACATCAATTCCTTCGACAACCCCGGCGTGAGCCCCTCGCATTATCACACCACGGCCATGGGACTGTACCCGTTTGTCACCAAGGACCAGTTTCTTGCCTGCATGAAGAGTTTCGGGCAAGGCGAGTATAATGGGGTTCGGCACTTGTCACCGCACACGATGATGCACATTGACAACGGCTTCGTAATGCCGAACGGCGTTCTCCATTCCCCAACAGACCTTTGCACCCACGAGGTACACGTTACGATGGACGAGCACTTCCTGGCCGAGGATCTTACCTTGGACGGGAGTATCGGAGCAGCCGATGCGTTCTACGCATGCCGTGAGGAGGACTACCCGAAGGACCACCATGAAGACTGGGAATACCTGGTTGAAAAGTTCGACTTCGAAGCCAATCAGGACCCCGACTTCGTTCAGAAGAATTCACGTCCGGCAATCACCGCGGAAGAATTCTCAGGCGACGGAGTGGACGCAAAATGGATTGTCTACGGCAAGGTTCTCGGTGACCAGAAGGTCTCGATTCTCCGTCTTACCGTCAGCCCTGGCGCCAAAACGACTTTTCGTCCGGACAGCCCCACCCTTTTCCACACCAATGGAGGTAGCGGTCGGGTTGGAAAGCTCGAAGTCAACTATCACCAGAATATGGTTCTCGGCCAACTCTATCCCGAAATCGGATTCGTAACGCAATCCGCCCTTTCGAATGGCGGTGTGGAAATCGAGAACACCGGTTCGGAACCGCTCGTTTTGACCTTCGACTTCCCGCAAAACGCCCATTCTCAAACGCCCGGTGTTACCGCTACGGGGTAGACGGCCGACCGAGCAAATGCAGCGGACTCAAAGAGAGGCCGTTCGAGGGCAAGGAACGAGGGTTTGAACAGAGTTATTCCTAGGTAATCGTTTTCGTATCCTACGGAAACTACTCCACAATCTCCACAAAATCCAAAATGGCAATAAGTGACTGGGACTTTTCATGAAATCCGTAAGAAAACAAATTTCCATTACGTAAGAACTTGATGAAATTCTTTCTTTCAAAGCTCCTCTTCCTTTTACCGGCAATCGTTCTCTCTTATGCTTCTGCGAAGGAAAAGCCGAACGTCGTTTTCATTCTTGCCGATGACTTGGGCTACGGCGACCTCGCTTGCTACGGTCACCCTTATGCGAAAACGCCCCATATCGACATCCTGGCAAAAGAGGGCACGCGTTTCACACGCTACTACGCCACCGGCGTAACTTGCCAGCCAAGTCGCGTCGGATTCATGACAAGCCGGCATCCCCGAAGTTTTGAACGACGGGTCGGAGATTTCGGTTTTGATGGTCGGGCAACCATTACCGAATTGCTCAATAAAAACGGGTATGCCACAGGTCATTTTGGGAAATGGCACATCGGTCCCGGAGTCGGAGGTAAAAAAGTATCGGAAATCACAGAGCCTGCCGACAACTACGGTATTGATGAGATCAAAGTTCTCGATAGCTTGAAAGATCGGACCAAAGGTCGTGATGATAATACCTTTGATGCATCCATTGACTTTATCGAACGGCACAAGGACCGGCCCTTCTTCGTGAACGTCTGGGCCCACATTACGCACTTCAGAGTGCCGTCTGACACCGTATTTGCCGAGAGATTCAAAGAGTTGAAAGTCGAAGAATCCCTCTTTGGTCCCTACATGAAGACCAATAAGTTTGATATCTGCAGAGATGAATGGGGATTGGATGTTGATTCGTGTATGAGAAACTACCTGGCTGACGTATGGAGCTTGGATGCCGCGATTGGACGCTTGCTTAAAAAACTGGATGAACTGAAGCTTTCGGATAACACTATCGTGGTCTTCACCAGTGACCAGGGGCCTGCCAGAAATACGCTCAACACTTTGAAACCCAATCAGGCCGGAGATAAAACCCGCGCGAACATGATGGGATGGGCCAAGGGACTGCGGGGTGGAAAGCACGAGATGTACGAAGGCGGAGTCCGTATTCCGTTCATCGTGCGTTGGCCAGGTAAGGTTCCGAAAGGCAAGGTCAACAAGACCAGTATTTTGTCGGGTTTGGATTTCCTGCCGACGCTCTGTCATCTCACAGGCACTACTTATGAGAAAAAGAAATTCGAAGGTTTGAACGTCGCCGACGTTTGGCTTGGTAAAAAGCGCAGTCCGGAACGCTTTCTTTACTGGAAAAAGCAGTTCTCCGTTGGACTCAGCAAGAATTGGAAGTACCACGTAAACAAACAGACTGGCGATGAATTGTATGACTTGGCGCGTGATCCGAATGAAACGACAAACGTCATCGCCAAGCACCCGGATAAGGCTGCGAGCATGCTCAAGTCCATCACGGCTTGGGACCAGTCCCTGCCTCCTTTGCCGAGGCCCGTCGCCTCGTCGAAAAGGAGGGAGTGGACGGTAAACCCTAAGCCAAAGAAAAAGACGGCGAAGGACGCTTCACCTGCATCGGAAGCAAAGAAAATCGGATCTGTTTCTTACCCATGGCAAAACTACAAAGGCCCGCTGAAGCAGAACTGGTTTGAAATGCACGACGGATTGAAGAATTCACAATTCATCTTTGAGAAAACAAAAAAAGGCACGGTCGCCTTTGTCGGTGGTTCCATTACCGGAATGCCCTGGCGAAAAATAGTGATGGCAAATTTGAAGAAACGTTTCCCTGATACGGAGTTCAATTTCATCCTCGCCGGCGTCGGTTCCACAGGAACCATGTACGGTGCGTTTCGATTGGACCGGGATGTCATTCAACAAGGAAAAGTCGATCTGCTCTTCGAAGAAGCGGCGGTGAACGACGTGGCCATCCTGCGAACCGCAGAACAAAGTGTTCGTGGCATGGAAGGGATCGTACGAAGGGCTCGACAGGCCAATCTCAATATGGACATCGTGATGATGCATTTTGCCTGCACCGATAAACTCGAAGATTACGAGAAAGGAAAGACTCCTCAGGTGATCAAAAGTTTCGATCAGGTCGCCGAGCATTATGGAGTGCCTACATTGGATATCACCAAGGAGGTGTACGAGCGGATCAAACGGGGAGAATTCACATGGAAGGATGATTTCAAGGGTGTTCACCCATCTCCTTTTGGGCAGCAACTTTATGCCGACAGTATTGAGCGCCTCCTTGATGAGGCATGGTCGGAAGAACCGACACGGATAAAACCCCATTTCTGGCCAGTCAGATTGGACAAGGCTTCCTACTATGAAGGAAAACTGTTCGCCCCGCGAATCGCCAAAAAACTCAACGGGTTTGCGGTTCAGACCGAATACGATGCCGCAGCAGAAGGTGGCAAGGTTCGGACGGGTTGGAACGAGCGCCTTCAATTGATCGGTCATAAACCGGGCGACAGTTTCGAACTGAAGTTCAAAGGTTCGGCGGTGGCCATCCAGGTGATTGCAGGACCGAAAGCCGGCATTGTGGAACACAGCCTAAATGGGACTGATTGGGTGGAGCAGGATTTGTTTGTCGAAAAGAACAGTTTCAAACTGCACCTCAATCGCATCTATATCCTGAGAGATGGACTCGACTCGAAAAAAGAACACACTCTGAGTGTTCGAATCAGCGAGAAAAGAAACGAACTGAGCAAAGGCAATAACTGCCGCATCGTCTATTTCGGACTGAACGGGGACCCGCGCACCCCAAAGGGTGTCAGTGTGGACGGAGTCTACTTTGATGGATCAGATGGACATGGACCCGAAAAATAATATTAATTAGAAATAATTATGAATCGACGTAACTTCATTCAATCGAAAGTCGCTGGGACGGCGATCCTGGCTTCTTCCGGTCTTGTCTGTAAGGCGAGTGCCCAAAATCCTCCCACGGTTAACGAAAAGACGTCCATGCTCGACGTTGACGTCCTTGTCGTTGGTGGTGGGTCCGCCGGGCACGTCGCGGCGATACAAGCCGGACGCCTCGGAGCCAAGACGGTTTTGCTGGAACGAAATTCCCAATTGGGTGGAACCACGACCACCGGAGGTGTATGCTTCCCGGGTCTCTTCCATGCTTGGGGGAAGCAAATCATTTCGGGGATCGGTTGGGATCTGGTTGCAAAATCAGTGAAAATCGATGGTCGCGAGCTTCAGGATTTTACCAAGAATCACCGGTCGCACGTTCCCTATCACGTGGATCTAAACGGACAGTTGTACTCTCTCCTTGCCGAGGAAGCCTGCCTCGATGCCGGCGTATCGCTTGCCTATTACCAGTTCCCGGAAAAAGTCGCTCAGACTTCCGAGGGTTGGCTGGTGAATGTACGCGGGCAAGGGGTAAATTATCAATTACGTTGTAAGCAGATCATCGATTGCAGTGGCAATGCCACCGTGGTCGGAATGCTCGGATTCGAACGTTTGCGTGGAGATACCCGTCAGCCCGGCACTCAGGTCGTGGTGTACAAGGGCTTGGATATGGAAGTGGTTAACAAGAACGCCAAGCACATTCAGCAAATGTACAATGAGGCAGTCAAGGAAGGACGACTGCAGAAGGGAGATACCTGGAGTGGAAAAGCGATGCAACCCATCCGCAGCAAAAGAGGTAACGTTAATCATATCTTCGGGGCCGATTCCACCGATGCGGGCACTCAGACTCAAACCAACCTGGCGGGTAGAAAATCGGTCTTGCGAATGCTCAAGTTCCTTAAAACCATTCCCGGCGGTGAGAATGCCAGTATCGACAGAATGATGAACGAGACGGCGACCCGTGAGACTTTTCGCATCAAAGGCGAGACCATGATCACCGTTAATGACTACCAAACCGGTAGAAAATTTGATGACGCCTTGTCCTATTCTTTTTATCCCATCGACTTGCATACCAAGGATGGAGTGGTGCCAAAGCATTTGAAGCGGGGAGTCGTCCCAACAATTCCGCGAGGAGCCCTGATCCCGAAAGGCTCGAAGAACATCATGGTTGCCGGTCGTTGCCTGTCCAGTGATCGCTATGCCAATTCAGCGGCCCGTGTCCAGGCATCCTGCATGGGAATGGGACAGGCCGCAGCCTGTACCGCAGTGCTCGCTGCCAAAACTTCGACCACACCGAAAGACGTTCCAATATCTGAGATCCACTCGCTTCTACGCGAGCATGGGGCGATCGTACCTGCTTAATCCTTTTTGAAGCCTATTTACCTTTTATGAAACTCGCACACCTTCTTACTTTATTAGTATTTTTTGGCTCATTGGCCAAGGCCTCGTCAAAGCCGAACGTACTGTTTCTGGCCATCGACGATCTCAATGACTGGATCGGTTGCCTGGGCGGGCATCCTCAAGTCAAGACCCCTAACCTGGACAAACTGGCGGCTCGCGGAACTTTGTTTACAAATGCCCATTGCCAGGCTCCCGTCTGCAACCCGTCCCGTACCTCCGTCATGCTCGGGTTGCGGCCATCCACCACGGGGATCTACTCCCTTCAACCTTCCTTCAAAACGGTTCCCAAATACGCCAACCACGTGACGATCCCCAAGGCTTTCAATCTGAACGGCTACGCCACTTCGACCTTGGGGAAGATCTATCACGGCTCCTTTTTGCCAAAGGGCGAGTTCGACAAGACGGGAAGCCGGGCGAAATTGCCTAATCGATTCCCAAAGAAAAAGTTCGTGGACACTCCCCAGAACCACAGACTGGTGGACTGGGGGATCTGGCCACCCAAGGATTC
>Ga0209667_1002069_pt1 | contig 13642 bp, 13 predicted proteins | sample SaaInlV_165m_DNA_2_FD_184682 | JGI IMG/M metagenome (GOLD analysis project Ga0209667, IMG submission 184682) | Marine microbial communities from expanding oxygen minimum zones in the Saanich Inlet - Saanich Inlet SI037_S3LV_125m_DNA (SPAdes)... | ecosystem: Environmental > Aquatic > Marine >... | reverse complement strand
TATTTAAAAAATTCTAAGTCAAAACTTATGTTTGGATACATATATTGTTATAATGATTACATTAAAAAGATTAAAAAGATACTTGATAAAAAGATTTTAGGTGAAATTCAATATGTAAGTTTTAGTAGAAAAAATTTAGGCCCTATCAGAAGCGATGTTGATGTTGACTATGATCTTACAACGCATGATTTAAGTATAGTAAAAATGTTATTTGGAAAATTACCAAAAATAAAATCCTATGAAAAATATTCAATATTAAAAAAAAAGATACCCGACATATCGAACTTACATCTTAAATTTGATAAAATTAAAATAGATATAACAAATAGCTGGCTTAACCCCACGAAAGTAAGATTAATACAAATTATTGGTAAAAAAAAAATGTTATGTTTTAATGAAATGAATTTGGATACTCCTATACAAATTTTCAATCAATACGCCAAATATCCTGAATTAGATTTTTTTGATAAAAAATTCTTAAAATCTAAAGCACTAATTTATAAAGGCAAAAGTAAAAATATAAAATTACATTGTGATTCAGCGTTAAATAATGAAATTAGATCTTTTTTTAGTAACAAAGAAATATTAACTGACATTAAATTAGCTAAGGAAATATTACTTTTTTTAAAAAAAATTTAAAACTTTAATAATTTTTGAGGTTTCTTTCTTGTTAAGAGTGGGATCAATTGGCAAACTAAAGCATTTTTGTGCTAAAGATTCTGAATTATAATATTTTTGATTTTTAAAGTATTTTTTAAGTGAATTTATTTGATTTATTGATTTAGGATAATGAAATCCAAACTGAATATTATTTTTTTTAAATAAATTAATTAATCTTTTTCTATCATTGGTCATAATAACATATTGATGATAAACAGATCCTCTTGAATAATTTAATTTAATTAATTTTTTATTTGTAATTTTTTTATCATATAAATTGGCAATTTTAATTCTTTGTTTGTTATATTTGTCGAGTAATTTAAGTTTTTCAATTAAAATTGAAGCCTGTATTGTGTCCAATCTACTATTAAAACCAATCTGAGTGTGAACAAATTTAATTGTTGACCCTAAATTTCTGAAATTTTTAATTTTTTCATAAAATTTTTTATTATTAGTTGTTATTATACCGGCATCACCATATGCACCAAGATTTTTTCCTGGATATAAACTAAAGCAGGAAATATCTGTTAAAGACCCCACTCTTTTCTTATTTAAATAAGCCCCATGAGCTTGAGCACAATCATCAATTAAAAAAATCTTTTTATTTTTTATTATTTTTTTGATTTTATTAATATTAACCACTGATCCATACAAATGTACTGGTAATATAACTTTGGTTTTATTAGTAATTTTATTCTTTAATCTCTCCAAAGATATAGTTGGCTCAAATGAAGATATATCAACTAATACGGGTTTTAATCCAGCATTAATAACTGCAAACGCTGTTGAACAATAAGTCATTGCCGGTATAATTACCTCTGAGTCTTTTGGTAGATTTAATATTTTTAAAGCTATTGTCAAAGCATCAGTTCCATTGGCACAGCTTATTGCATATTTTGTTCCACAAAATTTAGCAAATGACTTTTCAAAAATTTCAACATAATCACCAAGGATAAAATTGCTATTACTTATAACTTTTTTGATATTTCTAGTAATTTTATTTTTTATTGGTTTATCTTGTTTATTTATATCTAAAAATTTAATCATTTGTATTCATTAACTCTTTAAACCTTTTAAGTTCAAACTTTAATTTTACATTATCAATTTTATTACGTTTTAAACCAATTAAATTTTTAGTTTTTTTTTTAGCCGGCTTGCCATAAAATTTAAAACCTGGCTCAACTTTTAATTTCTTAGTTACAAATGAATTCATTCCAATAATAGAATAAGAGCCAATAATTTGATTTTGATGTATGCTTGATCTAATACCTAGTTGGGCCCCTTCCATAACATGAACATTTCCTCCAAGTATTGCCCCACTGCTTAAAACAATATTATCTTCAATAATACAATCATGATCAATTGTTGTTGAATTCATAAAATAATTATTATTACCTATAAAAGTTCTTTTTGAGATAATTGTTGGCAAGTGAATATTGCAATATTCGTTGAATATATTGTTATTTCCAATATATATTTTTCCATTGCTTTTAGCAGAGGGATGTTGAGCTCTATTCCCAATTACTACATATGGACCTATAATATTATTCTTTCCAATAGTTAATTTATTCCAATTTATTACAGCTGTTTTGTGAATCAAATTCCCTTTAACTTTATTAAATCTTAACATTTTTTATTTAATCCATTTATATTTGAAATTTGATCTATTTTGAAAAATTCGGTTAATAATAAAATCACTAATAATTTTAGATTCAAATAATTCGAAATATCTTTTTTTTGCGTTTCTAGATCTTTTTTTTAAATTGAATTCATTGTCTTTGATGTTAGATAATTTTAATATTAAATCTTTTGAAGATTTATAAGTTATAATCTCATCATTATCAAAAAAATCTTGATACTTAATTTTTTCGTGTATGAAAGGTAAAATACCATTTCCCATTATTGAGGCAATTCTATTACTAGAAGAATATTTTGAAGGGCCGCCTCTACTGAGATTTAAAGCAGTTTTTGATGTCATTAATTCTTTGTTAAATTCATAATTCCATTTTGGTTGCTCATTATATAAACCGAGAATTTTGAATTTTATGTTATCATTCGATAAATGAATTAAATCATTGATAAAATGCGATCTTTCATCAAAAGAATTTCTTTTTAATTTACCAAAATTTACACCATTACTTAAGGCAAAAAACATATCATTATTTTTAATACTTTCGTAAAAACAACCAGACTCAATATTTGGATCAACTGGTATAGGTAAAAAATTAATTTTTGATTTAGCAATTTTTGTTTTAATGATGTCTGGTGAAGTTGTTATAAAATATTGGTCAATTAAATCATGATTAGACTCAATTAAACCCAAATTCTTATTAAAATTTGGATCACCTTTTATTACATGGTCTTCATACCATAAAGCAAATTTAGTATTATATTTTTCTTTAATTAAAACAATTGTTTCTTTCGATAAGCAATTGTTATGACCTAATAATATAAGATTTGGCTGATAATTATTTGCTATTTCAATAACTTTTTTTTCGAGAGATGTTTTATCGAATAATTTGTAATTATGATTTCTATAATCAAAATCTATTACGTCGTGTCCATTTCTGATTAATCCGTTAGATATTTTTTTTGCTATAGATAAATTAAACAATCTATGACTTGTTCTAATATCAAAATTTGAAATATGCATAATCTTATATGTTTTATGTATATTTAGATTCAAAGAATTTTGTATCGGCTTTCTTAATGAATCGAGCAAAAGAATACTTTTTTTAGGTTTGTGAATTACTTTTTTAAAATTATCATTTTGTATATTTAGAAGAAATTTCTTATCTTCAATTAAAAGAGATAATAATTTAAATAATTCCGTAGGGTTATTTTTTTTTAAGATCAAATTATTATAGAACGTTTCTGATAAACCACCGCTATGTGATGTAATTACAGCACAACCTCTTGAGGCGCTTTCCATAGCAGTTCTGCCAAAAGGTTCTTCCCAAGTAGGATTTACAACAGATATTGAGGATTTTTCGTAAATTTTTAAGAGTTTGTTATGATTAATCCAATTATGAATTTTTAATCTTTTATGACTAAATGAAAAACTTTCTCTTTGTTCGTTACCATAGACTTCAGCTTTCCAATCAGGATATAAATCTAATATCTTAATAATAGTTTTTCCAAAAATTTCGTACCCCTTGCTAATATTTAGTTTGCCAGAAAAAATTATAGTCTTATTTTTTTTTGGAAATTTTTTAATTGGTTTTACAAAATTGTATACAATTTCAGTTTTATTATTATGGGTATTCTTTAAATTTTCAAAAAACTTATTTTTTACCCACTTACTTACAAAGATAATTTTATTACAATTAGATAATAAAAATAATTTTTTTTCAACATTGTGACTATATCTAATAGTATTGGGATCATTATGAAAAATTAGATTTATTTTAAGACCAGGATTATTTTTAGCTAAATAAAAAGCATATTCTGGCCTATTGTGAATTTCCACAATATTGATTTTTTTTTTAATTATCTCTAAAGAAATTTTGTTAATATATTTTGAGTTTGTAAATAATTTTCCATTTATAGAAATAGGAACAACTTTTTTTCTTAAGTAAGATTGATTTACAGGAAGTTTTTTGCAGAAAATTAAATCATTATTGTTTTTTGATTGGTTTAAATAATCATTTACCCAAATAGATACAGCACCAAAATTTTTAAAAGAAAAACTTTCTTTCAAGGGTAATATGATGGCGGTTTTTAACTTATATGAATTCATTATTTATTTTTTCTAAAATATCTTCAATATCAATTTTATCATTAATTGCTGATTTATAAATTATTTTATAATTATCAGTTTTTTCAACCCATGTATTTAGCCAAATTTGTTCTGACTCATTCATTATGTCAATAGTTTTTTTTTTAAAAGCCAAAGATGTGTGAACTAAATACCCTGCATGGCAACTTATATTTACGAATGAATTTTTTATTAAATTGTGAAAATTCAATATTGGTAAGTCTTCAATTATATTTATATTCGAATAAACATATGAACTATTTTCTAAATCGATTAAATCGAGCTTAGGAAAATTTAATTTCTTGTAATAGTTAAATTTATTTTGAAAAGATGTTAAAAAGATTAATTTATTAGTTCTTTTTTGAAGATTGATAATGCTGTTTTGAAAATTAGTAGTAATATTTTTTATATCATCAAATTTTTCATCTAAATGTATTATTATATATTTTCCATATAAATGTTTATATTTATCAACAAATGAATCATCTATAAAATATGTATACGTGTTGTTAATAACAAAATATTTATTAAGTATTTTATATTTTTCAGGATAATTATCATAGTTATTTTCCTCAATAAGTTTTCTGCTATTTAAATATTCATATTTTATATTAAACATTTTAAAAAAAAAAATAAGAACTTTTCTAGCAATATAATTTATAAAACCTTTTTTCTTATATATAAAAACAAATTTAAAATTGGACCGGATAATAAAAATCAATAATGTTGAGATATTTTTTCCATCAAAAACAATACTGGCATCATATTTCGAGAATAAATATAAAAAAAAAAATTTTAATTTATTAAAAAATTTAAATTTATTATTAAATATGACAACATTAGAAAAAAAATTCTGTGTTGAAATCAATTTATAATTTTTTTCCGAACATATTATTTCTGAATGCTGAAAATTTTTGGATATCTCTTTAATTACATTTGATCTAATAAGATAATCACCAAGTCTATCTATTGAAAAAAAAATTATTTTATTTTTCATTATACTAAAAATTTTTATATAAATAATTTAAGTAATTATAATTATTTAATTTCCATCCTAATTTAAGTAATTTTTTTTTCAATTTTATCCAAATCAATATTGAAGTTATCAATATTAATATTAACAAAAAATGGTTTAAGTTTATTTTGTAAAATTGGCCATAATGATATTGACCAACATACAGCAGGAATTATAACCTCACTATCATCATCAATTTTGTCGTCATTCAGAGGATTGGTTAAACATGAAAAAGCTAATAAATTTGCTGATGACCCTGAGTTTGTCATTAAGGCATATTTAGCACTAATCTTTTTGGCAAAATATTTCTCAAATTTATTGGTTATTTTGGAGATTGTTATATTTCTTGATTTTAAAACGTATACGCCTACTTTGATATCTTTATCATTAAATGCATTTGATAACAGGTTATATCTAAATTTTTTAGGCATTATTTTTTTTATTTAACTATTTAGATCTATATTTTTGATATAGACTTTATTCTTAATCTTTTTACGAAGTTTATAATTTTTTTTTAGTGTATATTCATTAATCATTGCTTCGTTTTTACTTTCATATTTTTCATAATAAATTAGTTCCCATTTTTTACCCTTAGTATATTTTGCACCCTTACCATTATTATGTAATTGTAATCTTTTTGATAAATCATTTGTATATCCTACATATGAAAAAAATTTATTATTTATTTTTTTTTTAGTTTTTATTAGATAAACGAAATAAGACATATTTTATATATAATTAAATAGATATTTTATTAAAGAAAAAAATTAATATTTATTGATTGTTATAAATTAGGAATTATTATTTTAGTGCATGATGTCAAAATATTTTGTAGCAATAATACTAGTTTGTTTGGTGTCTGTAATTGGTGGCACTATAAATGCTCAGTATATTAATGATGGCTATCATTGGGGATTTATTTTTTCACATTCTTTTGACTTATTAAGAGGCAAAGAACCATATATTGAAATTTTTTTAGAATATGGTTTTTTACAAGTTTTGGTAAATTCCCTCTTAATAAAGATATTTGGAGAATATGTTTTTTTGATACAAGTTTTTATTGTTTTTATATATTCAATTTCACTATTCATTATATTTAAAATAATACTTTTATTAACTGGCAAAACTAAACTATCTTTTTTATCAGTATTAGTGATATTTTTACTTTACCCTTGGCCCACTAGCCCTTGGCCAATTTATTATTCATTCTTTTTTTCACTAATTTTCATATATTTTTATTTAAAAGAAAGTCTGAAATATTCAATTATCGCAGGAATTGCTCTCTTTTGCGCATATCTGTCTTATACGACATTGTTTAATTTTATTATTTTTTTTCTAATTTTGTCACTTATTTCACAATATTTATTATTTAAAAAATTGCATACAGAAATTTATAAAAAACATTTATATTTAATTTTTTTAACTTTTTTTTTGCTTTTTTTTACTTTTATAATTTATCTTTTTTTTAATAATTTTTTATTCGAATGGATAAAATTTCAAGAAATACCTTTTTTAGTAAAAGAGTCTTTAGAATATAGTTTTATAGATTTAATTATTCAATATATAAATTTTATTTTCATCATGCCATATGTAAACTTGGTAAATGAACCACAATGGATGATATATTCATTATTATTCATTTCAAACATTTGGGTAATATTATTTGTCCTTAAAAATAAAATTTCAAAATTTTATTATCAAAATAAATTAAAATTATTAACAGTTTTTATTTTTATATTTCTATTGAATTTCATAGGGCAAGTTCAAAACTTAATGTACATATCATGCTCAATATCTGTAGCCATAATTTGTTTTGCTTTATTTTTAAATAATATTAAAGCTAGTGAAAATAAATTTATCATAAATACAATTATGATCTTTCTAACAATCTTTTCAGTATTTAATTATGAGATGAAATTCTCAGAATATGCAGATAGTAGAGACAAAAGTGTAAAATTTTTATCCAGATCGAGTATATTAACAGAGGGAAATATAAGTTATTACAAATACTTCAAGTGGGATAAAGGTTATTGGGATCTTTTAAATTTTTTTTCAAATAAAATAAATTCAATTAATAAAAAATGTGAATATATAAAAGGTATTAATTTAACTGATGATGTTTATTTGTATCTATTAATTAATAACGAAACAATTCAACGAATTCCATTTTATCTAGATGGATCTAATTTTAAATTTAATAAAATTTTTGATAGTGAGCTAATTAATAAAATTCAATATCACTTAGATAGAGAAAATATCTTTGTTATCACACACAAAAATAATGATAAAGATTTAAATTTTTCAAGTAAGTATAATTTTCAAGATATGGATATTAAATCAAACAAAATTATAGATGATAGATTTACAATTATTTATCCAAAGAAATGCATCTAATTTTTAGTTAATTCATTGTTGGCTTCATTTATAGCTTCATCTATTAAAGGTTTCCATTTTTTATAACCATTTTTAATTATATTTTTATAAAATTCTCTTTTTTCTGGTGTAAAATTTTTAACACTATTTTGTAATTCTTTTTTAAGTTTTTCTGAAAGTTTTTTATCTGATATTGAGCTTTTAATTTGTCTATCAATTACTGGTTCTATCAGTTTAATTGCTAGTACAAAAAAGAAAACTATTAAGACAAAAGTAAAGACAGCTTTTTTATAAAAATTCATTATTTTATTATTTCATTAACACACTTACATATAAATCTAATTTTCTTCACTGACAAACTTAAACTAGACGGTAAATAAAAACCATATTTACTAATGTATTCAGAATTTGGAAATTGGTTAGAATTATAAAAATTATATTTCTTTAGTGTTTGTTGTTTATGTATTGGCCAAAAAAAAGGCCGTGTTCCAATTCCTTTTTTATTAAGTATTTTCATAACTTTATTAGCGTCAATTTTGAGATTTGTGTTTGTTATTAAAACAGCAACTACCCAGTATATATTTTTAGAATAACTAGTTTTGGGTGATGGGATAAATAAATTATCATTTTTACTTAAAAGATTAAAGTATTGTTTGCCAACAAAATGTCTTTTTTTTATAATTTTGTTAATTCTCTTTAATTGATTTAAACCTAAAGTTGCTTGTATATTTGACATTCTATTATTCGAAGAAATATCATCATGATTAAATCTATTAACTTTACCAAATGACAAATTCCTCAAGCTTTTTAATTTATCACTTATTTTTTTAGAATTAGTAGTTATCATGCCTCCTTCTCCGGTTGTAATTTGTTTGTTAGCATAAAAACTATATGTACTTATATCGCCAAAACTACCACATTTTTTATTTTGATATTTTTGACCAAATACTTCAGCTGCATCTTCAATTATATAAATATTTTTTTTCTTACAAATTTTTTTTAAAATATCTATTGCTAATGGATAATTGTAAATATGAGTTGCTATAATTAATCTAGTTTTATTTGTTATTTTCTTTTGGATTTTATTTACATTCATATTCCAATCATACAAATCACAATCTATAGGTATAATTTTTAAATTATTTTTTATACAAGCTATTGCATTGGAAAAAATAGTAAAATTTGGAATTATAACCTCACTTTGTTTTGGGAGATTTAAACTTTGAACAGCAACTTCAAGGGCAGCAGTTCCATTAGCAACTGTTATTCCATATTTATGTCCTATAAATTTAGCAAAACTATTTTCAAAAATTTTGACACTCTTACCTTCTGAAGATATCCATCCACTTTTCAAAGTAGTTTTTACCGATGATATATCGGACTTATCAATAAGAGGTTCGTTTACTGGTATAAATTTTTTCAAAATTTGTCTAATCTTATTTTATCTTTATCGCCCAAAAAAGGACCCTGTTTAATTTCCAACATTTGTATTTTCTTTAAAACTTTAAATCCATGTCCACCTCTTATCAATAAAATCATATCTTTTTCATTTAATATTGTAGATTTTTCTTTATTCATTTTTTTATTATAAAAAAAAACTTTTAATTTACCTGAGAATATAATTAATAGTTCTGACATTTGTTTAATTGTTCTTTTCTTTATCAAATGATAGTGTGGTTTAATCTCATGATTTTTCACATGAGACATTAGACCAATCTGAAAGTTGTCGGTATAAGGTGTAAAAAATTTAACTCCTTTAATTTTGTTCTTTTTAAATTTAAAAACTTTTGCAACAATTTTTTTTTCAATAACTATATTTTTTATTATGAAATTCATATTAATTTAACAATTTAATGAACATACATCTTAATATAGAAAATAGATAAAATGATCCATTAAATAAAAATTTAATTACGTTTGGTGCAGATTTGCTATTAGCTTCGGTAATTTTATTTTGAACAAAAGGTACTTCTTTAATATTTTTATTTTTTCTTATCATTTCAAAAATAAAATCAATTATAAAGTTCGCATAATGGGTATTTTTAGGAAATATTTCAGACAAAATATCTCTCTTAAAAATAATTATACAACTAGTGTAATCTTTGATTTTTGAATACAATAATTTTTGACACAATTTATTTAAGATATAGCTTGGCATACTTCTGTATATGCTTCTGTAGTCCTTGCCGTTACCTATATATCTTGAGAATATAATACAGTCCTCATTTGTGCTTATCTTTTGAAATGCGTCAAAAAAAAAATCTATACTTTCGTACATATCAAGATCAAATCTTAGAATATAGTCACCAGTAGCAATCTTTAATCCGTCTATAAATGCACTTGCAAAACCTCTAATTTTTTTTCTAATTACAATTTTGATTTTAGAATTTTGTAATTTTTTTAGAACATCCACTGTTCCGTCGTTTGAATTATCATCAATGATTATAATTTCTTTTACATTATTTTTGGTTAATAAACTATTGATTGTTTGCCTTATGTTGTTGGCCTCATTATATGTACTTAAAACTATTGATAGATCTTTCATATAGATATATTTAATTATAGATGGTAAATTATATTAAACCACTATACCATATTCTTAAAAATTATCGTTTTTATTCTATTTATGTAATTTTATACGAAATATATTTTAATATTAAATATGATAAAAAATTTAATCAATTTAAATATTTAAAAAGTAATATTTTTTCTGATTCAATACCATGCTCTTTTTTTTTTTTACAGAAGATTAAAAAATTTGTTAAAAAAAACAAAATTTTAAAAATTTGTGATCTTGGTTCAGGATATGGAAAAATTATTTATTTTTTTGGGATCATTGGTAACTATAAAATTGATGGTGTTGAATTAGATAAAGAAATATTCAATAAATCAAAATTTTTAATTAATGATAATATCAAAATAATTAATAAGAATATCTTAAATTATGATTTAGATGAGAATAAATATCAATTATTGATATTAAATGATCCTCTCAAAAAATTAGATGATTTAGAAAATTTAATTAAATATATAGCAAGTATTAAATATAGTTGTCATATAGTTCTTATAAACATGACTGAAGACAAATATAAAATTATAAAAAAAAATTTAAAGATAATAGAAACTTACAAGATATCAAAGAGTAAAAATATTATATTTTGTGGAAATTAAATGGCGGTCCCTGGGGGAATCGAACCCCCCTTTGCAGGATGAAAACCAGCTGTCCTAACCGATAGACGAAGGGACCATTGGAGGTCTTTTATTTTAAATGCTAATATATTTCAAGCTCAATTAACTGATAGAAACAAATCTTTTATATTTAATTGAATAGATTTTTTATTGTTGAAAGAATTTTCAATAATATGGGCAATTATACTAATTTTTTTTTTATAAGATAATAGATAATACCCGATTTCGTTATTAGCACAGTCAAAACATATAGTGTTTATTGATGGACCTACATTAGGTTTAATAATGGAATTTATATGATTTTCGCCAACTAATCTTGATCTAATAATTTTTACATTCTTAATTAAAAAGATAGGTAAAGAGTTTCCATTGCCAAAGGGTGCAAGTTTATTTATTTCATTATATAAATTTTTATTAATAGCTGATCCTGATATCTCAGAATCATAATTAAATATTAGCTTATAATTCTTATTATTTTTAAGATAGTCTTTTTGAACAAAATCATCTAATAACTGCAAATTTTCCTCTTTAATAGAAAAACCAGCGGCCATATTATGACCTCCACCCTTTTCTATTATATCTTTATCAACAAGTATTTTTATTATTTTACCAATATTATAATTTTTTGTCGATCTGGCAGAAGCTTTCAATAATTTATTAGATTTTGTTATGACAATGGAAGGTTTGTTAAAATAATCTTTTAATCTCGAAGCTATAATTCCAATAAGACCTTCATGAATGGTATTATTGTAATAAATTATAACATTTTTATTTTCTTTACTTATGTTTTTAAAATTAATTTCATTTAAAATATTTTTTTCTAACTTCTTTCTTTTATTATTAAGATTTATAAGTTTTGATGTTTTTTTTTGTAAGGTGATTGTATTATCAGAAGTTAATAATTTTGTACCTAAACTAGAAAAACCAAGTCTACCACCTGAATTAATGATAGGACCAATTAAAAAACCTAAATCATCCACAGCTAGTTTTTTTTTAAGTCCTAATTGGTTAAAAATAGTTTTAAAAGCTAGATTATTCTCGATCTTAAAGTTTTTAATTACATCAGTGGCCAGTATCTTATTAAATTTTCTTAATGGCATGACATCGCAAACTGTAGCTAAAAGAACATAAATCAAAAAATCTGCTAGTTTAAATTTAGATTTGGTTTTTTGAATTACTTTTTCTATAAAAAGATATGTCAATGTCGTAGCACATAAATAGTTATATTCACTATAATCAGTATTTTTTTTGGGATTTATTATAACGTTTGACTCTGGATAAGGTCTATTTATTTCATGATGATCAATTATTATTGATTTAATATTTTTTGAATTAAGATAATTAATTGCTTCGTGTGAGGTGGATCCACAATCTACCATAATTACCAATTTTGGTTTTTTTAGTATTAGTTTTTGAAAAAGATTAGTAGTTGCGCCATACCCATCTTTTTCTCTATTTGGAATGTAATAAAAATATTGTTGTTTAATATGTTTAAAATATCTAATTAATAAAGATGTTGATGAAATACCATCGACATCATAATCACCCAAGATACATATATTATCTTTTTTTTTGATAGAATTTATTAAAATTTCTGATCCTTTTATAAAGTCTGAATTATCTTTCAAAACATTAATTAATTTTAAGTTATTATTAATACTGTTTATTTCTGTAATATCGTAATTTCTTAAAACAATTAATCTAGCCAAAATATCGTTAAAATTAAAATCTTGCTTAATTTTTTCTACTGAATTTTTATTTACTTTTTGTTCAATCCATTTTTTGCCAGAAACAGCTATCATTCATTAATGGGATTAATATTTTTTATAATTTTTTTAAATTTTGAATTTTTATGTGTGATTAAAGTCTCAGATATATAATTATCTTTATCAAATTTAATTCCATTTAAAATATCACTAGTTGTTATGCCCGTTGCACTAAATATAGAGTCACCTTTTACAATTTCTGAAAGATCATATTTTTTATTTAAGTCTTTAATACCCATTGATTTAGCATCTTTAATGTCATCTTCGTTATCAAAAATAAATCTGCCTTGAAAATGGCAATCATATGTATCAAGAGCTGCGGCGGATAAAACACCTTCAGGACCACCACCTATGCCTAAAAACATATCTACATTATATTTTGGATCTGACACATATATTGCACCCAATACATCTCCATCTGTAATTAGTTTAACATTTACATCTAAATCCTTAAGTTCATCGATTATTTTTTTATGTCTAGGTCTATCTAGAATACATACAGTTAAAGAAGAGATATCCTTATTTTTAAAATCAGATAAATTTTTAATGTTTTTTTTTAAAGAATGATCAAGATCAATTAAGCCTTTATCAATTTTTCCTGTAGCTATTTTGTTCATATAAGTTTCTGGAGCATTAAATAAATTTCCTTTATCTGCAATTGCTAGAACAGCTATTCCTCCTGGTAAGTTATTAGCAACAAAATTTGTTCCTTCTACAGGGTCAACAGCTATATCAAAGCTTGGTCCATTTTTTGTACCCAGGATTTCACCTGTGAATAACATAGGCGCTTCATCAAGAGCCCCCTCCCCAATTACAACTTTTCCCGTCATATCAATTTTATTTAATTCAGATCTCATGACGTCTACAGCTGCTTTATCAGCA
>Ga0209667_1002054_pt1 | contig 13726 bp, 10 predicted proteins | sample SaaInlV_165m_DNA_2_FD_184682 | JGI IMG/M metagenome (GOLD analysis project Ga0209667, IMG submission 184682) | Marine microbial communities from expanding oxygen minimum zones in the Saanich Inlet - Saanich Inlet SI037_S3LV_125m_DNA (SPAdes)... | ecosystem: Environmental > Aquatic > Marine >... | reverse complement strand
ACCTTGGTCTATGCAGAAGGTCATGAACCCGTCAGCACCCTACACAAGGATGGCTTAACCATTCATCATAGCTTGCGGTTTGCCGTGAGCATCTACCGCGGCCCTTTAGTCCCTGCCACCGACAGGGATTTGTCACTGTCTCTGGACAGTCAACAGGTTCAATTGCGCAATGAGAGTAACGGCTTCTTAGTTGCCAACCTGACATTGAAAAACCAGGCTGGTCGAGTGATCAGTCGGCACAAGGCATCATTGACCTTGCCCGGCGCTCAACGGTCTTGGCCGCTCAATAACCCTGAGGCTCACAGTGCATGGCTCATTGACAGCAAGGGGCGTTCCCTTGCCATGGAACTCAAGTAATGCAGACTTGGTCCCTTTTCTTATGGGCAGCGTTGTGGCTGAATGAACAAGGTGGGCAACCTTCACAAGGTGGGCGACTCCATGCCAATGGGCATGAGGTTCAATGGGCGTTGCAACCCAACATCGCACAGCGTCATGGTCAACGCAGCCATGTTTCATGGTCTGCTGGGCAGCATCGCCTGAGCTGGAAGCGCGGTTACATGGGGCAAGGATTGTATGGTCAAGTTCTTAGCCAGGATGGTGCCTTGCAAGTGGGCCTGCCAATCCAAGATGGCAAAACAGTCAACAAGCCCGCCCTTCGATGGCTAGGTCACACAAGCCAAGGCCTCACCTTTGTGGATTGGCGATTGGGGGATGTGCTGCCGCAATCCATCCAATGGCGTGAGGAATCATGGGGTCTTGGGTACATGCGACAAGGTGGATGGAACATGCAGGCAAGCAATGACCACGGTCTCATTCAAGCCCAATTTTCTCAGCAAGGGCGATTTCAGTTGAAGGCCAGCAATGCGGTGCTTTCTGCTGCTTTTCATGGGCGTCAGCAATGGGAAGGCAGCATGCTCAGTTTCAATAAAGGTCCTGTCATGTGGCAGTTCAATGAAAGCCACAACCCACAAGGTATGACCTGGTCAACCCATGGTCGAGTTAAGTGGGGCAATGATCAGGTATCGCATCACTGGATTAACAGCTCGGCTGGAGCAAGCCACAGCATCCAATGGCAACACAGAAGCAAGGCCGTGAATTGGCACATGCATTGGTCAACCGACCCATGGAAACAGGCCATTGGCTTGCAGTTTATTGGCAAGCATCAGGCAAGCATCAACTGGCAGCCCATGGGGTTTTCTGTAAGGGTTCAGCAGAATAACCTGTCCTTGATGTGGCAACAAATAGGTGGGAAAAACCTAGCACAGATGACCTGGAACCATCGGATGGCGCAATCGCAAGCACACACCCCCCTTGTCAAGGTTGAATCCGCTGCCAACCTCTGGTTGCTTTGTTCAGGGCCAGTCAAACACCCCATGCTTCCTCTGCTGTTGATTGATCAACAAGGGCGCACTTACCGCGTGCATGTCGTGGCACAAAGCAAGCAGCTTAAAACGCACCTGCCACCAGGCATGTACCAAGTGAAAGTGCCTCATCTGATGCCTTCTGGGTGGACTTACCTATGCTCCCAAACAAGCATCGAACTCGTCGGTGGAAAAAGCAGCCATCTGTTGCTAGACGTGAAATCTGAATTACCAGATATTCGGTGGGTCAGTCCAAATGAATGACAGGCATCATGTAGCCAATCAATGCACCCACGGCATAACCAACGATGACATCACTCGGGAAATGCTCACCCGCCCTGATGCGTTGGTAGCCTGTGTAGGCAGGTATTATTGCAGCCGTTGCCCACACCCATGGCTTGAGCGGGTGCTCCGGGTACTGATCTGCAAGGATTTTCGCTGCGAAAAACAGGTTGCATGCGCTGACGCTGGTATGCCCCGAAAAAAAGGAACGCCTAGCGTCTGTGTCCATGCGGGTTTCCAATGGCACAAGGGGGTCGTAGGCGTATGGCCTGGCGCGATGGACCAAGTGCTTGGTCATGTCGGTCAAGGTGCCTGTAACCATGTTGGCTTCTGCCCACATCACACCAATGACAAGAAACTGATGAAGGTTGTCTGCATGAAGGCTTGAACTGGCCCCCAAGCCTAAAGCGCCAATCAAAGCAACATCTGATACCTCTCCAGCTGACGGACTCCAACGACCTAGGGCGTAGCGATCAAAAACAGGCACCTGGCTGGGATCCAAAGCTTGCAAATCTGATGCGCTGAATGCTTGCATCTGCGATCGCCATTGCCAGTCCAGACTCAAGCCAATCATTGAGCCAGCGATGATGGGGCCATCAATAGATCGGGACAAATGGTAGGTGGCTTGCGCATGCAACGAGCCCGTCACCAATGTCGCAGCAAGGGCTAAAGATTTCCAGGAAATACGTGATTGAGACATCTCAGCAAGTTAAGCCAGATGGTTTATTGCTTGATGAGCTTATGCTGAGAGCGTTGACCACCTACATCCAAGGTCAATACATGCATGCCTGACGGCAATGCCTGCATGTCAACCTGGTAAGCATCTGGACTCTGTGCAGCATCCCAGGCTTTGTCCAGCAATAAGCGGCCTTGCAGGTCCCTGACTTGCAGGTGAACCACCACAGGGTTTGGCATGGCCCATGAAACATCCACAAAGCGTTCGCTAGGCACAGGTTGCAGCTGGACCACAATAGATGGAAGGCTCCACTCCTGAGCGCCTAAAGTGATGGTGGGCTGCTGCAATTTGTTGTCGGTGTACACCCGGTATTCACCTGGCGCTAGAGACAATGTCATGTAAGGGTCACTCACGCTCAGGGTGTCACCACTGAAGTAATCGTACCAATCCCCCGTGTGAGCGAAGTTGGGAACCATGCTTTTGATGCTGTTGTCAAAGTTGCCAATCACGATCGCCTTCATATTGGGATGCAACAGATTGATGCGCTTGGTTGAACCCCCAAAACTGTAGGTGAAATTGGTGGTGGTGAAAACCGGATGGCTTCGCCTGAGGTTGATCAAGGCTGCAGTCACGTCGTAGAGTCGCTTGCGCTCCAAGACGTTTTGGTAGCCCCACAAAATGGACTTGTTACACACCCGGCAAGGGTTGTTGATGGACTTATCGTAGCCTAGCTCACTGAACATGTACAGCATTTTTGGTCCAGGAACCAAGTAGGTAAAGGCCGATGTGAGCTCTGCCCGACGAAGGCCTACATTCAGGTTTCGGATATTGTGGCTGCTGCTTCCATTGTTGCCGTAGGTGAGCACATCGTACATCAATCGCTCCTCATCATGGGACTCCATGTAGGTGATCAAATGGGGCTGCGTCCAGCCGCGGTTTTGGTACACCCCATAACTGAAATTTGATCCATTGACCCAGCCCATGGCTGCGTCTCGGTAGTTGTAGGTGGCATTGCCCCATAGCATGAGACCGTAGTTGGACAGCAACTTCTCCTCTGCATTGTCAGCCCAGTGTTCCAGAATGATGTAGGCATTGGGGTGACTCGCCCACACGGTATCTGCCATGCGCTTAATCAAGTTTTGCCTTGTGACATCCCATCCCCCTGAAGCATTGCCAAATCCCTTGGTGAAATCATAGCGAACGCCATCAATTTTGAAGGCATCAAACCAATGAAGGTTGACCCGGTCAACAAAATCCTTGGTGGCCTGAGACAGGTGGTCAAAGTCACTGCCCCAGCAATAAGGCGGATGGGGACAGGTAGCATTGAACCAAGGGTTGTCAGCTGCAGGTTGGTTTTGTGCCGCATCCCAATACATCTGAACCAACGGGCTTTGGCCAAAGGCATGATTGAACACAAAATCCATGATGACCGCGATGCCTCTGCTGTGGCATGAATCGATGAACTCCCTGTACATGTCAGGCGTTCCGTAGTATTTATCCAATGCCATGTGAAAGGACGGGTTGTAACCCCATGACTCATTGTTTTCAAATTCACTGTTTGGCATCAACTCAATAGCGTTAATCCCCAACCGCTGCAAGTAGTCCAAGGTGTCCATCACCGTGGCGTAGTTGCGGGCATGAACAAAGTCTCGAATCAGCATTTCATAAATGACCAAATCCTTTTTCAATGGGGCCTGAAAGCTGTTGTTTTTCCACACATAATCGGATTTGCCTGGGTGGATCAATGAGGTGAATCCCGCTGCATTGCTGTGGTAGGGATGCGGATTAGGGTAGCTGGCTGCTGAGATGCCACCGTCATTGTTGGGGTCTTGTATCAGCTCTGAATACGGGTCGGCCAATTTCAATGCCCCATCAATCCAATACTGGTACGCATAGCGGGTGTCAGCTTGCAAATCAAGGCTTAGCCAGAACTTGTCACCATTGACTGATCGCTTCATGTAATAATTGCTATCAGGCATGAAGTTGTTGAAGTCGCCTAAAACGTAAATAAATTGCTTGCCCGGCGCATGCAGCTGCAGAATGACCGTGCTATCATTGATCTCATTGGCTCCATCCTTCAGCCCGGCAGGCGGATTTTGTACCGACACCGGTGCATTGGTCAAGTAGTAAGCTGTGTCACGCGCAACGGATGACCCATCTTCAGCCTCCAGCACGAGCATGTGCTGTCCCACTGAACTCACAGACAAGTCAAACTGCATCAACTTGGTGGCGCTGTCACTGGCCACCAATACGCCATTGTCATAGACTGAAAGGATGGATGATGCATTCGAAGCCACCCGAACAGACAGCGTGTCATTCAATGCGACAATCTGAAAGTCATAGGGCTTGAAAAAAGCCGTCAACAAGCCTGCATTCACCGGATAAATCGGGTAATAGATGTCTGAACCGTCTGCGCTTCGACCGACAGTGTTCCCTGCTGCATCGCGAAAGACAAAGGCTAAGTTTAACACCGTCTGAACGCTGGCATTGAAGCTGTGAAAGGTGGGCAAATGGTAGCTGATGGCGTGCAAGTCATTGCCCATTGATGTCATCAAAACATTGGGGTCTGCGGTACCCCAATTGCCTTGCACAAATTTCCAATCTGTCGGGCTTGAACTGTTGGTGGTGATGAGTCCTGCATGCGCATAGACCGGACTGACTGACTGGAGGGCGCCATTGCCTTCGTTGGCATTGTAGACAATGGTGACCGTATCGTTCTGTGTAGGGAATGCCGGATCAATCGTCAGAATTTGGCCTTGAATCACGAGGCTTCCTAGCAAGACAACATACAATACAAGGTGTTTTAACATGGCTCAAATATACTTAGTGTACGATATACAGTTACAGTGCCTTATGCCAAATTTACATCGGTTTATCTTCGCTGCATGAAACGCACCCTCCTTACCATCATATTGGCATCTACGTCACTTCCTGCCCTTCATGCGCAAATCACCATGGAATTCGGCTATTTCCACACCTTCCATATGCAACCACCTGCTGAATTGCATGATTGGATTGAGGTTCCCAGCAGCTGGCAATCCGGCACACAGTTCCCTGGTGATTCCGAACATTCGCACAGATTCAGAGACACCACCTGGTTTTACCATTTCAATCAAAGTCACCCCCTTTTCAACGTGCAGGTGCCCCTTTGGCAAGGAGATAAGGCAAAATGGGTCTTGCATGAAGCCATGATGATCAATTCATGGGGAGAGCTCTCATTCATGTTCGGTGGTGAGTGGTCCTACAAGCACAATGACCGACTTGAATCTGCCTTACAACTTGGATTCCTCACTGGCTATGGCATGCTCAATGAGCTTGAAGGTGCTTCGATTAAGCCCATCATGGGAGGTGATGTGATTTTTGGCCCCAACTACACCCTCACGTATACCTTGGGTGATCACTGGCGCACACGCCTGTATTTGAACCATGCCCTCATAGGGCTTGGCCTGCATTACCAAATCACATTACCTGGGGTTTAAGCAGCTACCCGTTCACAAGCTCAGTCCATAGGCCAGGCTCATCACGGGGGACCATTGCTTGTTGAAGAGGTCCAGGTACTGATCCACCCCAAAAGATAACTGACCACTCAGGACATCATCAGTCAAGGCTTTCTCCCATCGAAAACTGCATTTGAGCCATTGGTTTTCAAGCATCACAGGAAGGACATCCATGTATTGGTAGATACCTTGTCCATTAACTGACAAGAATTTTTGCCCCTGCCAGTGGGCCAACCCCCAACGCAGATGACTTCCTGCATTCAATGGCTTCTTTTGCGAGAGCGATAGCCACTGGCCTTTGCCTTGACTCACTTGAGAAAATCGCTGATCTGGGTCAGCATAGAAGAGTTGAAGCCATTCAATCCGACTTTGCACACTGCCTTCATGCATGAGATGCAGACCGATGGCACCATCGAATCGATTGCCTGTGGGCTGGGGAGGCGCATTGTCAATTTGCCCACCCACATGATGAAACTGAATTTGCACGCTAGGGCCAACAGCCACATTTGGAATCACCTCAAAGCTAGGGTTAGTCACCATTCCCATCGTGAAAGCCTCCTTGAATGGGCTCTCTTTTTCAATCGCCCTGTCCCATGACCACCAAAGGTCCATGTTGTTTCCTTGCAGTTGCAGCCCATATTCTGCGGGTCGCCTCAACCACAAATCCGGGTTGTACAAGGGCTCAATCAACCCATGACCCGGGTTGTTCAATGTCCCAAATCGCCATGACCAATCACCTTTCTCGCCAATCTGCTGTACCGCTGTTAGGTGTGGAAGGACATGACTGTCTCCACCAAACACATGATGCACCAAAAGGCCAACTTCCATGCGCAGAGCATCCCCCTGTTGCCACAGCAAACGGCTCATGGCTCCCATGGTAGTTCGGCCCGGCTGCTGGTAATGAAAAAATTCTGTATTGCGCAAGAATGGCAGGACTGACAAGCTCCATGATTGAGCACTGTCAATGCCTCTCACATCCTGCATGTAGGCGACGGCTAAAGGCTTGTTGCTGAAGTCTTGACCCTGCACCATTGATCCAAGCAGGCAAAAGGTGAAACAAAGACTCAATCGACGCATGCCACGAAGGTACAGCTTCGCTTACCCTAGAAATAGGTGTTGCGTTCACTTCAAAAATTCTGTGGCTTTTCTGACCGGCAACATCATTGCTATTCGATGATAGATCTCTCCTGCATCCAATCTAAGGATGAGGGTACGCCTGTATTATATTTGGTCAACCAGCTAAGCAGTTAGAGATGGAAATAGAGGAACAGGTTATAAATATACAAGGCGTTGATGTGGCCTTATTTCGCAGCCAGCGTGCAAAGCGTTTAAACATTACTATTAAACCTTTTACGGGTGTTCGTGTATCTGTCCCTCGTTCAGTGAGCTTTAAAAAAGCAAAAAAAGCAACGGAACAACGCATCAGTTGGATCAAGTCTCATCTATCTAAGATGCAAAAAGCGGAAGGCTTATTTACCGTTTTCAATCTTGACACGGAGTTCCAAACGCGGGCACATCACTTAGATATTAAGGTTTCAAGCACAGACACACTGAGGTGTGTTGTTAGGGATAACAAAATAGCAGTCACCATACCTCACGCCAATCAAATAGCGGATGCGAAGGTTCAAAACGCAATTCGAAAAGCTATTGAAAATGCCTGGCGCAGAGAAGCCAAAGATCATCTTCCTTTTAGGGTGGAAGCCTTGGCAGCAAAGCACAATTTTACATATAAAAATGTAGCCATTAAGAATGCAAAAACACGATGGGGCAGTTGTTCTTTTGACAACAACATCAATCTAAGTCTCCACCTCATGCGATTGCCCGACTACCTTGTGGATTATGTCATTCTTCACGAATTGGTTCACACAAAGATTAAAAACCACAGCAGCGATTTCTGGCAGCTCTTGGACATGGTTTCTGGAGATGCTAAGAAGCTAGACCGAGAGGTTAAAGCATACAGCATAAAGATCTATTAAGAACGACAAGTGTCGCTAATCTAAAACAATAGGATATGCCAAGTATCTAGCTAATCAGCACTATTAGGAAACCCTACAATATTCAATACAAATTATCCAAGAAATCAATAATTCCATTGAAATAACGATCCGCATCATCATACATCGTCATATGACCTCCTTCTGAGCAATATAAAAATGTACCGTTTTGAACAGAATTGGCAATTCTTCTCATGCCTTCTGGATCCATTGTGTCGTATTGAGCGCCTATGCTTAGTGTCGGAACCGTTATCAGGTGTAAATCTCCCGTTCTGTCCCAATCCTTCAGTGTCGCGTCGCCCACTACGCCAAACTCACTTGGGCCCTGCATTTTCAAATACAGAGGATAGTTCATTTTAGCGAAACTGCGATTCACGGGTTCTGGCCATTCGCTTAAAGGACGGCGAAGTATATGCTCTGGATAGTAATGCTGTTCTATCAAAGAGAGATAGCGGTCTGAGGTGTATTCACCAGCCATTTCTAACGTTTTAATCTCTGCAAGCACCTCTGCCGGCATTTGTGGGCCTAATACCTCCTCTGCATATTTCATGTACTCTGGTATAGAAGCCACCATGTTAGAGATAATCAATCCTTTCAGATTTTCTTGGTACTTAAGCGCATATTCGGTAGCTAGAATACCTCCCCAAGAATGACCCAACAAAATAAAATTGCTTGAGTCTAAGCCCAGCGCTATTCGTACCTGCTCAACTTCTTCAACGAATCGCTCCGTCTCCCACAGAGATGGATCATCTGGGTTATCACTATTCCCAGACCCCAGTTGATCATAGTAGTAGTATTCCACCTCAGCATTTGGGAAATAAGAATCTGCCGCTTCAAAGTACTCGTGGGTAGCGCCCGGGCCTCCGTGCAGCAACAAGACTTTAGTTGTGGGATTGTTTCCCACTCTTTTCGTCCAAACATTAAAGACGCCTATGGGTGTCTTCACCGGGATGAGCTGAGAGCCACCGGACCATTTGTCTGCCTTATCTGAATAGTCTAAATAGGTAGAAACCTTCTCTGTGTTTTGTTCCTTAGGACTATCGCACGCTACAATAAGAAGCGCTAAAAAAGTAATCGTGATTGTTTTCATAATCTCAAGTTATCACCCGAAAGTAATGAATCAGAGGTAGCCGAGCTAAAACAGGAAGGCATGCCTGTGGTTTAGTTTGCAACAATATTAAATTTAACTGCCCACATTTTATGACCCTCTTGTAAGCTACTTGCTTTAGAGAATATCAAATACCCTTCTGTTTGATTTTCATTGTTATAAATTAAATTTGGGTGCCAACTGAAAGAATGGCTGTCAAAACTCCAAGGAATTGACCAATCTGTTATCAATTGAGTTGCCGGAGAGTCCCAATTTATACCATCATCTGATTGTTTATAATAGATTCCGGAGGCAGACGGGTTTGTAGCTCCGTTTAAAAATTCTCCATAATTATTTTCAGAGTATACCATTATGTAAGAGTCGCTAAAGCTATTATAGGTAACGTGAGGAAATATGGCGTCAGAATTACCCATACCAACTACAACCTCTTTTGAGCGAATAACTTCATTAGTAAAGCTATTGTCGGAGTCTAAGTAATAAGGGTTGTCAAAATCTGGAACGTGATTAGCGTTAACATTGAACATTGACATACAAATATTGACACCTCTACCGTCTCTGTTATGGTCTCCATAGTAAACAAAAACTTTCGTAGAATCTTTTGAGAAAGTTATAGATGGCTCGCCAAGCCCTCCATCACATTGGCCATTATCATAGTTAGTAGCATACGTATTTTCTATTAATACCGAATCTGATAATTGAAAAGATTGGCCATTATCAGAAGAAGTTGCTAAACCTAAAGAAGCATAAAAGCCTTGCACATTACCCGGACACTGAGTTCCATCGTGTTGTTCGGAATGAAATACACTATAGATTGTACCATTATCATCTTTAATTAATTGTCCTAGCCCAACGTAATTGGAGTAATAAGTGTTTTGGATCGGAGCGGCAACTTGATTCTTGCTAGATAAGTTGTCTAAAGAATTTCCTACTAAAACATAGGAACTAGTTCCCGATGCTGTCAATAGCTTTACACTATTTTCTGAATAGTCTATGACTCCAACAGTAATATCATTATAGTAATTTAGACCAAGATTATGACCAACAGGGAATTCATCAGAGAAATCTAATTCAAGAGTGTAAACTGCGTTAGGATTTCCTACATCAATAGGAGGAATGGTATCGTCAGTGCATCCAAATACTAAACATAATCCTAAAAATATATAAACTAATTTTTTCAAACTCGCAAAGGGTGTGACTGAATTAATAATAAGTCTGTTTTTAGCTTTTAAACTGGCGTAATATAGTATCGGGTTTCCCTGGTTCTATAGTGAGTCGCAGATTGAGTCGCAAAAGGAATCGCAATGGGTCATTTTCAGTCCATCAACGTTATCAAAGTTTCAAAGGGCAGGTTTTGCATTTCACTGATGAGAGATGGCAAGCGTTACCGCTTTTAAAATGGCCAAACCATAGGAGTTAGACTCTATAAAAACTATAAGATTAAAACGGTGATTATCGTTTAATAAATCTCAAAACTGTTTTCTCGTCATTAACAAGTGTTAGTGTATAAAATCCTTTAGCCAAATTCTGAACATTTATATTCTTAACCCCTGGGTTAAGAATACCCTGAGAAACGGCCCTACCAGTTGCATCTTTGATTATAAATTTATTTTCAATATTCTCTGGAGACTTGAAATTTAAATTTAAAATATCATTCGTTGGATTTGGGTAAATAGAAGCTATGCTTGATTCAGACTCGTCAATTCCAACACTAGGATTTCCGGTCAAAAATTTAGATTTTCTAAAATCTATATTGGGAGGACAGAACTGGCCGGCCGTAAATTCAATAGACTGCACAACTGGAAAAGGATAACCCGACACCCACCATTGATATTGCTTTAACAATAGATTACACGTAGATGATCCAGTTTGACCGTCATTGAAAGTCCTAGTATTTACAACTAGTGTGGCATTGTTATGTACAGTATTATCTGGCATCGTAAGGGTGCCAGATGCTATGGCTTGAGTATTCACCGCGTCATTTCTATACATAGAAGGGGGGCAGCCATTACAAGTAAAAGGAATTTGAGTCCTAGAATGATTATGCACATCTCCAACCGAAAATGGGTAGGTCATTAGAATTAAAGGGATTGGGTAGCTAGTGATGATGACTGATCTTTCTCCGTGAAATGTATATTTATCGGTTGCGAATCCCAAGAAAAACTGTTCTCCGCCTTCAATTTTTACGTGAGTAGCATTCGGATAAGAACTCGCAAAAGGGGAGCTAGCAATAGGTTGATATGTGATCGAGTCTATACCCGTTGTTGTTACTCCAGAAAAATCCCAAGGGCCCTGCGCAGACTGAGTAATGGTATCAGGTAAGATGGAAATTGGATATGTAATATTTGTAGATGGCAATGTAGGCATATATACAGTTTGGGAAAATGCCGTAAATCCGAAAAGCAAACTTGCGGTGATTAAAATTCTTTTCATTTTTTTTCTTTTAAACATTTGAATCTCTAATTTAAACCAATACAATGAATAAAAAAAAACCTGCACTAGGCAAGGCTTTATTATGACTTCGATAGGGTTTCAAGGGTATAAGTATAACCCCATATGTGGGTGTAATAAGAATGACCTAATCACCCTATTCAAGCATCATACGAGCAAACCCTTACTGGCTCAGCACTAACAAGCTATCAGAAGGCACTAAAAAAAAGGCCCCCTTGCGGAAGCCTTTTAATGTGCCCAGGACGGGAATCGAACCCGTACGCCAACAATAGGCAAGGGATTTTAAGTCCCTCGGGTTTTCGCCACTACTGACTGACTCACAAAGAGTTGGATAAGGACTAAGGAGATAGTGAGTCGCAAAAGGAGTCGCAATGGGTCATTTTCAGTCTATCAACGTAATCAAAGTTTCAAGGAGCAGGTTTTGCATTTCACTGATGTGGGATGGTAAGCGTTACCGCTTTTACAATGGCCAAACCATCGCATCTACTGCAAGGCCCAACGCATTGCCTGTGAAGACAAGAAGGCAGGGTTTTGAGAACCTATCGATTGAGTTCCAACGAGTCATCAATGTGGGATGGACCCCAATGGACAATTGGAAGGAACGACTAAACAAGAAAACTTACAGCAACAGGGAAGTCTTGAACCTTGCCTTGAAAGACAAGTTAAAGAAGGACTATTCTCTTGAGTACCAAAAGAAACTCAGATGGATTGTGAAGGAGATGAATGCATTCAACAAGGAGAGACGCATCTCTCCCAAGCTGGCAGCTGAGTTCCTCAATCAACCCAAGTGGTCTCCTGCTATGAGGAACAACATCAGGGGTCACTTCTTGTCCTTGGAGGACAAACTCCATCAATATGGTTATGAAGGCTCTGTTAAGAGATTATGCAAGAAGGAAAGGGTGACTGAGACGCTTCACAAACCATTCAAGGATGTCAGCAGCATTTTGAACGATATAGCGTCTTTTGACAAACGTTTACATCTGTGCTGTCTCTTGGCTTATGGCTGTCTTTTAAGACCCCACAGAGAGATTAGGTTGCTCACTTGGAATGACTTCAATGAGGACTTGACGATGATTTCACTGGCTGGCAATCAGAACAAGGGAAGACGCAATAGAATCGTGCCTATTCCTGCCTATATAAGGCCCTTTTTAGCCGCCCTAAGGCGCTCTGATTATGCAGGTGGAGCGAATGTGTTTACAGGCCTCAAAAGCCCTTATGGTCGAGGGATATTTGGAGACCTTTGGGGCAGATATAAACGTCACTCCAACCTCCTCGAAGAGGGACAGACACTCTATTCCTGGAGACACTCAGGGGCTATAGACATCTTCAAGAGGACAGGCTCTATAACCAAGCTACAGAAAGCTATGGGGCACTCATCTATCAATGTATCTCTAACCTACTTGAGGGGTCTTGAGGTAGCCGAGTTGAAGGAGGAGGATATGCCAGGTCTTTAGTTAGCGGCTACGGTTGAAGTTGTTTGAGATTGCTGAACGGCTAAAAAGCGAACCATCTCCTCAAGTGCCGCAATCTTTGCGTCTTGCTCATTGATAGCATTAATCAATACGGGAACTAATCCTTGATAGTTGACCGATAGGATACCATCACCACCTTCAGTAACCAGTTCTGGGAATACAGCCTGCACCTCTTGTGCCAACACCCCAATCTTGGGTGTATGCTCCTCATCCTTTTTGAATGAATAGGTCTTGCCTTCTATCTGATGGAGTTTGTTAAGGGTAGAGCCTAATGGTTGGATGTTGTCTTTTAGGCGTTCATCAGAGTTGATGGTTAGGTCTCCAGATAGGGTCGCATTTCCATTAAAGTAAACAACAAAGGCATCTGATTTTGTGCTTGAACCAGTTCCATTTCCAATAACAAAGGCTGCATTGTCGGTATCAAAAGAAGTAGCGCTACCCCCCGCTGTTACAGTGCTATTAACTGAGTTATAACGACCTATGCTCAAGGAAGCATAATCAGAGGCGGTTGTATAAGACCCCATTGCAGTGGAACGAGAACCAGAGGCGATTGTACCATCCCCCATTGCAGTGGAATATAAAGCAGAGGCGGTTGTAGAAGACCCCATTGCAGTGGAAAAATAACCAGAGGCATCTGTACCATACCCCATTGCAGTGGAATATAAAGCAGAGGCGGCTGTACTTCGCCCCATTGCAGTGGAATATAAAGCAGAGGCGGCTGTACTTCGCCCCATTGAAGTGGAATAATCACCAGAGGCGGTTGTACCATCCCCCATTGCAGTGGAATACGAACCAGAGGCGGTACAAGTACTTGCTTGTACCCCCGTATTATTTGAATTATAGGACCATTGTCCATTCATTGTAAATCCTACGAGTATGGCTAAAATT
>Ga0209667_1002021_pt1 | contig 13878 bp, 8 predicted proteins | sample SaaInlV_165m_DNA_2_FD_184682 | JGI IMG/M metagenome (GOLD analysis project Ga0209667, IMG submission 184682) | Marine microbial communities from expanding oxygen minimum zones in the Saanich Inlet - Saanich Inlet SI037_S3LV_125m_DNA (SPAdes)... | ecosystem: Environmental > Aquatic > Marine >... | reverse complement strand
CATTGATTTCAGTCTCTACACGAAAGGCGCTGGCGCGTCCCCACCCACTCCCTTCCGGAAGGTAGTCCTTGCCTTTCGTAAGCGGGGTTCGGCTGAGAACGGACTTGAACTTCCCGCCGTAATCACCGGTTACGTCACCCCATTGAGGTGCCTTGTGATTCGCGGATGAAACCGTCCCCACCGCCACGTGATCCAAGTCAAGCGCATCGGCCAAACGGCGAGACCAGTCCTTGACCTTTTTTCCACGGTTCGCCTTGGGAACCTCGCTCAGCAATATTACGTCGGCTTTCAGGGGCTTCAATACCTCGGCGATTTGCTCAGGCGTTGCCCATTGACCACAAGCAACGTTATAGGCCAAAACCCGAAGCTTGTCGGGACTGCCCTCAGCGGCAAACGCATATAACGCAAAAGAGAGTAAAGATAAAGTGAGGCATTTCATTCGGTAATAATCTTTTTTCGGGAGGGGTTCAGACTAGCGCTCGCTTCCCGTAGAGCCGAGATCGATGGTCAGTCTGCGTTGGCCCTTTCGGATGTTCACAATCCCGGAGCCATGTTTCGATTGAATAAACGGGCTGTCAAAGAGCTTCTTCGGGGCGAGGTTGATGCTTGTACCGTTGACTCTGGGGATGCCTTCAGACGAGAGATGCAGGGAAAGCGTCAGCTTCTCGTCCTTTCCTCCAGAGAGCTTGAACCAACCGTCCCTGGGCTCACCTGAAAAGGTTCCCAGATAATTTGCGAAGGCTTCGATATCGGCGTGGTCTTCACTCCGACCTGCGATCAGAGCAACCGGGGCTTTGCCATCATTCATACGTAGGATGACCTCATTGTCCCAACTACTGCCACATGATGCATTCGACTTTGTTCGCGAGAATCCTTTTACGCCCAGCCAGGCATTGCCTTCCCGGAGGATCTGCCAACCACTTCGCTCGACTATCCGAGTTTTCATGCCTTTGCCTCCCCAGATCACTCGCATGTCTCCCGTAGTCTTGGCCTTGGCGTGTCTCTGTACCAATAATACGTTTTCATGCTGGACGGCCTGCTGCTCCCCATAGGTCTTGCCGTTGGCGAGTCCTTCGCACTGCGGAACCACGCGGGCGTTCAGGTCGGAGGCAAAGACAATGCCGTGGTATCTGTTCTGTGACGTCAGGGCTGGATAGCCTTCCGGTAAATCCTGCCCCTCCTGGTACAAGTGGGATGAAACCCGCGGTAGCTTGGGATCAATCATTAGGGATCCCATGACATAGTCTGGCGTGCAGTAGTCGTATCCGATCATGCGCGGATCAGTGGGTTCGAATGCATACCATGGTGAATGCTTTACCGGAATATCCTTTGCCTTCATGTGCTTCTGCTTGGCAATCCTGCGGGCGACATAGGTATACTCGCCACGTCCCTCGACGTCCTGAGCGATATCCATAATGACGTCGGGCAAGCGGTATCCGGTTGTAGCCAAGACAAACGTCGTGCCCTGAATGGGGTGATTGGGTACTTGCCGGGGCCCCCACCATTCGCGAGTCCCCAGAAATGATTGGCCCATGTTTCTCCAGCGGTCACCCGAGCCCCATCCGGTCAATCTCCCTTTGCTCTTCGAGTCATCCTGATAGATCCGAGTTCGGCCACCACCACGAACGCCACGTATCTGGCCCACCGCCCAGTCCGCCCAAATCAGATGAAGGATTTTATCCATTCGTTCACGAAGAACTTCGTCCTCTGATAAATCACGCATGTTCATCATTTCAGGCAGGGTGTAGCTGGGACCATACTGGGAAAAGACTTCCACCAGCAGACCGTGTTTTGCCCGGGAGACGCAGTACTCCTTGTAGTACGTATTCCATGCTTCATAATGAGCTTTCACACTCCGGCCGTCGGGCAATATCCGATTCTTGTATTCGGGACTGTTTTTCAGCGCCTGCAAGGCGAGTAGTGCATTACTGTAGTGCATCATCTCATGGTTCTCCGAACCGTGAATGCTCCACACATGATCAAGTCCGGCTCGTTCAAAACGGCTCATCTTACTTACATAGAGCCAGAACATTCGCTCGACAACGGCTTGAGTTTCGGCATCCAGGCGTCCGGGATAAAAACGGCTTTTGTCGTGGAACAATTGATAGACCCGGTTCCATGTCCGCATCTGCCACTTCACGTGCTCGGAGGAAGCGATCTCAACGGTCATTCCCCCCTGCCCTTTTTCATGTTTGATAATCCCCTGTTCTGCCTGACGCAGCAGACGGTTTGCTTCCGGCATTTCCCGGTTCAGCCAGAGTCGCGCGAAGGCACCGTGTAACGGAATGATATTCTGTTTTCGTAGGACATTCTCAAAGAATTTCTCCGCATTTCCTATGTGTGCTTTTCGGATAAGATCGAATTTGGATTTCACCGATTCGGCTGGAATCGGATCGGCAGGCTTGCCTGCTCTCAAATAGACGGCAAGTTCCGGAACTGTGGTTTTCAGTTCCTCGATTATTAGATCCGTGATCGTTTCAGCCCCTTTCCTGTTGAAATGGGTCTTGTCGCCTTCCTTGAAATTGTAGGCCATGCTCTCCTCACGACCGATCTTGTTATGATGTGCGATACTCGCAGTGTGCAGGTCGATGAATGACAGATTCAATTCCTTGGCCAACGCTTCGGCGGCCTTTGCGTAGTCAGTCAGCGTTGCCTTGTAGCTGTACTTTTCGTTTTGGACCAAGTTGGACACTATCCTGCCGTTCTTGTCGAAGGAACGACGCGTGACTGAGCTTACAATGATTGGTTCTCCTCCACCCTTTTTAATGCGATCAACATAGGATTGCAGGTAGGCTTTGTAGGCCTGAGTGTCATATCGCTTCTGGTCGTTATGGCCAAACTGAATCAGGACGTAATCGGGTTGGAGTTGTACGAGTTCATCCAGTTTCTTGGACAAGGCTTGAAGGGTCGCCCCATTCTTCGCGTAATTGACAATTTTCACTCGAGCCTCAAACCGCCCCGCAAAGGCCGGCCCCCACCCGGATTGCACGGCGACGGTGGAGTCACCAATGAGACCGATCGTAACGGCTTTCACCTTAGCCTCGCAAACTGCCAGGCTGATGAGTAATGCAATTTTTAAAACAATCTTCATGTCCCTGTGATGGACTTGCTTACTTGTAGTCCGCTTCCATCAGGCTGTTGAGCACCGAAGTTTGCCACTCGAGTAATTGTAATTGTAGTTTCTTGGCAAGAGCGGCTTGGCTCTTGGCCAAATTATTGCTCTCAGCCGAATCTTTTTTTAGATCAAACAGCTCAACCCCGGTATTCTTGTCACCGTCGATCACTAGTTTGTAGTCGCCTGAAATGATCGCCCGTGCTCCGTGGAAGTTCTCTTCCGTAATTCTTGGGTGATGCTCATTGCGAAAATTACGGGTAAAGAGCCCCCGCATTTGTTTGACCAGAGGCGTAGTTCCCTTTTGCAGTTCGGGCTCGATGTAAGGCTTGCCGCCTTGACTTGTTTCGACCGGAAAATTCCAAAAGGCAATGGGGTTTCCTCGTTGCTTCATTTTACCCTGCAATAGGGGCACCAGATCGATCCCATCGAGGGGAACTTCGGGGACGTCGGCGCCAGCCAGTTTGCACAAAGTGGGCAAGATGTCGGAGGTGACGGTGCTGACGGTTGATACTTGTGGTTTCGGAATGCCCGCAGGCCACTCGATCACCGCAGGTACACGAATACCGTTCTCATAGACCTTGCCCTTGAGTCCTCTGTATCGGGATTCCCGCAGACCACTGGGTGGAATGCCGTTGTCACCACAATACCAAAGCAGGGTATTGTCCTTGAGTCCGAGCGTTTTAAGCCCGTTGCTTAGCTTGCCGATGGACCGATCCATAGCCGTGATTTCGGCATAGCGTTCGATCAGGACCTCTCGCAAGGGCCGTTTTACCCGTAGGCCCGTTTCATTGGAAGTTAAGCTTACTTGAGTATCCGAATACTTCTTTGGCAAATCGCGGTAGAGTTCCAGATCGGTCTCAATCCCGCTGTATGGTTCATGAGGCGAGCCATACCAGATAACCAAAAGGAATGGCTGCTCTGAGTCCTTTTTCTTCTCGATGTATTTCATCGCTTCGTCGATTAGAATTTCCGAACTTTCGCCATAGATTTTTGTGGGTGGTTCACCGTTCAAGGAAAAGACCGGATCCATTTCGAAAAAGTTGTCATGGGAAAGCCAGTGCTCAAAACCCATGGCTCCTGGGTTGGTCGGAGATGATTTCTTAACGGGTCCTACGTGCCATTTCCCAAAATGGGCGGTTGCATAACCGGCATTTTTCAGCAGATGGGCGATTGTAATTTCTTTGGGCCGAATCGAATAGCCGGGGCGAAAGATTCCATAACGATTGGGGTGACGCCCGGTCAGCACACTTCCGCGGGTGGGAGAACAACTCGGCTGGGCATAAAAATTATCGAGACGGAGTCCTGCTGCTGCCATTTCGTCCAAAAAGGGAGTTTTGACGTAGGGATGCCCGTTATACCCAACCTCCTCCCAGCCATGATCATCTCCCATCAAGAGGATGACGTTCGGTTTGGCCAGTTTTGCCTCAAGGGAGAGTCCGATAAGGAGTAGAGAGTAAATAAATCGTTTCATGAAATTTACCTAATAACACAGTTTCCCAAATACTCCACTCGGCTTTTCTGCCATTGCAAAATTCATATGCCTTAGTTGTCGAAAGTGAGGTTTGAAAACTCTTGTTAGGCTATTGATTCTGAGGTTCCATGGTCTTGAAAATATTCATCGCTTCCTGGAATAATTCCTTCGACCCGGAAAACTGTCCGTTCCAAATAACGTCTCCATCCGATACCATATGGACAGACTGTACTCTCCTTTTTTCACTTTCGCTTTTCCCCAGTACCCGACCTTCAACTCCTGTGACTTCTTTCCCATGCCAACGAAAGAAAGCTTGGTCTTTTTGGTGATCGTGATTTCTCGCTTATCCGATCCGGGCTGAAGGATCGTTACGGTTTTTCGGTCATCGCTGACTGCAATAATTTCACCGTATAACACCGGACTATCAGGTCCACTGCTATTGGACTTCCCATTGGCACTGCCGAGCATAATTGTTAGAAAAAGAGGAAGGTATTTCATTTGGGTTAATTTATGAATTAAACGAAGTAATGATTTTAACAACTGAAGGAGTAATCGAAATAGAAAGGTAGAAGTGTATATGGCTAAGTTGGATTCATTGCCGTTTAGAATTTTTTCCGGGAGATCTCTTTGCCGTTTTCGAAGACGTATTCTGCACTCTTCGATCCGTCCTCGTTGTACTCAATCGCCGTGCCATACGGTTTACCGTTCACATAGGGGATTTCCCACCGCTTCGATCCGTCCTCGTAGTAATTAATCGCCATGCCATCCAGTTTGCCTTCCACATAGGGCATTTCAAAGGACTTCGATCCGTCCACGCGATACTTAATCGATGTGCCAGTAAAAGGTTCGGTCTCACCCTTGACATATAGTAAACCAAGTACTCCACCTCGCCTTTCTAGTTTCTGGCGTGCAATCTCGCGCTTTACGGGGTTCGGCATTCCCAAGCGAAGTCCGATCCATGCTTGCTGGTCTCCCTTTTGGATGAGGGCGGAGGGTTGGGACCGGGATATATCCAGTTCGATAAGTTTATAACCGGATGAAAATTTTCCTTCCTCCACCCAAAAATTTCCTTCGGGCGTTACCAGCGAAGCAAAACCTTTTCCACGAAGTCGAAAAGTTCCACTCAATTGGATTTCACTTGCCCACTGATCCTTGCTGTACTGAAGTTTATTCAGGCCTTGCTGTTCCGAATCCGGGGAACCATAGCTGCTCAACATAAGTGCGACCAACGAAAAGATTATGATTTGTACCATGATCAATCTTTCTTTGATTTTCTAAACTTAGTGAGGCGGATCAGTATTCTTCGTCAGAAATCATTCTACCGTCTTCGTATAGTATTTCTCTCCGCTTCGATCCATCTTCTTGGTAATCAACCGATGTGCCATGGCGTATGCCTTCCAAATACGGTTTTTCTTCTTTCTTGTTTCCGTTCTCATAGTACCGAATGTCCGTGCCATGTTTTTTGCCGTCTACATAAGGGGTTTCTGAAAACTTCGATCCGTTCTTGTGGTACCAAGTCTGGGTACCATGGTGATTGCCTTTAACATAGGGGACTACTCCACTCTTAGAACCATCCTCGTGGTACCAAATCTTCGTACCATGCTTTTTGCCATTCACATAGGGGGTTTCTTTATACCTCGATCCGTCTTCATAGTAGTCCATCACAATACCGTTGAGTTTGCCGTTCACCATGGGTGCTTCTTCCTTCTTGATTCCGTTTTCATCGTAGTAAGTCGGAATGCCCTCATTCGGGTGCGACTTCATCATTATCATTGGGTCTATATCGTAGCGCATTTCCTTCCACTTCGATCCATCTTCTCGGTACCAAACCTGAGATTGCTGTTTATGTTTTGCGTAAACGGTTTCACTCTCCTTCGATCCGTCCTGGCGGTACTTAATTTTCGTGCCATTAGCATTGCCGTCTACATAAGGGGTTTCTGAAAACTTCGATCCGTCCTCATAGTATTGAATCTCCATGCCTATGCGTTTGCCATCCACCCAGGGAGTTTCAACCCGCTTCGATCCGTCCTCACGGTACTGAATCTCCATGCCATGCTCCTTGCCGTTTACGAAGGGTTTATTATAAAATGTCGAACCGTCCTTGAAGTACCAAAATTCCATACCGTGGCGGTGACCGTTTTCATGAGGGGTTACCTTCTCCACCGATCCGTCCCCGCGGTACCTAATCTGCATGCCATGCTCCTTACCGTTTACATAGGGGGTTTCTCTCCACTTAGCCACAACCCGCGACTTACTATCAAGGTATTCAACTTCCGTGCCGTGGCGTATGCCATCTACATAGGGGGTTTCTTCCTTCTTGTTTCCGGTCTCATAGTACCATGTCTGCATGCCATGCTTTTTGCCGTTCACATAAGGGGTTTCTAATCGCCTTCCGTCACTGGTGTACCTAGTATCCGTACCGTTCCGTTTGCCGTTCTCATAGACTGTCTCCCTACTCTTCGATCCGTCCTTGTTGTACCAAACTCCCATGCCGGTAAAGGGTTCACTCTCGCCTACGACATACATGATATGAGTCGTGCCCGAGGCATCTAGTCGTTTTTCGAGTTCATCACTTCCAACCACGCGGGTTCGTGGAACAATTCCTGAGCGAAGTCCGATCCATGCTTGTTGATCTCCTTTTTGGATGAGGGCGGAGGGCTGGGACTGGGATGTATCCAGTTCGATAAGTTTGTAACCGGATGAAAATTTTCCTTCCTCCACCCAAAAATTTCCTTCGGGAGTGCTAAGGGAGGCAAAACCTTTACCATTAAGGCGAAAAGTTCCACTCAACTGAACTTTACTTAGCCGCTCAACGTTTTTGGCTTGCTCGGCAGTCATGGACTGGAGCCTTGGAAGATCCTTCTCGAGGGCACCCTGCAAAAGAGAGGCCAGACTCAGAAGAGAGGCCAACGGTAATATTCTGTATAACATTTTACAGTCTGTTGAAGAAAAAGGGGGTGACATTAAAACGATAGTGTTCGTGAAGAATTAGATTTTGGATTCAAAAATCAAAAAGTTTTTAATGGTTGGCCGTCAGTCCCTGACATACGATTTCTTCACAACTGTATCATCCTCCATCTGCAGGAAGATGCCTTCACAATCCGGTGAACAGTCCGGACACGAGCACAACAAACAGGATCGTTCCAAGAATTGAGAGCGTGTGTTTCATTCTTAATTGGTCTGGCTTAGGATTCGCTGCATTTTTTTACGGATTTCGAGGTGATCCGTATCCTTCTCGGGGAGGTTTTCCGGACGACCAATTTGGTTCACTTTGATCAACTCGTCCTTATTGGTATAAATCCATTCCTTGGTTCGGATCTGCCGGTTTTCCTTGTACTCGATATGGACCCATTCTTTGGAGGGGCCTTTTCCCCCGAGTAACTGGGGCAGGAAGCTTTGTCCGTGGACTTGTTGCATTGGTTCGGGAGCTGAGGCAAGGTCAAGAAAGGTAGGCAGAAAATCCGCTAATTCCACGAAGTCATTACACTGCGAGCCCGGCTTGATCTTACCTGGCCAACTCACCATCAGGGGAACACGCGAACCCCGGTCGGTCATGGTCATTTTGCCTCCCTTGATTTTGGTTCGCTTTTCTCCCCAGATGGATCTCACGGGGCTATGCGTTCCATTGTCCGAGCAAAAGATAACCATCGTGTTCTCACGAATTCCCAGCTCATCGATCGCGTTCGCTAACCGTCCGACATTCTTGTCGAGGTACTCGACCATTTCAGGGAAACATTCGGGGCCGCTCTTTTGCCTGTTATCCGGCAAAGCATTCGTCTTCGGGCCACCGGGAACCCGGATGTAGGGAGTGTGGACCAATAAGGCGGGATAGTAGATGAGGAACGGCCCGTCCTTCTTCCGCTTCATGAAGTCGACCATGAAGTCGGCCAAGACGTCAGGGCCGAAACGGTCGGCGATGGATTCTTCTTCAATTTTGCCATTGATCCGGAAGTAGGGTTGGTAGAAGCGGGATCGCTTGACGCCATCCCGGTCAAACATCTGCCAAAGACAATGTTCATCAAAACCGAATGCCTTGACTGTATTGTTTCGAGCAAGCCAGGAGAGATTCCATTTCCCGGCGACCGCAGTGGCATACCCCACCCTTTTCAACTGATTGGCAAAACTGTTGAATTTTTTGGAATCCAGAAAGTGATCATCCTCCCACTTGCCGAGGACATGTTGGAAACCGATGAACCTCGGGTACGTCCCCGTCAAAAGTTCTGCCCGAGACGGAGTGCACGCCGGGTTGGCAAAGCAATGGGTAAACAACATTCCGTTCTTTGCCAATTTGTCGACATGTGGAGTCTTTACACCGTGGCCACCATAGACTTTGAGAGCTTCGATTCCCAGATCATCGGTAAAGACCAGTACGACGTTGGGTTTATCTTTTGAGGGATGTCCCTTTGAGCTTAGTTTTTTTTTAAGTGATTGCTCCCAATCAACGTTCTTGGATTTGAATTTCCGAAAAGTGTCGTACTCTTCGCTCGAGATCTGGCCGTCGGAGTCGGTATCGATATGAGGAAACAGCCATTCGTACCCCTTCTTTTCAGCATTCCAATCTTCATGCGACTTCCAGCGTACCGACTGGGTTTGCGTTAAATCTTGATCGATCCGGTCGAGGATTTGTATAAGGTTTTCCAGTTTGGGCCGAAGCTGATTGTAGGGAACGTCCTGTACCGGAATTGCAGCATCAACGGCCATGGCGGCGGCCACGCCGGCGGATTCGCCGAGTATCATCCAGACAGGCTCCATGCGAAGAGAGGTGAATGCGATATGGCTGGCCGAGACGCAAACGGGAACGAGCAGGTTGTCGCACTCTCCCTTGCGTGGCACGATGGCTTCGTAGGGGATCTTGTAACTACCGTTGTATTTCCCGTTGTCCAGGTAAACGATGGAAAACGCACCGCCCTGCACAGCGACTTTGCCATCCTCCACGACCACCGCGTACGGCCAATCGTCGACCCCATAGGCGGCAAGACTCACCGTATGAGGTGGGTCGGTTTTTCCCTCGAGGTCCTTCTGTGTGACAACGTACGACGACACCATGCGCCGGGCCTGCCGGACATAGAACTGGTTTGGCCAGCCACCGGTCTCATCGAACACCCCTTTCCTGAATGAGGTCTTCATCGCACGTTGCTTCATGCTTTTTGGGGCCAAGGGATCGGTTTTTGCGAAGTGGATCGAGTTGATCAGGAACTCCTGATGGAACTTCCAGATCCTTGACCGCGTCGCCCAATCACCGTTCGGGTAGTCCTCGTTGCACCCGTAGACGGTGGACCCCATTAGGTTTCGATTGGATTGGGCGCCTCCAACAAACGGCCCCCTCTTTGCATCCGTGATCTTGTTGAGTGTTGTCCGCATCTTTCGGCTTGTGAAGATGTCGACACCATCGCGAATGGCTCGCCGGTAGACTTCAAATTCGGCCGGGTCATAATTCTTCGGCTCGGGAATCGGTATGCCCTTGCCGCTCATGTCGAACTCGTGTCGAAAGCAGTACCCCATCGTCAACGAGTCGGCACTGCCCAAAGGCCCCAGCTTCCGATCTTGGACGAATGGGATCAATCCGCTCTCAGGGTTCCCTGGCTCGACGTAGGGATCGATGTCGTGAACCCACAGACTAGGACGCACCCCGGCAAGCGATTCCTTGTAATGTTCCCGCGACTCTCGCCCCCAGGTGTAGTTGACTCCGCTCATCGCGAGCAAGTCCCCCTCATAGGAACAATCGATGAACACTTTTGCGGAGACCGTAATGACATTCCGCTTCTTGGGCTCGGGAATGGGGCAGCCGGTTTCATCGACAGGTGCGTAGTCGAGCGTGATCGATTGGATAGAATTATTTTTGTTCTTTGAGGCAACCTTCTCACCCATGGCAATTGGTTTTTGGCGAGTTGGCTTATAGATGGTCTCGTCCCCGACTTGGACTTTGCCCACGCGGTGGTCGTAGATCACGGTGATGCCTCGATCCTCGACGGCCTTCTTGAAGCGCTCGCGATACTGTTTGTTGCCGATGCCATGTTTGGCATGCCCTTGATGAGCTCTTTTAGGGTCCTTCAATCCCTCCATCAGGATCCTGTAGGTCGAGCCGCCCACCGTTTCGCCTTTTCCCCAGTCCAGATGGTTGATCCCTCCGCCTGTCATTCCGCCAAGCCAGCGGGTGGGCTCGATTAGGATCACCTTGGAACCTTCTTTTTCCGCTGCCAGCGCCGCCATGACGCCACTGGCCGTGCCACCATACACGCAGACATCCGCTTCGTACCTTTTGACTTCGGCAACCAAGCAGCCTGGCCAAACAAGCAGAGCGTTCAAAATTATGGTTAATACAAAGAGAAGTTTCATATCAAAATTATATGTCTAAAGTATTCGATTTCTTATACCAGAAAAGATTGATTAAAAGAATTTCACTAAGAAGAGATTTGTTTAGTAGGGCTATTCTTTTTCAGGTGCACCGGAGCTTTCTAAATTCCATTCCAACTGTTTGTTAGGTTTTGACACTTTACTGAGCCGCACCCGAGCAATTCCCAATTTTCGCGAGCCTTTTCATTTCGTCGCCAGAAAGGGCGCGATCGAATACGGCGACACCACCGATCCAAGCGGAAAGCGTCGCGTGTCGATTACTGTGGATAACGCGACCAATGGTAAACGGTCCGCCTTGCTCCATTGTCTTGGGAGCATAGATATCGTAACCGAAATAGTAGGGGTTGGATTTTGAGGGCAACCAAGTCACGCTTCAGTAGCTTCCCTAAGCTTCCGTCTGGCTGCACCTGATAGGTGGCCTCAATCTTTGTGAACGGATAGGTTTCCAGCCGTACGATGCGACCCGATCTCCGCTCGATAATTCTCGTTTCAACCGGTTCATCCTCGGGAGGTCTGTAGAATTGATCCTTGGGAAAATTCGCGTCCTCACCAGGTTGGATTCCATCGATAGCAGCCAGCTGTCCCTGTTGCCAAGCGCGATAGGCATGTTCAAAGAATCGTGACTCTTTCGGATTCTCCACCCAAACTTCCTTGGCCAAACCATTCAAGTAGGCGGTCACGCGATTTTCTTCGTTGTGAAAAACCAGACCGACTGCGTTCCAATATGAATCGGTCTCGCTGGGTTTCATATCCGGTTTGATTTTTTTCATTTTCGTTGGTGTGGCCGCGAGGTGCCGAGCGTAGATGTTGCCAAACGATGAACCACCATTCTCCGAAATGTGAGCGCCGACCCCACCCCTGTGTGCTTGCAGACCAGCGAAAAGCCCGAACTGCCGCTTGCCGGGCTCCTTTACTATGGGAGGTTCTCCCTTCGGGGTAACGGTGCCCTCGTGCCACATTCCAGCGATCGCATGACTGCCTTTTTCGTAAAGCAACCAAACCACCAAGGTGACGGATTTTCCTTTGCCTTTGATATCCAAAGGTGAGTCGTGAAGACTCTTTCGTGGCACGGCCAGGACCGGTAAATGCGCTTTGCTGCGAGGATACGAAAAGCGGACGGCTTGACCGAATGGTCCTCGCCCAAACAACTCAAAATCGGCAAGCGTCGCTTGCGGTCCCTCATGCCAAAAGTCGCGCGATATGTTTCTGGGTTCGAGTTCATAGGCCCGTCCGCTAGATTTTCCCGGGATGGAAATAAATGGATTGCGCGTCTTCCACGAATCCCGCCGCTGAACAAAATCCCATAAAGCGACCAATCCAGGTATTTGCCTGACAAGATCGACGCGTTCTTGGTTTGCCGCAATGAAACTTTTATCGCCCGCCACCAACTGGATCGGTGGCAAACCTTTCCCATTTGTTTCCTCGGCTCTCAAATCCCCTGAATTCCAGAAGCAAAATATCAATGTACTAACAATACTAACAACCGTTTTATTCATAAGTTCCTTAGGGTTTGTTGATATCCAATTTCTCACACAGTTCGCTCAAGGTGGCGACGGTAAGGGTCGGTTCGATTCCCCACGGATCAAAGACTACACGGTCAGAACGCTTGACCCATGCCGACTTCATGCCCGCCGATATGGCACCGATCACGTCAAACGGATTGCCGGAAATCAACCACGCGTCCTTTGAGTCGCCTGCTTCCCTCATGAAATAGTGGTAGACATCCGGGTTCGGCTTGAAGGTCTTAAGGCCGTCACAACTGACGACATCCTCAAAGCATTCACGCAAGCCATTGGCACGCAAAACCTCCTCGACAGCTTCGGAAGTACCGTTGGAAAACGCAAAAAGACAATGCCCACCCGCCTTCAACGCGACCAGACTCTCTTCGACGTCTGCAAAAGCAGGCAACCCGCGATAGCTTTGCAGCAACATGTCTTTCTGTTCCGAAGATAACGAAACATCGTATTCGGCGCAGCAATACTCCAGCGCCTGACGCGTGCAGACCGCGAAGTTCTCGTAGTGCCGCATCAGTCCCCGCCGAAACGAATACTCGAGCTGCTTGCTTCGCCAGGTTTTCGAAAACACCTCCGCCTGCGAACCAATCCACTCGCGCAATCGGGACACCACACCGTCGGTATCGATCAAGGTCCCGTAGACATCAAAAGCGATCGTCGCCATTACTTTTTCTCCGAGGCGGTTGCCCCAATTTCTTTGCGAGCCCGATCCATCCAATCTGCATGCTTCTTCTTGTACTTCTGAATCGCCTGGTACTCATCGGTGTCGATCGTGCCGTCGCTGTTCTTGTCGATGAAGGGGAAGATCCACTTCACCGTCGGCCTATCGCGATTCCACTCTTCCTTGGAATCCCACGATGTCTTCCGCAATTGCCCCGCTTTTTGTGCTTGGCCAGCTTTCGTGGGCTGGGCAGTCAGTCGCTTGAAGACCTCCATTCCAGTCTCTCCCTGCTCATTTGTTTTGGGATAGGACCCGTCGTGATAGGACTTGATCTGCACATCGAAGACCTCGTATTCGGCAACCGTGATCACCCCGTCGTGATCCCAGTCGATAAACGCGAAAAGCTGCTTGAAGTCGGCCCGATCCTTATTCCAGGCTTGCTGAGTGGGCCATTCCTTTTGTGTCGTGGAGCCATATTTTTTGGGATAGGTTTTCGATTGTCTTCTGAACATTTGGTCGGCCAATTCTTCCTTCCAACTCAAGCCGTCATCGCCATCGCGATTGGCACGCTTCCAATCCGGGTGCGGGAACTCATCGTATTGCCAGATGTTATCGCGATTCTTATCGAGAGCAGCCCACATCTCGCGTGCCTTGGCCAGCTTTTCTTTGCTGAAGGCGGCCTCAATTCGCACTGTGTGCGGGTCCGCTGCTCCGGACTTCCTCTTCGTGATGGCTTTCGGTTTCTTCCTCGACCTTACTTCTA
>Ga0209667_1002019_pt1 | contig 13885 bp, 11 predicted proteins | sample SaaInlV_165m_DNA_2_FD_184682 | JGI IMG/M metagenome (GOLD analysis project Ga0209667, IMG submission 184682) | Marine microbial communities from expanding oxygen minimum zones in the Saanich Inlet - Saanich Inlet SI037_S3LV_125m_DNA (SPAdes)... | ecosystem: Environmental > Aquatic > Marine >... | reverse complement strand
TGAAGTCAGAAATCGCCAACACCGGCAACCATTTGGACGACGGATCCGGGGCGGATATCCTCTCTTGTGGGAATCCAGAAGCGCTCTGGAGCAATTGACCCCGGCCTGGAATCTTTGAGAAGAAAGTCACGATGAAGAACAAATTCAACCTTCAAAGCGATCGAGGGGTCAGAGCCATACCCCCGGCACCGATTTCAAAACTGGTCGGATTCTTGTGTTTGGTACTGATCGTGAGTGGCTACTTACCCACCTCGTTCATCCATGCACAAGAGATCGTCAACGAAAATGGATTTGCCGCTCGTGTCGATGGAAAGGTCATCACCCTGGCGGAATTGAATCTGGAAGTTCAAAGGCAGATCTCCTCAGCACGAGGACAGATCACCGAGAGCCAGATCGAGTACGAAAAAGCGCTCCTCCGCCCATTGGTGCTGCGAATCCTGGTCGAAAGACAGTTGCTGATCCAGAAGGCGATCCATGAGGAAATCCATCTTCCCCCCAAGGCGATCGACAACTTCCTGCAGAATCGAGTAGAAGTGCTCAGTAAAGCAGAGGGAACTCGCTACTCCGTGGATGACTATCTTGCACTATGGCAAAAACAATTCGGAGAAAGTGAAGTTCAGTTGAGAAAGCGCCTGAGTGAGGAACTTCGAATCGATGAGTTACGCCGTCGAACACTCAGGAGCACTCGAAATATTTCTCCTCGAAAGTTACGTGCGTACTACAAGGAACACGCAGATGAATTCAGGAGCGATAGTCGTATCTCATTTCGTCAGCTACTGGTAGCTGACGATGATCCCGACTCGAACAGGATGCTGGGCGAGATCGACCGTGCACTGGAAGCTGAAGAAGAGTTCGAGAGCCTGGTCAAGAAGTGGTCGATGGGCCCCCGTAAAGATATCGGTGGTCTCTATTCGTTGACAGAAAAGGACCTCGATTCGAGGTTTCCCCCGGTTCCTGAAATGGTCAAGAAATTGAAGCCCGGTGAGTACTCGGGCTGGTTCATGTGCAGGGGCTACGCTCACAACATCAAGTTGATCGAGATCTCTCCCGGAATACTGCTCGACTTTTCACGGGCGCAGGATCAGATCCGTTCGATTCTCACTCGCGAACTGGAGGAGAAGAAGAGAAAGGAATTCGAGCAAAGCCTCTGGAAAGATGCCGTCATCGAGGTTTTCATTCCAGGGATCGAATTGCCCCTTCTCTGATCCTCGATCTGCTTCACGACCGCGCTCCAAGGGCGCTCGACCGCTGTACTCGCAATTGGATTCCTGCTGCTTCTAGGGCTCGGTAACGGGATCCCTCGTCTCTTCCTTCGTCTCTTCCTTCGTCTCTTCCTTCGTCTCTTCCTTCGTCTCTTCCTTCGTCTCTTCCTTCTCTGCGCCGGGCTCCTTTTTCGAGTCCTTCTTGCGCTCGATGAGTACCTGGACCGACTTGGGTGCGGCCAACTCGGTCTCCTCGGGCTCCACGTCATGCTGGATCTGGCTCACTTCCAGATTCATCGTTTGAATCCCTTGCACGATGATCATCGTGTGTGGGTACCAGATTTCATCGACCTTTTTGAAGTCACCCAACTGCATCTTCATCGGAATCTTGCCCATCGGTGAGTCCGCAATGAGGCTGACCTGGATCGTCCGATGGTCCGCTTTTGAAACCCAGTATTTTTCCTCGGTGTCGGTCTTTGACTTGAGAAGATAGATGTCACATTCCACATCGTTGATCGACTCCTCACCGCTCAGGACCGCCGAGACGTAGTCCTCCTGTAAGTGCAGTGCAGGAAAGAGGTGCGCACTACGGAGGGTTTGATCTTTCATGGACCCTGAGAGTATCGCCGGTCCATTGATGGGGTCAGAGGTCCAGACCACGCCGCCGTGAACTCCCTGGCGAAAATCTCCATAGCCCTCGATCGAGAGGGATTCTGACATCACTCCATCCGCAGATACAAAACCAAAGTTCTTCGCCTCGATGCCGGCGTCGACAATTGTAACCAATGAAATCATGCGGCGATTCTTGACCTTCTCCAGAGCGGACTTCTCGCCAATGGCGCCGATCATCTTCTGTTGCAGTGCCTCCAGTACATTCTCCTGGATTTCACCACCGGTCGGTGCTGGTGTGTCAGAGGATCCGCGTACGGAGAGCGCTGGAAGGCTCAACGACGCAATCAACAGGATGGCCATGAGCCGCCCAGGAATCAGTGGAATCGTTCGTATCATTTCATCTCTCCTCTTCGCCGGATCTCAATTCCGGGTCTGTTGAACTTACTGTTGATCCGGCGGTTGAACAGCGGCTCCATCTTCTGGACTGGATAACGATTCCATCCAGCGCAGTGCAGCTGCCAGTTCCAGATCTCCTTGCTCGCGGATTTTCTCTGCGTCGACTTCGATCACTTCATCTGGAATCACACCATCGCCTTCCAGCACTCGTCCCGAATGGGATCGATAACCGGCGATGGCATATTGCAGCAGATCCCCACAGGGTAGCCTCACGATCATCGACGGCAAGGCGGCTCCCGCCGTGGTACGACCGAAAATCCTCGCCACTCCCAGGTCTTGCAGTCCCTGCGCAAGAATCTCAGAGGTCGAAGCACTGCCCTCATCCACCAGGATGGCCACAGGCTTCTGCCATGGGTCGAGTCTCGGATTGACCACGAATTTCATCTTCGAATCTCGAAACTGCATCACGCCCAGTTCGAGCCCCTCCCCCTCGATCAGCCAGCCTGCGATACCGCAAGCCATCAGACCCAACCCGCCAGGGTTTCCCCGCAAATCGAGGACGAGTCCGGGAGCATCGGCGTGCTTTTCCAGCGCCTTCTGGAACCAAGGCATCACCTGCATCGGCCCGAGAAACATGTTGAAACGCAGATACAGATATCCACCCTCAACCAGATTTTTTTCCAACCGTAGCGGGACCGGACCGATGTGACCAAACTTCACCGGCTTACCGGTTCCGGTGGGAGTTTCCAGCGTGACTTCGACATCTCGCAGAATTCCATCGGCATCTTCTATCGTGTAGGTGCGAGTATCTCCCGCAGATCCCTGCATCGCCGATGCCATGCCCTGGACGGGAAGATATTTATTACCGTCGGCAGCCCATTGCTCGATGAGGGGCTCCAACTGCCTATCGCCGACCGCCACCACGATCTCTCCTGCAAGTATGCCGGCGTGCTCTGCCGGACTATCGCCCTCGATCCTGACGACAACCGCACGGCCATCGCCCACTCGTAGCACCGCTCCGGTCTCGGCGCTGCCGCCTTCTCCCAGTCCTTCGGAAGCGCTTCCGGGGATGATCCCGAAGTGGGACAGATTCAGGCCACTCAATAACCCATGCATCGCTTTGCGTGCTTCTCCTGCGGTGCTCGCGGCCTCCAACTGTGCTCGTTGGATATCCTTCGACTGCGCCCACTTCTCGCCGAGTGCGTCAGGATCCCAGAAAGTCGTGTCGATTCGATCACAGACCAACTGAAAGGACTCCCGATAAAGGGCCTTCTGGTCACTACTCATCGGCTGGGCTTTGCCAGGAAGACCGAGGCATCCTGAGCCACTCAGCACGACCAGCGCCAACAACACTGAACATGAGAACGATGATGGTTTCACTGACTTCTCTTTCTTCCTGTACACGAGAGGCTGACCCTCAACGATCGGAACTGTAGTCGAGGAACTATGCTCGAGGGACTGCGATCATGGGACTGCGGACATGGATCACTGACCCTTGCAAGGCCTTCATGCTGGCCCTGCTGTAGATCAATGGGAATCTACGAGGATCTACAAGGATCTACGAGGATTGCAACGGAACCGAATTTCCGACATCATCCCGGGGCATCTTCTCACAAGAGGGTGTCGATTGCAGGGGAATTCCAGCGGAAGGATGCGCCTGATCATGGCGAATTTTGTACGGATCGAAGTATGTATCGATGACCCTTCCTTTGCCTCCGCCAGCGCCGCTGCCGGGGCAGATCGGATCGAGATGTGTAGTGCTCTCGATCTCGGTGGGCTCACTCCCACTCCCAGCGCTCTCGGGCGATCGATCCAGTCGGGAATCCCGGTCACCGCGATGACCCGTCTGCGCCCCGGAGATTTCATCCTGGACCCGGAAGATATCTCTCGGATGCGTGATGAGATCGCCAGCCACATCGCTGCAGGGGCCGAGGGTATCGTTCTCGGTGCCCTCAAAAACAGCGGAGAGATCGATACCGAGGCGCTGAGCTGGCTGCTGGATGCTTGCAATGGCACTCCCGTGACCTTTCACCGTGCTTTCGACCACTGTTCCGATCGGATTCTCGGGCTGGAACAGATTATCGATGCAGGCTGCCAAAGACTGCTCACTTCCGGTGGCGCCCCTTCGGCTCTGGAAGGGATCGAGGAAGTGGCACGGATCGTCGAGGCTGCGGATGGGCGGATCGAGGTGATGGCTGGCGGCGGAGTCGGACCCGGATGTGGCGCAGAACTGGTCCGCAGGAGTGGGGTTCAATGGCTCCATCTGAGCGCTCGTGGCCCGGCCAGCCCCGCGGGTGCAGGCCCGCAAAGGGGATCGAATCCGGCTCCTCTCGGGTCGCTGGACCCAGGGCCGGATTCCCCACGGATGGTGACGGCCCCCCAGCAAATCCGCCAGTTGGCCATCGAGTTGGGGCGTGAGTAGGGATGACCTTCCCCCCCTCTCCATGGTAATCTCTCTTCTTCCGAAGAAAGGGAATGTGAATCACCTTGGAAAAGGTCGAACCTGACAACTTCTTAGTGAAATACGGCGGCTACGGACGCATCTCCTGGCAAGTACGCTGGGAGGGGGGCCAGGTGGTGTGGCGCCGCTTTGCCCCGGAATGGACAGAAGTCTCCTCGGAACAGGTCCAACCTGAACCTCAGCAGTGGATCGACTTCTGGCAAGCGCTCGACGAAAGTCGAATCTGGGACTGGAACGAGGTCTATTACCGTTCCGCCGATCGTGCCAGAGATCCCAAGGATGAAGAGCCTGTAGAGACCGATGATGTCGTCTCGTGGTCGGTCGAGATCTTGCTCAAAGATGGTCGACTGGTCGATTCGAGCGGATCCAATGCTGTTCCTGGAGAAACTCGCGCCTCTCGTCGAGGACGAGGGCGCGGACGGGGGCGCAGTCGGCATGAGAGTGCCCCAACACAAAAACCCACATCACAAAAACCCGCTGCCACCGCTACTGTCGAACCATCGGAGAAGGACTCCGATGCCACTTCCGATCCGAGCGAAGAAATCCCGCGACTCAACAACAACTCCGGGATTCCGGTCGATACCTTCGATCGATTCCTCAACGCACTTCGCACCCTGCTGGGCGGTCGAGAATTTGCTGACGATGAAATGGGCGCCGCTCCTGAATCGCTTCCAACCCCATATCGCGCCCGCACCATCGAACGAACCGACCGTCCCGACCCCTTCGCCGAGGAAGTGAAGCAGGCCAAACCGCAGAGGTCATCCAGCCGCAGATCGGGCGGACAAAAAGGCACTAGCAGGAAAAAGGTGCCAGGCGGTAGGACCCGTGCAGGCACATCTTCCAGATCGAGTGCAGAGGGCGGAACCAGCACCAGAAAAAGATCTCGTCGCGGGAATAAACCCAGTGGAGAAATCGCCGAGACCACGGCCGCAGCCACCGGTGACCCGGCCGATCCGAGGAAACGCCGCAGGAGGCGAAGAAGAAAGCCAGCCAGTGGCCAGCGGGGACCGAGTCGCTCGGGTGATTCCCAGCCAGCGGCGAGTTCTGGTTCTCCCCCAGCAGGAGCGGCGGGAGACGGAACCCAGAAAAAGCGACGGAGGCGTAGACGTCGGCGCAAGCCCGGTGGAGCCGATTCCTCTGGATCCGGCTCTGGCGCGCCGCCGGGAAACTCGTCCAGCAGTTAGATTCTGCCGAATTTCGCAGCCATCTGGAGCGAGCGTTTCGGTAACCGAGAATCGTTCGTGATGATGTGCAACGATCCTCGCAGCAGTGCCTCCTTGCGGTATTCCCCAAGGGTCACACCGATCCGGAATGTCCGACCGGGAACCAGTTCCTGAATCTCTACCTCGAACAATCCATCGGGAAAGCCCTCCAGCTCGACATCTTTCACCTCGAGAGGTCGAGTCTCATCGAGATTCTGGATCTGGATGTACTTGGTCACGACTGGATCGCCATCTCCGAGCAAGCGATCGGTGTCCTTGTTTCCGAACTGGAACACCCGAGCGGGGGTGACCTGAATCGGATCGAGGTGCTGGATCTCGACGTATCTCCCGACCACCACCTCACGACCATCCTTGACCGCAATCAGCAGATCGAGGGGATCCTTGATGTTTCTCGGAGCGGGTGAAGATCCCACAGTGACCTCGATCTCGTAATGTCGATCCTTTTCAATCTCGTTGAAATCGGTGATCTCGAACTCGCCATTTCGAGACCTCGCTCCCTTCACCTCGAACCCGAGGTCGGTCAGGGCGAACAACTGGATCTTCATCGACTTCGATTTCCCCATCAGTCCCGGCAGCAATATCGGATCTGGAACCGTCCGAAACAGACCGATCACCTTTACCGTGAAGATGAACTGTAGCCGCGGGTTCTCCGGGTCGTCCGTCTCGAAGGTCACTCCCTTGCGAGTGTCACCCGGTTTGATCTTCTTCGAATCGACTTCGATGCGGATCGCCACCGTTTCTCCCGGTGCGACCTGACTCGGTTTATTGAGGATCTTGGTGCAGCCACAAGATGGATTCACTCGCCACACTTTGAGCACCTCATCCCCATCGTTTCGGATGAAGATCTCTCGCTCGATCACTTCCCCCTGCAGCATTTCTCCATAATCGGTCGCATTCTCGCCGAGCACAATTTTTGGTGTTCCAGAGATGAGTTGTACCGGTGCTGTAGATGCTCTGACCTGATTCTCGTGGCCAGTGAACGCAATGGCGCTGGAGACCAGCAACAGGAGAAGGAGTGCTACACTCCTCAAAATGGGATCGCTGAGGTATTTCATGGGCAACAATCTAAATTACGTGGTCCGTGATTTCATCACTCGTTCAAGGCAGAATACCTGCCGAAGGAGGAAAATGAGACCCCGAGCACTGACTTTGATCACACTGATCCTGTTTCTTTGTTTCCTGATAGTGCCCGCTGAGACCGGGGCTTCGGAAGCCTTTCCCCTGGGAATTCTCGGTGGACGAGGACAGGTGAATCCCAACAGCCCGTTGATCTCGGTACTTTCCATCGACCCGGGCTCCCCCGCGTCCATGGCGGGGCTGAAGACTGGCGATCAGTTGCGGGGAATCGATGGTATCCCTTTCACCGACCACTCCAGCAGTATCGATGTCGGAGGCCTGGGGCCACAAAAGTCCCTCGGCGAGGCCCTCGATGAGTGCGCTGCGCGAAAATCGGAGCAGCAACGCAAGATTTCCCTCGATCTGCTCCGAGATGGCAATGAACTGACACTGGAGTTGACCCTTCCCCCTCGCCCCGGTCTCGAACAAGCCGCTGGCAGAATGCTGCTGGTCGAAAGTTGCTGCCAGCAACTGGTAAAAACCCAGCGTCCCGGCGGCCAATGGGACGCTCCCGTCGGACTGACCGGAGACCGGGTACTGAGCGCCTGGGCTGTGGTCGCCCTCCTCTCCGCCGACCCACAGAAGTACCGGGACTCGATCGAGCGTGGGGTGGGCTGGCTGCGCGGTCCCAACGACAATTGCTGGATCAGCGATGATTCACTGCAGAAGGGACCTGACAACCTCGGAAACTGGGCCATCACTTCTACAGTGGTGGCACTCACTGAACACTGGCTCGCCACCCAGGACCCGCTCGACCCTCCCGTCATCGAACGTTGCTGCAAGGCTCTTACCTCCAGGATGAGTGACCAAGGTCTATTTGGTCACGACGTCGTGCCGGGCTACAACAACAAGGGCTTCAATGTCATCAACACCCTCTCCCATCTGGCATGGGCGATCGGAGCCGAGGCCGGGGTCACCCTCGATGAAGACTCGTGGTCGAAAAGCCTGGGACAGATCCAACGATCGATCGATCCCAACGGCGGCATTCGCTACTGGACGATGAAGGGGACAGGGACCGGCGATGCGTCTCTGCGCACATCTTCGATGGCACTGGCACTCTCCATCAGTGGCAGAGAACCGGAGTTGGCACAGCAGCTGGGCGAATATCTCGCTGCCCATCCCAGCAGGATGAGAGAAGCTCATGCGGTCGGTTCACTCGGGATGATGCTCGCACCATCTGCACTGTGGAGACTGAACCGAGCGGGCTACTCGAAGTTCCTCGAGGAGTGGCGCTGGTATCTTTCTCTGATGCATCGTCCCGATCGATCGGTGCACTACATCGGTGGCAAGGGAAACAACGGCGGCGATGGCTACCTCGGCAAGCATCGGATCGGTTGCATCATCGCCATCTTGATCCTCACACCTCCGGCGGAAAATCTCGGACTTCATTCCGATGTAAGGAAGAAACAGTCCGAATTGAAGCCAGTAGGCGATCGATGATACAGATGCGTCACTCACTTACTGATGGGGGCCAGCGCCACTGTCCTCTATAATAGATCGATGGAAGGGGCCTGAAATGGTTCAGGCTTGGAGTCCTCACCGACCTGGTCGACGATTCCCACGGTCCTTCCCTCTGGAGGTTCCCGGATGAGATTCTTCTTTCTTGTCAGCATCTACCTCTTGCTCACTCCTGCAGTCTCTGCTCAGGGACCACTTCCTCCGATACCCCCTGGCTCGGATATCTTGCTCGAACTCGGTACCATCCAGTATGACGCTGCTACAGGATCCGGATCGGTACAGATGATGATGACCAGTACCGTACCTATCGCCGGCTTTCAGTTCGATCTGACCTTTGATTCGCCAGCAGTTCTACTCACCTCCGCCTACGATGGACTGGCCTATACCTTCGGCTATACCGTCGGAGTGGGACCGACCAGCGGTACTGTTCTGGGCTACACCTTGACGCTGGTGGAGATCCCACCGGCCATTCTCCCCGAAGTGCTGATCATCGTCGGCTTTCAGTGCAATGCCTGCCCTGCAGGTGCTCCACAGATCTGTATCGAAAACCCGGTCTTCGCAGACATCGCAGCCAATTCCATCCCTTCCGATGTGGGTCCTTGTTCCAACGGCGTGACCGACAACGAATTCCTGCGTGGAGATTGCAACACGGATGGCAACGCCAACGTTGCCGATGCGGTCTTCTTGCTGGCGAGTCTATTTTCCGGAGGGCCCGATAGCGGCTGTATCGATGGTTGCGATAGCAATGACGACGACTCCATGAATATCGCTGACGCGATCCACTTTCTCAGTTTTCTTTTCAATGGCGGAACCGCGCCAGCACCACCGGGAGTCGATTTCTGCGGCACCGACCCCACCGATGATACTCTCGGCTGTCTGGTGCCGGGCCCATGTCCTTGAATCTGCGACGCTGACTCCACCACACTCATCGAGTGGCCTGTTCCGGTGATTCACTCCGGCTTCGGATGCGCCTTGTAGGCTTCTTCCATACCCTCGGCCCAGCGAAACTCTGGCAACTGGTCCCAATCAATCCCCCTGAGGTGAGATTCTTCGGACCGAGCCGATGGATGGATGTACTTCCAATGCCCATCCCCGAACACCTCCCGGCACAGTTCAGAGACGGGAGGATCATATTGCTTCAGTTCGATGCGGGTATCGACATGGTTGTGCTGGTTGTCATTTTCCCTGTTGGTATCGAACCAGCATTGAACCGCCTCTGCCCAGTACTCCATCCGATTGGTCGAAGCGTAGGCACCCTTCCACAATCCCGCATCGATGGCGGATCTATACGCATCCTCCAGTCGAGAATCAAAGGTGGGATCCACCGTCGAGAGACCCATCTCGTGAATCGCATGGGCAAACTCGTGAATCAGGATGTTCTCGGTCGAGTACGGGTCGCCCTTCATCGCCAGCAAGTTCTCCTCGCCACAAGAAACTGACGGTCGAGATCTGGTGGCTCCAAGCCCCCGTGCCCTGCGGTCCCAGTATTCTGGAGGACGAAGATCCGAGTGCTCCGGAACATCGGTGGTCCACTCGTCATGAGCCATCACGGTGAACCGGGTCTTGTTGGCTGCCATCGCCGAGAGAAGTTCAGGCCTGTGCCCTACCATCTTCAAGATCAAGTAACGCGCCTCCGCCAGTGAAGCCGGTTGCACCCGGGCACTGGCCAACACCGGGAATCCTTGCACATCCGAGTACTGCTGATAGAAGTGGTCCAGTTCCAGCTCCGATCGCAACTCCTCGGTGACGGGCCCCACCACCTCGGCAACCGAATCGGTCACAGTGAGATGCTGACACCCCGGAAGGGCCAGTGAAAAAAGGACTACCCATTTCATAGAATCTCTTCCTCCTCGGCGATCTGCGGATCTGGAATGTAGTCGAGCGCCGCTGTTGCGGCATCACGCACATCGGTCTCGACCCGGGGTAACTCCTTCAGGCCTTCCTTGACCGATAGTTTTTCGATGATCCTCGCCTTCGGCAACACCCGTCCCTCGAACGAGGCCACGGCACTGTTGTATCCATTGACTGCCGTATTCAGGTTCTTGCCGACCTTCGCCAGATGACCATGGAAGACATTCAGTCGGTCATGCAGTTCTGAAGTCTCATCCCAGATCTCTTGCGCATTGGCGGCCAGCTTTTCCTGTTGCCAGTACAGCCCGACCGTCTTCAGCAGGGCGATCAAGGTCACCGGTGTCGCAATGAGAATCTTCTTCTCGATGGCCTCTTGCTGTAAATTCGGTGCGACGGAAAAGGCTGCAGCGGCAACGCTTTCGATGGCGATGAACATCACGGTGTAATCGACTTTTCCGCCGACCAGGCGTGGATAGTCTCGGTCGGAGAGTTCCTTCATCGTCCTGCGAACCGTCTTACCCAGTGCTTCCAGATGCATCTGACATTCGACGGGATCGGTCGCTTCCTGCGCTTTTTCAAAATCAGCCCAGGGCACCTTCGCATCGATGGGAATCCTGCCATCCCCTGGCAAATGAACCACCATGTCAGGGCGGCGTTCCCCTGCATTCTGCTGCTGTTCCTCGAAATCACAGTGTTCAGTCATGCCTGCGACCTCGACGATGTTCTTCAGGGCCATCTCGCCCCACTTGCCTCGAGACTGGCTCGAACCCTTCAATGCCGCAGAGAGTGATTGGCTCGCCACTTCTACCGCCTTGGTCTGGACCGAGAGATCGACCACCTGCTGATTCAGCGATCCGAACGCCTTGATCCTGGCGTCCTCGATCTCCCGATGCATCTTCTGGTACTTTTCCAGTTTCTCCTGAACTCCCTTGAACTGGACCTCGATCGCTTCGTGTCGCTTGGTCAGTTCCGAGGAGTGCTTCTGCTCCGACTGACCCAGACGCTCCTCTGCCTGCTTGAGAAATTGCTCGCGGTTTTCCTTCATCTGAGTGGCCGAGAAGGCCTGGATGCTCTCCTTGAGAACCTCTCGATCTTCCTTCAACTGCTTCAATTGATCGACCGCAGCACTTCGCTCCGACTGAGCAGCGACCAGCGACTCTCGTGCATCACTGGCGACCTTGGTCACCTCATCGAAACGGATCTTCAGTTGTCCCAGGTCCTTCTGCGTCGTCTCGAGTAGCGCCTCGGAGCGAATCGAAGCATCGCTGGCCTGCTGCGCCTGGCCGCGCACCTCCACCGTCTCTGCTCTGGATTGGTCGAGTTGTGACTGGAGACTCTTGGCTTCCTCGGAAACTGCCGATCCCCGGCCACGAAAAATCAGCGAGGCCGCGATCAGCCCCACGACCATGGCGACTACCGCTACTATTGCATTTTCCATCGAACCCACTTCCAGACATCTAGATGATAGTGAAGTCCTGAGCATATCCCCGGATGCCAGGGAGAGCCATCGCTGGCCCATCCCGAATCCGCTCCGGTCAGAGATTGTGCTATCAGTCGGAGGTACTGCCGTGGGAGCGGATCACTTCGAGGAACCCCGCCCCCCACTTCTCCAGTTTCTTCTGCCCGACTCCGGAGATGGAGGAGATCTGCCCTGTCGTTTGCGGTCTCAATTGTGACATCTCAACCAGCGTTGAATCATGAAAGATGGTGTAGGGGGGGACCTCCAGCTGGCGGGAAATTTCGAGCCGATGCTGTCGGAGTTTCTCGAACAGACTCGACTGTACCGCATCGAGACCCTCCAGCTTCTTCTTCCTCTTTCGCGACTTACTCGCCTTGCGAGTGATGGTGTCTTTTCGAAACTCGAATTGCTGCTCCCCGCGCAACAATTCTCGACTGGCTCCTGTAGCGGAAATGCCGCCATGCCCCTCCAGGTCGATCTGGATCATCCCTTTCGAGGCCAGTTGGCGAAAGATGGAATGCCACCCAGGACCTTCCAGTTCCGCACCAATGCCATAAACACTGAGGCGATCGTGACCAAATCGGGTCACCTTCTGGTTCGCTACCCCACGAAGCACATCGATGACATGCCCCTTGCCAAATCGCTGTCCCGTCTTGACCACCGCAGAGAGTGCCTTCTGAGCCAGCACCGTTCCGTCCATCACCTCTGGTGATTTTTCGCAGTTATCGCACTGGTTCCCATCGGCGGTACAGTCGATTTCACTTTCGCCGAAGAAGCGCAGCAGGATCCCCCGACGACAGCTCGATGACTCACAGTAGGCGAGCATTGCATCGATCTGATGATGACTGATACGACGCTGGGTCGGGTCGAGATCCGATTCCGCCAGCCTTCTCTGAGCCAGCACCACATCACTCCAGCCATAACAGAGCCACGCCTCCGCAGGTAATCCATCCCTACCGGCTCGACCCGATTCCTGGCTGTAGTGCTGGGGACTCGCCGGCATGTCGAGGTGCGCCACGAAACGAACATTGGGCTTGTCGATCCCCATGCCAAAGGCGACCGTCGCCACCACCACGATCCCTTCCTCTCGCAAGAACAGTTGCTGGTTGAGAGATCTTTGTTGAGCAGCCATGCCGGCGTGATAGGGAACCGCGCGAACGCCCTCCCCTCGAAGCCACTCTGCCGTATCATCGACTTTCTTGCGGCTCGAACAGTAGACGATCCCCGCCTCTCCCCCATGACGTTCACGAATCATCGCCAACAACTGTCGACGGGGTTGGTCCTTCGCCACCACTCTGTAGCGGATATTGGGGCGATCAAAGGAGGAGACGAATAGGTCGTCATCGGTGAATCCGAGTCCTTTGATGATGTCTTTCCTGGTCGGCGAATCGGCTGTGGCGGTGAGTGCGATGATCGGGACATCGGGAAATCGCTTGCGAACGATTCCAAGACGCTGGTACTCCGGTCTGAAATCATGCCCCCACTGACTGATGCAATGCGCCTCATCGATGGCAAACAAGCAGGGGTTGAAATTGTAGAGCTCGTCGAGAAACCCATCGAGAAGGAGTCGTTCAGGTGCGACGTAGAGTAGTTTGAGCTCTCCACTACGGAGACGATCCCAGACCTCTTTTCGCTCCTGCGTCGCCATCGAAGAGTTCAAGGCGGCTGCGGCGACACCCGCTTGCTTCAAAGCCTCGACCTGATCCTGCATCAGCGCGATCAGCGGCGAAACCACCACCGTGATCCCTTGGCCCAGCAGCGCCGGGATCTGATAGCAGAGAGACTTTCCGCCCCCGGTCGGCATCAGGACCAGGGCATCTCCTCCCGCCAGGATCCGCTCGATGATCAGTTCCTGATCGACACGGAATTGTTCAAATCCGAAGACGTCTTGAAGCACCTTTGTGGCACTGGATTGAACTGGATTTCCCTCACGCATCGACAATATTGCTCCTCTTCCTCGGGTCTCCTGACGAGATCCGGAGCCTCGTGGATATCCGACCCCCCGGTCGTCATCAAGGGTGGAGCCTGCGGATCACTGGAGAACCAGGAATACTGGCCATGAATCCGGACGATCCACTCGATCCTCCACTCGATCCTCCACTCGATC
>Ga0209667_1002003_pt1 | contig 13964 bp, 11 predicted proteins | sample SaaInlV_165m_DNA_2_FD_184682 | JGI IMG/M metagenome (GOLD analysis project Ga0209667, IMG submission 184682) | Marine microbial communities from expanding oxygen minimum zones in the Saanich Inlet - Saanich Inlet SI037_S3LV_125m_DNA (SPAdes)... | ecosystem: Environmental > Aquatic > Marine >... | reverse complement strand
TACCAAGTACAGCTGCACCGTCTAATCGGTCAAGGGATGGGTCATTTGAACCCATTTCTAACTGGGCTAAAGATAGAAACGCTGTTAATATCATTAGAAATAATACAAACGCTGTCAAAAATTCAATCACTGCAGTTATTGCTCCATTATCCCTCTCAGTGTGAGAGTAAACGGGTCCCTGCATATTACGAGGTGTGGTTTGACGATTCAAGAGGTTGCCGCATATTTATTCTTCACAGGCAACAAAAAAACGATTTTTGCCATAGGCCGGAAATATTTTCTCGGCGAATAGTAAAAGGGCATAATTAGCCGCCGCAAACCCTTTCATGGGCGATGACTCTTTGAATCCCCCTTGCAAGGCATTGGGTGATGTCGCAGCGCGAGCCATATCATTATAGGTCCAAAAGTAGCAGTTTGTTCCTTATTTCACTACTTCTTATTTCATCACTCGGAGGACTTGCAAACTTGCCGGGAGCAAGCGCTTCGGTGACTGGAGATCTCGCTATCACCGATGGTATTTCACCTGTAAAGGATAATTGGGCCTCATCATATGATTCCTTCATATTCACTGCCCAAGTAAAAAATCAAGGTTTGGTATCTGCTGGATTAGACCGAGTAATGCGTTGGCATGTTTGTCTCGGTGATTTGGATGGTCCGGTTTGTAAATCAAACTTTGATGAAAAGGGTCAATTCGCTTTGTCAAACATTGGCCCAGGCCAATACCTAAACTTGACTTCTACTAATTCTTGGATACCAACTTCTGGTGCGGAAGGGATAGTCACTGTTGTGTATTCATTTGATGAATCTGACCAAATACCAAGCAATGATATTTTCAAGTATAATTTCAATGTATCTCAATCGTTTGTTGATTTAAGTGTTGATGAAACATGGAAACCTCACGACGATATTGAAGGTCTTGCGGTATATGATGGTGAAAAAATACTGAATACAAATACCAATTATTCCCTCAAGGCCAAAGGAGTGGTCAACAGTTGCGGGTCATGTAATTTCAATGCCACAATTGGATGGCAATTATGGGACCAAGCCGAATCGGTGATGTTATCAGAAGCATACTCTTACAATTCTGGATTGAATTCTTGGGGTGTTGTGATGTCCTTTGGCCATCAAATGCCTGTATTCAATTATCCATTCGAAGGCAATTATGTTCTGAAATGGGGTTTGTATAACAGTTCTGGTACACCGCATAGTGACCAAAATGATTTCAATGACATCACTTCAACGCCTATTGTCATTGATGATTCGATAGATGTTGCAATTTCAGTGATGTCTCCCGCACACGATTCTAGTTCAGAGAACTACTATTATGGGGGCGAAATGGTTTATTCTGAAGTAATTAATATGGGTAATAGAACCGTAGGTGATTTCTTTGTTGCCTTTGAAATATATGACCTTAGTAGTGAGTTGAAAATGGAGGAGAATTGCTTTGTAAATTCTCTTTTGCCAAGTGAGAGCCACGTTTGTAATTTTAATATTACTGTGACTGGCGACAATAGAATCCTCAAAATATCTGCACCTAATACATACCTAACAGGCTCAGATGAAAGCACTTCAAATAATATCATCAGTGAACAAGCAGACGTTCTTGCAGGAGATATCAATGCAGAAATCAACCAAGAAAGTTTCAATGGAAAATACAATACTGGCGACAATATTAAGATGGTTGCAAAAACTGGATTGACTGCAGCTGCTCCTCTAAATTATTCATGGTGGGTTTCGGGAATAATCAACATAGGCTATGGACAGGCATTGAACATAAGTGGAAATGTTTTAGGATTGGGCGACCATATTATCACTCTTAGAGTAATAGATGATTTTGGTACCATTGATACTGTTCACGAATACATCACAATATTTGATTATATTGACATAAGTGATGAACCATACTACTCTGGAAGCGCAGTTACACGATCTGAGGCTTATCTTGAGGCCGATTCAATATTACCAATCTTAGGAGTTAACTATGGGGTTGGCTCAGGGCAAGAACCATTGAAATTGATGTCTTTTGAAATCCTATCACTCTTGGATGGTTCTGCAGAAGTAGGGATGGAATCAATGGAAATAACACTCAACATGAGTGCAATATTGCCTTCAAATATCAACCTCTCCACTGTAGACATACGTCAAATTGATTCTCTTGAACACAATGTTTGGTCATTCATTGAATCACCTAATGTTCTAACAAATAACGGCGATGGCACATTTACCGTGGAACTGCATTCAAACGGGGCGATTCTAATTGTTGGGGAATTACCAGAAGCAAATGTTTCTTTGAATGAAGTGAACACGACCTTACTCAAAGATGGCCAAATGAAATTGGATTGGAATTCATCTGGCGATTTAACAAACCCATATATTGGTGGATGGAAAATTTACAAAATCATTGGTGATGACACCAGTTCAACCTTTTTCCCAGACCCTGATGGCGGCATTAACCCCCTTGTGTGGGATGAATTAACTATTGATTCAAATGTTGCAACAATTCCAATCTCCAGTACAGAATGGATTGACCCTAACCACTTAGAGACAGGAGAATGCGCCTCATACGCCATCATTCCTGCTGATAGAGCCGGAGAGCCGGACTATGAGAAGGCAAACATTGCAAGAACGGTAGAAGGGCTAAATGGATTGATTTGTGGTGACTCTACTCCGCCATCTACTTCGATTACCAATTTTGCTTCTAATTATGATTTCACTAACTCAAGTGATTGCTATGATATGTCTCGTGAATGGAATATGTGCTACGAAGTTAATTTGACTTGGACTTGGCCTGAACACGAACCAAGTGGCCCTGTTTCATGGAATTTGTATAGAATTGAGTCACGCCCAATAAATGTAGATTTAAGATTCATTGAACCAATCTCTACTGACATCCAATCAATACCTGGAGAAACCGGATTTTTCAACCAAAGTGGTACTGAAGTTGATGGAATAAGGCCATACAGAACATACTATTACATTCTTGCACCTATTGATTGGGTTGGAAATGAAAACACAATAACTTCTTACCCATCCGATAATATTGAAAGAGTACACATTGAAGACCTTTGGTGGCAATATAACCAACATATCATTCCAGAACCGCCGATACCAGAAGAACCTCCGTTTGGAGTTCCATGGCTTGGAGATTTGCAAGATGAAATGCAGAAAGAACTATTCCAATACTCTGGTATCGTTCTCGTAACGATGGTCTTCATGAGCATCATCATGATCCCACTTATTTTGAAGAAAAGAAAGAGACTGAAGCGTGTTCTTGCTGCAAGAAATCGCCATAAGTCAACAATTGATGACGATGAGTTTGAAGCTTTCTTTGATTGAAGAAAGTAAAATGGCGCGGTGAGGGAGATTCGAACTCCCGTGAGAACGAGCCCACTGGATTAGCAATCCAGCGCAATGGCCAGGCTATGCGATCACCGCTTGTAGTTGCGGCCACCGGCGAACCCGTCATCAAGATGACGGTTCACCATCATGCCGAATTCATGGGCCAATATGGGCGCAGTATGCCACTTTCAAACGATTGGCCCAAGTGGGCCAAGTAATGTAGGAGGTATGGCACAAACCACTACTAACACCAAGAACATCCATCCCAAATAATACAATGAGCGGAAGAAAGATTTTGCTGCTTTTGGCATTCTTCCGTTTTCGTCAAAATCTTCTAATGGATCTATATTCCAAACTGATTTCGCATACCATAATGAAAGACCTGTCGCAATAATTGACCAAAGAAGTGGAAGCCCAGATTCAGGCCAAAACAATGGAACTGCTCCCAGCAATAGCAGCAGAACACAGTAAATCTTTGATTCTAAAACAGTACGCTCAGGCCCTTTTACTTCATTCAACATAGGAACATTTGCTTTAGCATATTCACCTGAACGGTAAAGTGCTAATGCCCAAAAGTGAGGAGGTGTCCACAAAAAGATAAGCATGAAGAGCATCCAAGGTATTGCAGAACCTAAGTCAAAGGGATTGCTTGACTCTATTGTTCCTGCTGCCGCTGCCGCCCAACCAATAACTGGCGGAGTTGCTCCAGCGGCACCACCGATAACGATATTTTGAGGAGTCCTGCGTTTTAGTAACATTGAATAAATGAATACATAAAATCCAACTGAAAAAAAGGACCAAAATGCTGCTTTCCAATGAACTAAGAAAAACATTGACGAACCTAACACTGCAATGATGATTCCGAAAATCAAGGCACCTTTTGCAGAGATATGCCCCAGTGGTATTGGGCGGTTTTGAGTACGTCTCATCTTAGGGTCTATATCGGCATCATACCACATATTGATGGCATTAGAACCACCAGCAGAAAGGGTTCCTGCAATCACTGTAATAACTACAGTTTCTATCGTGTCCATCCAAGTTCTATCTATGTTTATCAAATCATGGCGAGCCAATAAATCATGGACTAAGATTGCGCAAACTGCTGTCACTTGTAGCAATACAATAACCCTTAATTTCATCAACTGAAGAAATACACTCAACATACCCGGATGAGGAATTGAATCATTGTTGGCCTCAGTCATGATTATTCCTCTGATGATTCCAATGACATCTCTTTGCTAAAACGTATCAACATACTTGCACAAATTGCCATCAATACACTACTAACTCCAACGATTAAATGTATGAGTGAAAGCCATTCGGGGAATTCATTCAACTTTGCTAAAATGATGTATGAGGCTCCTACCAAAATATTCAAACTCCATAATCCACTTGTCATATGCGCGAATGTTTTGAATGCAGTTGCTTGCTTTTCTTGTCGTACACTTTCAGTGATTCTTGCTGTTGCTAATATCAGTAGAAGTCCAACCGCTAATGCTCCGGTTCGGTGGATCATTTGGACCATTATTCCTGGACCATCAACCGATGGGAAAAACTCACCATTACATTTTGGCCAGCCATTAGGGAAACCTACTGAACAACCCTGGTTGTATTGTCCACCTGCTGTGCTAGCAACCCAAGCACCGAGAATTAGTAGTAAAAATACCGATGCTGCCATCGAATCAATTCTCTTAGAATGTTCAATCACAAATTTCTCTGAGGTCTTCAATAATGACCAATCTGCACCTTCGCAAATTCTCATCCACAGATATTGATACAACAATACTGATGCCCAAATACATGCTAAGGAAAGGTGTAATGCTACAGACCAATCAACATTATCTAAAACAACTGTTACAGCTCCTGCTATCGCTTGGCAGATTAGCAATATTCCCGCAAAAAACGAGACTTTTACCGCTCTATCGCCGTATGTTTCTTTCAATTTTTTTGTCATTACAAAATTCAATAAAACTGGAATCGCGACTACTGCAACAAGTAAACGGTGAAACCATTCTGTGAAAATTTGGAATGTGGAATAACGGTGGTCGATACCACGAGAATCTTCATGGCCTGGATTGTCATCCCAGAATTGCTGTTGTTCATCAATAGAAACATCAAATGTCCAAGTGCCAAAGCATTGCGGCCAATCGGGACATGACTCTCCCGCATCGCTAATGCGAATCGTGCCACCGACTACGATAATCAATAATGAAATAACCAATAGTACGAGGGGGAAGGCGCTAGGGCGGGCCCACCAATCTCGGTCCATACTTGATGCGTGATGCAGACCCCTTTTGAACACATTCCCACAGCGCTTGTTAATGTCCGGTAATAGCAGATGGGTTTTCTTCTGGGCTGCGATATTTCTTTTGCTTACTACGTCAATAACAAATACATCCTCAGAAAATGGAAATGGAGTAGATGATGGCACCATTCTTGCTGTTCAATATATTGACTACTCATGCTATCAGCAAACACTAGACTGCGAGGCGAGTGAGAGCGAACATATAGTGGAGTATTTTGGTGCCGATTGGTGTGAGCCTTGTCATCTTGTGGAGGATGAATTAGCAAACCTAAATCGAACAGATACTGTAATCATGCAACATCATGCTTCAAGTGAGGATTACTCTTATCTAAATTATTCAAAATTTAGATTTGATGACAAATATAGATTGTTATTCATTCCAACTATTGTAGTAGATGGTAAAGGATTACTTACAGGCTCAAGCCAATCGTTTGACTTAAATCAATCTCTAAGTACTCATAATGGACTACAAAATGACAATCTAAGCGAGGTTGTATTACGAGATGACATTGTCTATTGGAATCATTCAAATGGGCAAAGGTTGACAATTTGGAGACTTGATTCCACGCAACATGAAAATAGAAATTTCACCCACCAATATTTGGCAACCGATTCATTGACAATTGATTTTAGTGATTCAAATATCTCTAATCTGGACGGAGTAAATATCAGCGGGATGCTCCAAAATTGGAGTGGCCGTCTAATTTTCATTCTTGAGAACAATGGCACACCTGAATTCCAACATTATAGCGATGAAACTGCTGGGAACATGGACCTCATTGACAGCGAGAAAGATGATATTAATCTCACTAAACCCCCTAATCCGGCGCAATATGCGCTGATTTGGTTTGCTATTATGCTCCTCTTAATAACTCCGGCATTGATACTCTGGACTAGGGAAACAAAGCGCCCAAAACAATCAATTTATGAGCAAGAATGAATGATAATAGAGACAAACTACAGGGGTAGGTTCAAAAAGAGGTGGCAGTAGCCCCCGAATGCGAGTTCGCTCGCAGGTGTCATAAAATGGTAAAACCAGCACGACAACATACACGTTTTGAACGAGCAAGAATCATTGGTGCTCGTGCACTACAAATTGGAATGGGCGCCCCATTATACGCTTCCGAAGATGTTCTTCGTGATGCTTTTAAGGCAGAATTAATCACTCTTTATGGACTTGAAGAAGCAGATGTTCGTTTCGTATTAGATCCTCTAAAGATTGCTCTATATGAGTACGACCACCAATTAATCCCAATTGATATCGACCCGCACCTAGATGAATGAGTGCCAATAGTTTTGCTCAGGATTGAGCAAACCCATAAAATTCTGAGTTTTCTATATCCGGCAGAGCATCTCGCTTTACCAATAACGTTCGAACTGACCACAGGTCAACAAAAATTCTGTATTTCAAGGTAGCATCAAGGTAATCAACTCCACTTGAACCACCTGTTCCCATTCTTCTGCCAATCATTCGCTCTACCATTCTTGCATGGTGGGAACGGAATAACAGCATGGATTGCTCTAATTCAACAATAGTATCAATTAATTTTCTTGGCCAAGCAAGAAGAGGTAATTCACGATATGATTCAATGAAAAGTAAACCAGCCCTACTTCTACTAACCTCTCCATTTGGCATTAGGAAAGAACGGGCTCCTTCAATTCCCGCTTCAATTCTTGAACGTACTGGACCTTCTTCACCATGCCCAATTCCAACAATATGAGATATAACAGATTCACCATGTTCCTTCATTGCATTAATATGCCCTTCAACAAATTGTGAAACAACTTCACTATCTCCTGCATCGGATGAGATAGAACCATTGATTGGGGTTCTCCCTAACCAATCGTTGAGTACTTCGTTTAGAGATGGTTGTGAAGAGACTTGTTCAAAGTTTTCAAAAACATCTTGGCTGATTTTTCCTTCTCCTACTAATTTTCTCATATGTGCCAATGGATCCATTCCACCCATTCGTTGTGAATTATCAAGTCCAAGAATTACTTCTAACTCTCTCATTTGCCAAGACTCAAATCCAGAAGAAGTTCCCAATCTATCTCGGAACGCCAAAAACTCTTGCGGGGCAAGGCTTTGCATAACATCCCATTGATGAGTCATCAATTTCATTACAGTTGTAACTCTATCAAGGTGATGGACTATTTGTGGCATTGATTGTTCATCAACACTTTCTGCTGATAGCAAATGATATGCTTCTTTCAATTCCCTCAAGACTAACTTGAACCATAATTCAAATGATTGATGAACAATAATAAAATGCAACTCATTATTGCATGGAGCTGGAGTATAGCCCTGTGGTCCATCTTGTAATTTCAGCAAATCATCTATTCGCAAATATCCGCCATAGGTCATCCTAGATGCCGGCTCATTCCCTGCCATGATTGGCGATTGTCCGCAAGCCTTTGAATTAGTCACCCATATTCAATGAATAATTCTGTTGAAATAAATTATTGTCATTGAATTCAGAAAATTGATGTCGTTTAACAGATAATCCAATTATTACTATTACACATTTTTTTTTAGGATAACGCATATAGGGGGGACACTAAACCCCTCAACATGGGCGTAGATTCCGATACACTGGCTACATGGTTGGCCGACTATGACCCAAGTCAAATCACAATTGGAGTGGTTGCTTCTCACTCTTCATTACAAATTCTTCATGGAGCTCGTCTTGAAGGTTTCAAAACATTGGGGATTGCTGTAGGTGAAAACAGACGTCGCTATTACAAAGCATTCCCAGGTGCAGAACCTGATGAATGGTTAATGCTTGAAGATTATAGAGAAATGTTGGATTACGCAGAATGGTTCCGCGATAGGAATGTTGTGATAATACCACATGGTTCACTCGTTGAATATCTTGGTTCAAGCAATTTCAGAACTCTGCAAGTACCTACATTTGGCAATAGAGGGATATTACATTGGGAAAGTAGTCGTGAAAGGCAGCGCCAATGGTTAGAAGCTGGTGGCTGTACTATGCCAAAGGTCTACAATGACCCTCATGACATCGATGGCCCTGTTATCGTCAAATATGCTGGAGCAAAGGGCGGAAGAGGTTATTTCATTGCTAGGGATTACAGAGATTTCCGTAGAAATGCCGACTTAGAAGGGGAATTTACAATTCAAGAGTATGCATTAGGGTGTCGCTATTATCTTCATTTCTTCTTTGACCCAACAGCAAGTGATGGATTCCAAGTTCAAGGCCGAGGCAGTCACGCTGGAAAAAATCTAGGTCGCCTTGAATTATTGAGCATGGATAGAAGAGATGAAGCAAATGTTGATGAATTTTACAAATTAGGTTCACTTCGAGATTTGAGAGAAAAGGGATTAGAGCCCTCATTCGTAGTAACAGGTAACCAACCAGTTGTAATTCGTGAATCATTACTTCCACGTGCTTTTGAAATGGCAGAAGGTACTGTCGCAGCATCATTTGAACTAGAAGAGGGTGCAAAAGGAATGATTGGCCCATTCTGTCTTGAAACAATTGTCACAGACCAACTTGAATTCAAAGTCTTTGAAATCAGTGCAAGAATAGTTGCTGGCTCGAATCCATTCGTTGGAGGTTCTCCATATTCCGATATCAATGAACCATTCATGTCCACTGGAAGAAGAATCGCTCGTTCAATCAAGAAGTCTATTGCTGAGGGAACACTTCAAGATATTTTATCTTGATACTCGCCCAATGTGAATAAGAAACCGAAATCAATCTTTCAATACTTCAGACAATTCATCTAAATCTGGCATTCCTGGAATTTCACCAAGGTCTGATTCAGAAACCTCATCATTCGCTTCACTAGAATCTGCATCTATTGTTTGCTCTTCAGGGTCTGAATCAGATTCCTCTTCTTCTTCTACCTCTTCTTTATTTTCTAGAGCGTTTGCAACTCTTATCTGCTCTTCAAGTTCTCTTTTCTTAGCTGCTCTCTCCTCCGGAGATGCAACCTTAAATTCACAGACTAACTTAATCGGGTCTCCGTGAGTTAATGCGCCATTATATTCCATAGCATCTCCTCCGTTTAGAGCAATGATTTGGAACTTTGTTGGATCTCTTGTTCTACGCTTTGCATGCTTCTTGTAATGGTGAACATAGACTTGGTATACACCAGCAGGTGCTTTACCTTCTGGCCATACAACATTTTCAACAGGTTTCTTAGTTTCCGCTCTCACATTGGCATCAACATCCAGTTCGCCACCACAATTGGAAATTTTATTCCCACCATGGATACGCTCACCACTTGGACATACTATGTGCAGGTCCAAATCATTGTAATTATTCCACATAAGAGATACTTGTACATCTGAAGAACGAGCACCTTCACGCGCTAATCTTTCTTGCAATTCTGACATTGCTCGTTGTGCTGCTTCACGTGATTCCATTTCAGCCTGTTTTGCAGCCTTCTTGATTTCTTTTAATCTCAGTTTTTCAGCATCAGCCATTTCCTGTTGTCGCTGAGCTTCTCTCTCTTCAGCCAAACGAGCCTCTTCTTCTTCACGAGCGATTCGATCTGCCTCTTCCTGCTCTAAGCGTAAGCGTTCTTCCTCTTCCTGTTCTAAGCGAAGACGCTCTGCTTCTTGTTCAGCAGCAATTCTTTCACGCTCAGCATTTTCTCTTTCCTCAGCCACTTGTTTAGCAATTCTTTCAGTTTCTTCTTTGGCTAACCGTTCTGATTCTTCCAATGCCAAACGGTTTTCAATTGCTTCACGTCGCCTTCTGCGCTCTTCGATTAAAGATAATTTACGATCAAATTCATTTTTTGCATGGCCGAAACCTGGAGCATTGTTAGCATTGCGTAATCCTTCCGCACTCATACCTTGGCGTACGTTAACAGCCGCTCCTTTACGGAGGAAAATCGCCCAAATGCCTATGAAAAATGCACCACCAAAAATAATGGTCATACCCATTGCGCCGGCTTCCATAATAATCTCTCTATAAGTGGTAACTATTGAAACATTCCTCTAACAGTCCTAATTTTGATGTCGAGAAACAACATCCAATAAATCCATTTTTCTGATTCTCCACATTCCAAATGGTGTTGTTGCCAAAGATGCAATTAATATGAATGACAATACCTTAAGCGCCACAATACTGTCAATGGTTACTGGCATAAAGAATTGCCATGTAGAGAATGCTGATGCCATTCCTTGGAACATTAGGATTGAGGTTGCAACACCCGCTATTCCACCGACCAGCCCAATAAAGGCATGTTCAATGGTCAATATTACTGCTAAATCTTTTATGCTTGCACCAAGAACTCTTAATGTTGCTAATTCATTGTCGCGTTCTGCTAAATTCATCATCAAAGTATTGAATAATATTGCAACTGCCATTATTGCTCCAATCATATATGTTGTCATCATTATTGACTTCTGTTGTTTCAAAATCTCATCAAATCCAGTTAGTAAATCTTCTTTTGTAATTACTACTGATGTCAAACTTCTCACATCATCGTCTAATTGTTGACCTTCATCAAATGTCAATCTTATCCCATTAGCTTCCCAACCGGTAATCGGCGCATAATCAGTTCTATAGAATACCATTGTACGTTCCAATTCCCTTACTATTCCAGTCACTTCAACTTCTATTTCCGCAGAACCTTGTGATATTTTCACTGTATCTGAAACATCCCATTCAAGTTCACTTGCCATCCCTTCATCGATTAATACTTGAGGGGGATTTTGTCCAATCGTTGGTATCTCACCTTTGACGATATTGAAACGATGCATTGCCGATTCGTCGCTGACAATGTTTTCCAAGCCATAGATAGTGAACATTCTTGGGTCATTTGAAGCATTACCTATACTGCGTATTAACAATTCATATTCTGAAGCGTTTTGTTGAGCCCATGATTCTATTTCTGCAACATTTGTCGGCCACATATATGCTTGAGCATCCCAATTTTCTTGTTCATCCATTGTTTCCTTGAACACCGTCTCTAATCCGACCTGCATCATCATTGTACCACCCATTATCACCATTGAAAGCGATAACATCACCAGTGTTGCTAAGAGTCGTGATGGATTTCTAAAAGTAGATCTTATTGCTAAACTAATACCTGGTGGCAATGAAGATGTAATCTTCACCATTATCCGACTTGGTGGCTTTTGACTTGTTCGATTTAGAATGTCCAATGGTTGAAGACGTGAAGCTCGTAATGCAGGCCTTATTCCAAATAACGAGATTAACACAATGCTGCCCAGACCGATTTTCAATAATAGGTCTGGATAATGCCTAACAATAACTACTGGTATTCCAAAGAAATTAAAATAAAATTCTGTCATCATTTGAGATCCTATCGGTGAAACTCCAAGAAGAATACCAATTATTACTCCTGGTATTCCGAGGAACAATGGTATCAATAGATATCCGGTCATTATGTCCTTACCGGATGCTCCGATGGTGCGAAGTACTGCGATTTCTTGTGAATGGGATTTTACTAATCGGCTAATTGAAATTGCAATCATTAATCCTGAAACAAGAAGTAATACAGTTAGAATAAATGGTGAAGATTTATTTGAACCTTCTAAATCTAGTCTTAGCAATTCAGGACTTGTCATTCCACTTCTATCAACAACATCTCCTTCCATATCTAAAGAACGCATCTCCTCAACTAATTCCAATCGAGAAATAGTTAACTCCGCACCTTCATCCAAGTCAAGTGTTTCTGACAAATCAAATGACGGATTTCCTGGCATATCAATGTACATCTCATTCCTTGTCAAAGGTTCAAAACCAGCAATACTTGCTAAATATTCTGAATCAAGGTAGCCGACAACATACCCGTCATTAGTCGGGAATAAACTTCCTTCAGCAGCATACCATAAGTGCATTGGAGAATTTGCGATTCCAATAATAGTCACTTCATTTGTACCATTGCCAGCAATAATTCGGACTTTGCCACCTATTTTGTAATTCAATCCTTCTGCAGCATGGGCATCAATTACGATTTCACCATCACCTGGAGAGAGTGAACCTTCAATACGATACAGTCCAGATACCTCTCCATCCTCCATTCCATGCCAAAGTGACTGAATCCATTCATCTTCACCATATGGTGAATGATAGGTTTGTCCTTGAAGTGTCAATCTTGATTCACAATTCCAATCAGAATGTGAATCGCAAAGTCGTGTGAAGTTACTTCTAGGCTGTTCAACATCTGAAACTATCAAATCTGATAAATTTGTTTCAGCATAGAAATCTTCGTACACATAACCTGCATTTCTTCCATGCTCAGATAACATTACGCCTGTATAAGTGGCTAATGCCACTATGGCTACCACTGTGAATACACGTAACTTAGAGCGCATCATACTGCGCCTCAGCCTTGTTAGTAAGAGTCTGCTCACTTTGTTCACCCGATAACTTCATCCGCAAATTCCAGTATTTTACCAGCGATTTTTTTTGCCCCGCTAATTACATCTTTTGCAGCTGTTTCAACTTGACCGCTAATCGTCGAAAGACCACCAATTTCGTCACTAATTATTTTTCCGCTTTCAAGTTGTAAGACTCTAGTGGCATATTTGGTTAGGCTACGATCGTGAGTGACGAATAATACTGTCATTCCTTCTTTCCGGCATATTTCAATTAGAGTTTTCATCACTTGAATCGATGTCTCAGAATCAAGGTTTCCTGTTAATTCATCACCAAGCATCATTTTTGGACGACTTGAAAGTGCTCTAGCGATTGCTACTCTTTGTCTCTGCCCTCCGCTCATTTGAGAAGGAAACCTGTCTTCAAGTCCTTTGAGACCTACCCTTTCCAGTAATTCTAGTGCATACTTTTTATCTCTCTTACCGGATAAATCTTGTACTAGCATGGTGTTTTCCAATGCAGTTAAGTCACCTACTAAATTAAAAAATTGAAAAATATAGCCAATGTTTTTCTTTCTGAAATCGGTCATTTTACCGACATTGCCTAATTCAACATCATTGCCTATGAATGAATATTCGCCGGCGGTTGGAGTATCTAATGCTGCAATAATATTCAACAATGTTGTTTTTCCTGAACCCGATGGACCTAAAAGTGCAACTATTTCTCCTGACTTTATTGTTAAATCTACATTGTCGAGGGCTCGAACTTCAGTATCACCATCGCCATAAATCCTACTAATTCCTTTCAATTCAACTATTGACATACTTTCACCAGAATAGGTCTTGCCCAACAATTATCGTACGGTAAGCCTTGTTAATAAGCATCACCTATGTTATTCAGTACAACGATTTAAGTCAATGATGTTAATAGTATAAACTACATGGTTGTGTTATGAGAGAAGCGCATATTTCCTGGAATGCGCTGAGTGTTGCAAATTC
>Ga0209667_1001997_pt1 | contig 13997 bp, 9 predicted proteins | sample SaaInlV_165m_DNA_2_FD_184682 | JGI IMG/M metagenome (GOLD analysis project Ga0209667, IMG submission 184682) | Marine microbial communities from expanding oxygen minimum zones in the Saanich Inlet - Saanich Inlet SI037_S3LV_125m_DNA (SPAdes)... | ecosystem: Environmental > Aquatic > Marine >... | reverse complement strand
AACGACTGAAGCCTTGCAATCATTGACAGAAGTGGACTTAGCTGACATGACTTATTACACCTATGCATGGGGCCGTTTTGCTGGCGTTGATGAGGTGCTCATCAGTGCCACGGGCTACACGGGGTCAGGCGGATTTGAGCTTTACATCCCTAAGGGTAAGGCCGCACAAGTTTGGGATGCCATCTTGGAGGCAGGTCAGCCGTATGGGATTGAACCTGCTGGACTTGCTGCGCGTGACACGCTTCGCCTGGAGATGGGGTTTTGTCTCTACGGCAATGACATTGATGAAAGCACATCACCGTTGGAGGCAGGCCTTGGATGGATCACCAAATTCACCAAAACCTTCATCAACTGGGAGGCATTGCTGGAAGAAAAAACCAGGGGTGTCAGCCGCCGTTTGGTAGGCTTTCACTTGATCGATCGCGGTATACCTAGGCAAGGTTACCCCATCACGAATGCACAAGGGGATCACATTGGCATTGTGACCAGTGGAACCATGTCGCCGTCATTGAATCAAGCCATTGGCATGGGCTATGTCCCCAAAGCCTTATCTAAGGCGGATACGGAAATTTTCATTGAGGTCAGGGGCAAGCTGTTGCAAGCAAAGGTGACCAAATTGCCATTCTATCAGGGTTGATGCTTTAAGGGGCTTTCTGTTGTGAAAGCGGTCTTTGTGTTGAGCCCAATCAAAAGTAGGATTTCCGACTCACGTTTGCTACATGCTTAGCCAATCGCATGACCTGGCGCGTGTAGCCATACTCGTTGTCGTACCAGACATAAATGACCACATGCTTGCCGTCATGGTGCATGACGGTTGCTTCTGAGTCGAAAATGGCACAGCAAGAATCACCAACAATGTCACTGGACACCAGCTCAGCGCTCATGGAAAACTTAATTTGCTCCACCAATTTACCTTCGTAAGCAGCATCTTTCATGATGGCATTGAAGGCTTCGCGGTCAGTGGTCTTTTTAAGGCTTAAGTTGAGAATCGCCAATGAGCCATTGGGTACAGGAACACGGATGGCATTGCTTGTCAATCGTGAACCCAGTCCAGGAATCACCTTATCTACAGCCTTGCCAGCACCTGTTTCTGTGATCACCATGTTGACGGCTGCCGCGCGACCACGCCGGTATTTCTTGTGCATGTTGTCTACCAAATTCTGGTCATTGGTGTAGGCATGAATGGTTTCAATGTGACCTTGCTCAATGCCTAATACATCCTCAATGACTTTCAGTACAGGGACAATGGCATTGGTCGTGCAGCTGGCCGCTGAAAAGATGGTTTCATCCTTGTCCACATCGAGGTGATTTACCCCAAAGACAATGTTAGGAACCCCACCGCCAGGTGCGGTTAGGAGAACCTTGCTTGCGCCTTTTGCTTGCGTGTGAAGGTTCAATGCCTCTCTGTCGCGAAAGGCACCCGTGTTGTCAATGATCAAGGCATTATCAATGCCATAGGCAGTGTAGTCGATTTTTGTGGGATCGCTGGCAGCAATCATCACAACGGGTCGGCCATTGACGATCAATGCGTTGTTTTCATGATCAGTCTCAACGGTTCCGGGGAATTGCCCATGGATGGAATCCACACGAAGCAAGGAAGCGCGCTTCTCTAAACTGACTTCGTCTTCACCGCGTGTGACAATGCCGCGAAGGCGCAGCTGATTGCCGCGACCTTCCTGGCTGATTAGCTCGCGTGCGACCAAGCGGCCGATGCGTCCAAAACCGTACAACACCACGTCAACAGGTTCAGAGTCGGGGTTCTGACTGTTCATGAAGGCCTTGAGTTTGGCATGAATAAAGGCATTCCTTTCCAGGTAAACGCCTGCTTCACGCTTCCATTCAACTGCCATGCGTCCAATGTCAATGGAGCTGTTTTGAACAAGGGTTTCTTGCAATGCCTTGATCATGGCCAATGAATCTTGGACAGTGATTGCCTCACCAGCCATATTGCTGGCGTGCAAATGAGCCTGAAGCAATTCAGAAGGCCTTTGATCTACCAGGGCTTGGCGGAAAAGTACCACATGAACATTTTTATCAAAAAAAAGGTCGCCAACGCGCTTAATCAATGAAGTGGCAGCGCGCTCATCATGCAAGCGTTCAGATGTTTTGCTTGCGTAAAAGGAATGTTTGGAAGCGGGAGTCATCAAAGGGTCGGTTGATTCAGTGTAAGGGTAAGGCAAAAGTATTTCTACTTGGGTGAACGGCCATCCTTTCTTGCTGATTTTTTATGCCCCAATGGGTTAAAATTTACACAGTGGTTTACAGGGCGAAAGCAAACACCTCAGGTTGACCGTTAGGCATCAACCCTTGCAAAAGTAGGCCATCACCGGGGTCAAGCGTATTGATGATGGCTGAAACTTCAGCTTGATTGCTGACATATTGGTTGTTGAGTCGGACCAGTATGAACCCCTGAGGGACACCTGCTTTAGCTAGGTTTCCTTTGCCGATGTCGCTGATCTTGACACCAGATCGCAACCCATAAGTTCGCATCTCTGTCTGCGTCAATGTCTCAAAGGCAGCGCCTAGGGTTCTTAAGCTTTCCATGTCCTCCTGTTGGAGGATGTCGGTGGTTCCAACGAGGTTTTTTAATGTCACTTGGAAGGACTTGCGATTGCCATTGCGAATCACCTCAATCAATAGCTTGTCACCAGGTTTTTTTGAACCGATAATCTCTAAAAGCTCTGCTGTTTTTTTCACAATTTTACCGCCAGCATTGACAATGATGTCACCCTTTTTCAGCCCAGCATCCATAGCGCCCCCCTTGGGGCTTAGCTCAGCGATGTAAACCCCTTGGCTGAGGTCAATGTCCTCTTGCTCCTTTAAGGCCTGGTTGATGTTGGTGATATTAACCCCTAGGTATGCCCGTTGAACCATACCATAGGTCATGATGTCATTGACCACCTTGCTTACAATGTTTGCAGGTATGGCAAAGCTGTAGCCCTCATAACTTCCTGTGTGGGTAGATATCGCTGTATTGATACCAATGAGCTCACCTGAAGTATTGATTAAGGCGCCGCCACTGTTGCCGGGGTTGACGGCAGCATCCGTTTGTATGAAAGCTTCAATGGCTGATTGGTTGTCAATGATGTTGATGTTCCGGCCTTTTGCTGAGACAATGCCTGCAGTCACCGTTGAGGTAAGGTTGAATGGGTTGCCAACTGCAAGAACCCATTCGCCCAGTCGTAAATTGTCAGAATTGGCAAATGTCATGAAGGGGAGGGTTTTGTCACTTGATATTTTCAATACGGCCAAGTCAGTGGTTGCATCGATTCCAACAACTTTAGCGGCATATTCCCTGTTGTTATTAAGCGTTACAGTCAATGATACTGCGTCTTTGACGACGTGATTGTTGGTTACAATGTAACCATCGGAGGCAATGATGACACCGGACCCAGATCCTTGAACCATGCGGGGCTGGATTTGAGACCCTTCCTCAGAACCAAAGAAAAAATCCTTGAATGGGTTGAAATAATAGCCTTTCTCAACGGTTGTTTTCACATTCACGACTGCATGAACTGCTTGTTCAGCAGCTGATGAAAAATCTGTTGAGCTAACAATCCCAGGTTGGATGTTGCTTGTCAACTGGCTGGCTGGAAGGGTGTGATTTTCGTAGACCACTTGCTGGGGTTGGCTTTGCTGAAAAATTGCAGCACCGCTGATGCCGCCAAGAATGCCAATGACCACTGCGCCACCAATGGTTAAATAGGTTGATACCTTCATATTTGTTGAATTAATTCACTGCTTTAATTTCAAAAACTGTTCCACATCCTTAAATTTGAGGTATGAAATCTCATTTCACCAAATACCATGGCGCAGGCAATGACTTCATTCTCATCGATGAGATGGATGGGGATTGGCTGGATGACCGGATGATTGCCAAGGCTTGTTGCCGGCGAACAGGCATTGGTGCTGATGGTTTGGTCCGATTATCTGTCAGCCATGTAGCTGATTTCAAAGTGACGTATTACAATGCTGATGGCGCCTTAGGTAGCTTATGTGGCAATGGCTCGCGCTGTGCCGTAGACTTTGCCAAACGCAGCGACTTGTTCTCAGGTTCTGAATGCTCGTTTGAAGCGGTTGACGGCTTGCACGAGGCCTGGTGGAAGGGTTCGGATGAGGTCACGATAGCCATGGAGAACATAGCATTAGCAAAGGCTTCGGTAGGGGGTTACTTCCTGGATACCGGTTCACCACATCATGTTTTTTTGCTGCCTGAATCTGAGGATTTAGGTACATTGGACGTCATGGAATTGGGCAAGAAGCTTAGGTATGGTTATTATGTAAAACAAGGTGGCTGCAACATCAACTGGGTGCAACCCATACAAGGCGACAATGCCTATGCAATCAGAACCTATGAACGCGGCGTTGAGTCAGAGACCTTGAGTTGCGGAACAGGTGCAGTCGCAGCAGCATTGGTCATCCATCAAATAAATCGTCTGCCATCACCCATTCAACTGGAGGCTAAAGGTGGTCGACTAATCATTGACTTTGAAGGATCCGATGCGGGTTTTAAAAAAATTCAACTGACTGGGTCAGTAGTCCAGGTGTACAAAGGGCAATGGCCATGGTAGATTTTGATGTGAGATTGCGCGCTCTGGAACCTTCAGACTTGGATCAATTGCTCCAATGGGAAAACAACCCTGAACATTGGAAGGCTGGGCCTCGTTACGCCCCTTTCTCGAAAGCCATGATGCAAGCCTACTTGGATGCTGCTAAACGCGACTTTTGGGAGGTGGGACAACTGCGTTGGATGATTGAGGATGCTGCATACTCACCCTTGGGTCTTGTTGACATCTATGATGCCAGTCCACTGCACCAGCATGCCTCAGTGGGTTTGTTGGTGGATCCAGCACTTCGAGGCAGAGGCATCGCCCCGGCAGCCTTGAAGGCAGTGCAAGCATGGGCTACTGAACATGCATTGCTACGAACCCTCAAGGCAGAAATGCTGACAATCAATCATGCTGCTCGATCGGCATTCACTTCTGCCAACTTCAAAGAAGTTGGAACCATGCAACAGTGGTACCATATGTCAGATGGATGGCAGGATATGGTCATCATGCAATGGCAGCGGCCTAAGCGTCAATCATGAAGCGGCTTCGTTGGTTAACAAGTCTCGCCATAGGCTTGGCAGCTTTGGTGGCTGTGGCCCTGGTGGTAGAAAGGAAGTACCCTGCTGGACCAAAAGACATCGTGGCATTGACAGTCGACGCGGAGACAACTTGGCAAGCTGTTGAGGATCAATTGGATGGTTCCCTTCAGCCCTGGGTGTTGAAGCATTGGGCATGGCGAGCAAAGAAGGACAACAGGCAGCCACACCCAGGACATTACCGCTTGCGACATAAGGAGTCCACACTTGCCATGTACCGACGAGTCACCTTAGGTTACGAAGATGCCATTAGGGTTCGCTTGAGAGGCTACCAGTCTACGGATGCTGCGTTGGAGGATATAGCCAGTCACTTCCCCCACGAAAAATCTGCCTTCAGTGAAGCGCTGCAAGATTTTCCGGATCTGGTGTTGATGCCAAACACCTATGACATGTACTGGTCAAGCAGTCCAACAAAGGTCTTTCAGCGCTTGGCGCGTGAATACGACAGCTTTTGGGATGAATCAAGGAAGATGAAAGCCATGGCCCTTTCTCTTGAACCTTCTGAGGTTGTGGTGTTGGCCAGTTTGGTTCAAGCTGAGTCAAAGATCCTGAGTGACATGGCAACCGTTGCCAGCTTGTACCTCACACGGCTTGCCAGGGGCATGAAGCTTGAGTCAGATCCAACCGTCATTTTCGCGGTGATGGATCGTGAGCCAGGCCATGAGAAAATTCGCCGCGTAAGTCGAGCCATGACTAAGCTGGATCATCCCTACAATACTTACCAGATCAACGGACTTCCACCTAAGCCCTTGGCAACAGTAGATAGCCACATCATTGACTTGGTGTTGGATGCCAGACCTGGTGAGTACCTCTTCATGTGTGCTGATCCAGATCGTCCGGGTCATCACAATTTTGCCAAGACCCATGGTGGGCATATCCTCAACAAGCTTAAATACGTTGCTTGGCTCAATGGCCAAGGTATTTACCGTTAAAGAAGAAGGCCGAACACTCAGTGTTCGGCCTTCGGTTTAATCAGTGATCAATCAGATCAGTGCTGCACAATGAATTTCCTCATCAAGGTGCCACCTTCAACTTCAGCAATCACAGTGTACATGCCATTGGCCCACGCACTGACATCGATGTCAAAGCTATTGTAGCCAACGTCGCCTTGAACTGCCTGATGCATGATTTCCTTTCCAAGGAGGTCAATCACCCTAAGTTTCAATTTCAAGGGTCGGTCACCATTGAATTGCAGCTGTGCAATCTGGCCAACAGGGTTAGGGGTAATGTGCCCAAGGAAGAATCCAGGGATTTGATCTTCGTCCATGCCTATGCCAACAATGTCAGCTGGAGTACCTGCAGGTGATTGGTCCAAGCAGAAGTCGTCAATAGCCCATCCTTCATTCTGTTGGGTAAAGTCAGCGCCAAATCGGAATCGGAAAACCAATTTTCCAGCGTTTTCCACCGTGAATTTGATGTTGGAGGTGATCCAGCCGTTGGTGTTACCGCTCCAACCTGGACGAATGATGTCCAATGATGTCACGTGTACCGTGTTGTACCACAATCCATTTTGCAAGACGTTTCCTAAGGTATACCAAGTCACACCACCATCATAGGACCAATCCACTGAGCCACCATCGTGGTACTGCTCTGTCAGCATGTTGTGCTTGAAAGAAAGGCTGTAGGTGTTGTTGGGGTTCAAGTAGAAGAAAGGTGTGTGCACAGCGCTTTGACTCATAGAGCTGTAATTGCTATCGGCAAACGTCACCCATGCATTTGACCCACTAGCTGCCGCATTGATTTGCGTCTGGTTAGGGGTTCCAAACTCCCAATCATGCGCCAATTTCTTGTCGTTAGCGTGTAAGGCAACCCATGAGGCAATCGTGCTTGATTCAAAGTCATTGCAGTAACCATTGCCTGTTGTGATAGCAATCTCATCCAAGACATCAATCGTGATGCAGAGTTGATCATCTGTGGGGATGTCATCCAATTTGCTGTCAGGCTTGAAAGTTTCAACACAAACGTTGTAGGATCCAGCGCCACCATTGAGCCAGCCTTGTTCAAAGTCGTACCACATTTTCTGTCCCTTGAATTTGGGTGTGATATTGCCATTCTTGTCCTTGAAAATCACGGTTTCATAGTTGCTCCACGCACCGCCGTTGACTTGGAATCGCACAAGACAGCTATCCAAAGGCTTAGCTCCTGTGTTTTCAATACGGACACGCAAATGGGCTGTGTCGGCAGGAATGATCAGGTACTCCCTGGTGTCAATGGCAATAGGTGATGCAGAGTTTTGTGGTGGGACATAGATCTCAAAATCATCAATGGACCATCCTTTACCCGTGGCGCCCGCGCCTGATTTCATGACAAAACGAAGCATCAATGGATTGCTGTTGTAGTTCCAGATATTCAAAGGAAGCATGGAGGCGATGTAAGACCCACCCGTGCTGCCAGCCCAACCAGCTGAGTTCAATGAGGCAACATTGCTTGCGCCATAGCTTGAGCCATACCAGTTGACGCCGATAGCAACAGCTGCTGTACCAAACAGATTCCACTGTCCACCTTGGAAGTATTCAACCTTGCCGCCATCACCTGTAGCAAATGAGAACTTTTGCTTGAAACGCAATTCAGCGCCTTGAATGGTGTCAAAGCCTAGCAGGGTTGGAACGCGAAGGATTTCTGTGCTGTTCTCTTGGTAATCGTCATGTCGCCCAGTAACCCATGCGTTGCTGCCAGAGGCTGCGCCGCTAAATCCAGGTTTTGCAGGTGTGCCATGTTCCCACATCTGCATAGTTCCTGAACCACCTTGAGCAAAGAAGCCTAGCTCATCACCGATGCAGTTGTCAAAGTTCTCAGGCCCAACAGGTATTTGAAGGCTAGCCCTTGCAGAACTGATTTTGCTGGCTGTGTCATTGAAGGCAAAACCATCGCCTGTCATCATGGTCCATGCCTTGACCTCAAATTCACCCAGGTAGTAAGTGGGAGGTGTGCTAACAGTCAGCGAAACTTCACCGCCTGCAGGGATAGTGCCGGTATAGGCAGTGGTGTAGGTGGCTGAATTACTGCTCGTACACAAATCATTGACTTGGTAAGTAATAGGGATGTTGCTTTTCGCAACGCTACCGTAGTTGCGAATTTTCATGATCACGCTTTGAGGGCTGGTCAATGTGGTTGAATTCAATGGGGAAGAAATGATGCTTACGCCTAAGTCAGTGGCAGGTCGGTCATAAATAACCAGGTCATCAATGGCCATGTCAGCCTTGTCTCCGCCACCAATTTTCCTTGCCAAAATGCGAATTTTAATCACTTGACCCACATAGGCACTCAAGTCAACCATCTGGAATTTCCAGTCTGAAATCTCTGTCAAATGCTTTTGACCAACAAGGGGTGCGCCCGCTACTGTTTGCCAATTGTTTGACCCATTGGGTACCACTTGCACATTGAGGATGTTGATGTCAGAACCGTAGAGGTAATACCAGAAGGAGAGGGTAGGGTTGGTCAGGCCAGTCAGATCGACACATTTGACGGTTCTGAAAAGTGCGGCAGGGCTGTTAGAGCCATAGGATCCTTCAGCGTAAATGTAATTGCCGTCATTGCGTTTCCAGGACCAGCGAGGGCCCGTTCCAGTTGTCACGGTCAAATCATTGCCAACCATCCATGCAAACTCACCTGAGTTGCTTGCTGGGTAGACTTCCCAGTTTACGGTGTTGAATGTGCCTGCATTGCCTGCGCTGCCATTACCGGCAACCCAACCGGGTCCGTCAAAGGTTTCAATGGCAGGAAAACCTGTAATGGGAACAATGTGCTCAATGAATTTGAAGCCAATCGTGTCATTGTTCAAATTGGGGTCACCTGGTGCCTCACTCCATGCATAGATATGGTAGTTGCTGAAGGCAGAAAGGTCTGCCTTGGGGGTGAAAGTGTAGGTTGCTGTATCACCTAAGGTCATCGATCGGTAGACGGTGTCGCGATGCGTCACAGTGACTGATGTGCTCAAATTGGTCACAGAAAACGCCAATGGAATGGTGTCAATAGGGAAGAAGCCTTCAGAACGGAAGTGCACCCGAACGTCTTCTGTGCTGGTGTATTGACAGAAGCCATTGCTGGGCTTTAAAAAGCTCACCATTTCAATGTCTGCAGGGTCTGGTTCGTAAACAGAAAGATCATCGATGGCTATGTCACCCATGTCATTGGCCGAGGAATTGTTCTTGTTCCCAAGGAATCGCACACGAATGATTTGGCCCAAGTAAGGATCCAAATTAATCAATGCTTTGGACCAGGGTTGTGAGGAGCTGCTGTGCTTTTGTCCAGCCACCAACATCACACCAACAACCCATTTAGGGGTTACGGAACCTGTGTCAATGTCCACGCGCAAATTGCCCATGTGTTGACCGTATTTGTGGTACCAAAATTCAAACACAGCATGGTTCAGGCCTGTGAGCTTGATACAGGGTGTAATCAGCAGGGTGTTGTTGTTGGCATTGCCTTGTGAAACTTCTGTGTACAAGTACTTACCACCTCCTGAGGTGTGATCGCCCAATGGGCCAGTGTTTGCTGTACCCGTTGCGCCTTGGCGAACGGACCAACCGAATCCAGAACTTGTTGGATTCGGAGAGACAGACCAGTTTTTCCCTGAAGGGGGATTGCCTTGAGGGAAAATACCCCGATGGCTGGACCCTGTGTTCCCAGTGCCAGATCCTTGAATCCAGTTGATGCTAGAGAAATTCTCAACCCAAGGGAAGGAGGTGACCACAGAAGGGAAGCTGTTGCTGGTTGTTACACCGCAAATAAGGGGTGGTGAGGGGTCAATCCAGAAGGTGTTGTAAATGGGAGATGCAGCCAATGATGGGGCCCGACTCATGTTAGGACAGGCACAGTCATAAACTTCCACGTACCAATCCATTGAGTCGCCCATAATCAATGAATTGATGGTGTAGCTGTAGATGGATGAATCTGGACAGGTTGCGGAGTTGGCGGGGGTCATGGTCGTGTCATTCCATGCGCCGCCGTTGAGGCGTGTGAATAACACCACAGAGTCAATGCCGGATTCTGCATCTAAGGCTTTCAGCTGAATGATTTGTGACAATTGGTAGCGTGCACCAATGGGCTCTCGTCGAGGTGTCAAGTCAAAAGTGATGGTTGGCGGATTCAGTTCACAAGGGGCTGCGTCGACCTTCACGTTGTCAACAAACCAACCAGCTGGGTTGGCTGTGCCTGAGGGACTTCTGTATTCTAAGATGAACTCTACCAAGCAGTTAGCATAGCCGTTGCCAGTTCCTAATGGTCCTACGCCAAGGACGGAAGAAACATCAAAGGTTTCGTTGGCCCACCATTGTGCGGTTGGCGCAGTGCCAGTGCCTGCAGGTGTTAGGCCACCCCAGTAGGGGAGCGCGTTGGGGTTGGCGTAGGAGAGTTCGTTGAAGTAACTGGTAGCAGGGAATCCAGCACTGCTGCCATCGTAATGTGATGCAACCAGCCGCGTCCATGTTTGGCCACCATCGTTGGATACGCGAAGCCATGCTTGTTGACCAAAGTGAACCTTTGCAATGTGATCAAAAGTCAATCGCACAAAAATATTACCCACGGTGCTGAAGGTGTCTGTGCGAAAAATAATGGAGTCGTTGGCAACAATTTTTGCGTGGTAACTGTTGGGTCCAGAAACAGCAAGCGCGGATGTGTCGTTCCAGTATGGTACGGTCACCAAGGGCCCGAGGCTGTGGTAGGTCCATACAGAGTCAGGGCCAGAAGGTGGATCAAAGCTTTCAGTGAAAACCGTTGTCTGGGAATGTGCAGCAAAGCTAGCTAGGGTAGCCAAGCAGGTCAGTGTTGTGCGTAGAAAAAATCTCATATTCAGCATTCAGGTATTAGGTAAACCCATAAGGTTCAAATATAATGTTTCCTGCGGCGGTAGAAACCGACCTGATGAGATTTTGTTTAGGGTCAACGGATGTCGACTTGCAAGCAGGTGGTGCCATCCAGGCTAGCGGTCAACCGATCGCCAGCTTTCACAGCGGCAACACCTGAGGGGGTGCCAGTGAAAAGGATATCGCCTGTCTTCAAGGTGAAATACCGACTGGCGTGCGCAATGAGCTGATTCACAGTGAAAAGCATGTCCCCTGTGTTGCCTTTTTGAAGCATGCCAACCTGGTTGTCTAGTTGCAATTCATGGGTGTCGCTGCTCTTGCCAACAGGCATCCATTGCCCTATGGCAGCAGATCCGTCAAAGCCTTTTGATTTTTCCCAAGGCAATCCTTTGGCTTTCAGTGACCGCTGAATATCTCTTGCGGTGAAGTCGATACCTACCGTCATGGCATCCACATAGCTCCACGCAAAGTCTTCATCAATGGTCTTACCCACTTTGCCAATGCGGAGCACCCATTCCAATTCATGATGAACTTCTTGGGTCCATGATGGAATGATGAAGGGATGCCTTTTTGCCAATATGGCTGAGTCCGGTTTGCAGAAAATCACAGGCTCATCAGGCATGTTGTTGCCTAGCTCAGCGACGTGAGCAGGGTAATTGCGTCCAATGCAAAGGATTTTCATCGATTCTTGAGCCGGATAGCTGTCAAAATGTTCTTGGTGTAAATGGGGAAGTCAGCATTGAGCATCCAGCTGAAATAGCCGGGATTGCTTGCAAGGACATCCACCACACGTTGACCACGGTACTTCCCAAAGGAGAATTGCTCGACACCTGATTCATCAAAAGTGATGAAACCGGCGAAATCAGCAGCCTTGTGGCGTGTAGAGAAAGTTGCCAATCCCTCAATGCCTTCAGGAAGGTCATCGTAATGGTTGATTTGTGCCAGCAACACATCCAAGGTTGCACGCACATCAGCTTCTGCATTGTGGGCATTCTCCATGGCTTTCCCTGTGTAGAATTTCACTGCTGCTGACAGGGTCCGCTGCTCTTTTTTGTGAAAGATATTTTGCACATCAACCACATGGACCTTATGAAAATCAATGGTTAAGTCGGCGCGAAGGCATTCCTCTGCTAAAAAGGGGATGTCAAACTTGTGGCAATTGTAGCCAGCCATGTCGCAGCCGGCGATAACGGCCTTGACCTCGTGAGCAATAGCCTTGAAGCTGGGGCAGTCTAAAACATCTGCATCGGTGATGCCGTGAATGGCTGAGACTTCATCCGGAATAGGGATGCCTGGATTGACACGCCATACGTGGGTACTTTCAGCGCCATCAGCGCCACGTCGAATGACACACATCTCAACGATGCGGTCATTGGTGATGCTGAGCCCTGTGGTCTCCAGGTCAAATACACAAAGTGGGCGTTGTAACTGCATCAGATCACGCGATTAGGGTCAAACTGCTCCAAGTAATCAGCTACACGCTTGACGAACATGCCGCCAAGGGCGCCGTCAACGACACGGTGGTCGTAGGAATGTGAAAGGAACATCTTGTGTCGGATGCCAATCATGTCGCCTTCTGGGGTTTCAATCACGGCAGGTATTTTGCGGACGGCACCAAGGGCTAAAATGGCGACTTGTGGCTGGTTGATGATGGGTGTACCCATTACATTGCCAAATGTTCCCACGTTGGTTACGGTGTATGTGCCGTTGGCAACGTCATCGGGTGACAGTTTGTTGTTGCGCGCCTTGGCTGCCAATTCATTGACCTCCTTAGCAAGACCGCTCAGGCTGAATCGATCAGCATTCTTAATCACGGGAACAATGAGGTTGCCACTGGGCAAGGCAGTTGCCATACCTAGGTTGATGGCCTTGTGCACAATGATGTTGTCACCATCTACGCCGACATTGACCATAGGGAAGTCTTTGATGGCTCGCACTACCGCTTCCATGAAGATGGGCGTAAAGGTGATTTTAGTGCCATCACGTTTTTGGAAATCGTCTTTCACACGATTGCGCCAGTTCACGATAACCGTGACATCAGCTTCAACAAAGGAAGTGACATGGGGTGATACATGCGTGCTCATCACCATGTGATTGGCTATGAGTTTACGCATGCGATCCATCTCAATGATTTCATCACCCTCCATCACTGGCACGGGTGGTACTTGATGCGTGGAAGCAAAGGCTGGTGATTGATTTGCTAGAGCAGCGGAAGGCTTGCTTGTCTTTGCGATAGCTGCAGGTGCTGATTTACGCTGACTCAAGTGAGTCATCAAATCCTTCTTGGTCACACGGCCATCCTGGCCACTGCCTTGAATGCCATCAAGTTCACTGAGAGAGAGGCCTTCCTCAGAAGCGATATTGCGCACAAGGGGACTGTAAAAACGGCCATTGCTCTCGCGAGGAATGTTTGTAGGCTTGGATGAAGGTGTACCTGATGCAGTCGCTGCGGGTTCATTGACCACTGCAGTTTGGGGTTTACTATCTGTCAGCGTAGTGGCTGTTGCGGTAGCAGTAGGGGGACTAGCCGTTTCAACCTTCGTTTCAACCTTCGTTTCAACGGGTGTGGTAGGCGAGGACGTGTCGCCAGCCTCTTGAATGTGGGCAATAACTTGGCCAACTTGAATGACCTCATCTGCAGAAAAAAGCTGTTTGATCAACACGCCAGAAACAGGGGAAGGGAGGTCGCTGTCAACCTTGTCTGTTGCGATGGTCAACAATGACTCATCTGCATCAATGGTATCTCCTTCAGTCTTCAGCCATTCAGTGATGGTAGCTTCTGCAACAGATTCGCCCATCTTGGGCATGATCAATTCAAACATATCCTGTGTATTGTGAATGGCAAATTTACGTTAAAACCGAGCTGCACGAAGGATGACTCTTAGATCCCAATCGACACTCCAATGGGTGAAATAGCTCTCATTGGCTTGATCGGCAATATCCGTATTTGGGTGCCTGGAACTGTGCGCCAAGACGCCTAGAGGTAGAGGGTGTGGCAGGTTTTCCTTGGCTTGGTGATCCGCATCCCCCACCCATGTTAGCTTTCC
>Ga0209667_1001994_pt1 | contig 14019 bp, 9 predicted proteins | sample SaaInlV_165m_DNA_2_FD_184682 | JGI IMG/M metagenome (GOLD analysis project Ga0209667, IMG submission 184682) | Marine microbial communities from expanding oxygen minimum zones in the Saanich Inlet - Saanich Inlet SI037_S3LV_125m_DNA (SPAdes)... | ecosystem: Environmental > Aquatic > Marine >... | reverse complement strand
TTCTGTTTGCCTGTCCGGTCTTCAAACGGGCAACGAAATATCGTGAAACATCTCCCTTGGTCATAGTAAAGTAGCGACCATCCGGGTGACTAATCACACTTACCGCAGTGCCAACAGGTGCCCGAGCGGCAAGTGGCAGTGGCGTAAGTTTGGCGTCCCGCAAGCGAAGAAGCGCCACGTCGTCCGACTTGCTGGCGGCCAATACTTCGCTTACGACAAAAGTTTTGCCATTGGAATCCATCGCCCCTAAAGCGACTCCTTCCTGAGTGTCTACAACATGGTAGTTGGTAGCAATAACACCGTCCTCGGTCAGCGCGAAAGCGGAAGCCGAGGAAACATGCCACTTAGTGCATTTGCCACACTTATAAAGTCTGCCAATGGCGAGCACGGAATTCTTGCAACGAGAATAGAACTCCTCGGGATGTATGCTTTCAAGCTTAAGTCCGGGGAGCTTGATGGTCGTTGTTCGCCGATTCAGTTGACCATTTAAGGTCTTGAGAGAAGTCCCTTTTTCGTTCTCGTGAAGTCCCTCCAGACCTTTTTGGAAACTCAACTTGAGAGCCAAGTCATCGACAACCCCGACTTTCGGTTTCTGAGCAAGCATCGAACCTACTAGGCAAGCAAAGAGAATAGGCGAGCAAAATGACTTAATGATATTCATACCTTTATGGAATGTGAAAATGCAAGAACCGCAAGAGGAATACAAATTCGCCCGCCTCTAATATCAATTTACCGAGACCGACAACCTTCTTCTTGCATTCGAGAGCTTTTTGCTTCGCGATGAGAGAAGAACTGACCCTAAATACAATCTTCACCTCTAAAAATAATGAAACTACATGTAGCATCCCTCGCTATCGCAACTTTACTTTGCTCTCCTTCGGTTAACGCTAAAGCCGAAAAATCTTCCGGCTCCGCAAAAAAGGAAGATTGGAAAATCCTTTTTGACGGAAAGAGCCTAGATCACTTCAGAGGATACAAAAAAGACAAGCCGGATCCGGGTTGGAAGGTTGATGACGGCATTATCAAATTTGCGGGAAAAGGCGGAGACTTAATGACCAAGGGCAAGTACCAATTCTTCGAGATGGCTCTGGAATGGAATCTCCCAAAAGGTGGAAATAGCGGCATTATCTACAGGGTCGCAGAAACAAAAGGTCCAGCATATCATACGGGACCTGAAATTCAGATTCTTTCCAGCATGAAAGTGGGGGGCAAAACGGACGCAGGTTCATGCTACGCTTTGTACGCTCCGAAGGTCTCCAATCTCAAGCCCAATGGCGAATGGAATTCGGTGCGACTTGTCATAAAGCCGGGTAATCACGTGGAACACCATATGAATGGGGAAAAAGTTTGCTCTTACCAAATAGGTAGCGACGACTGGAATGCCCGCGTGGCAAAAAGCAAGTTCGCCAAGTGGAAGGAATTTGCCACCGTGGACAAGGGTCACGTATGCCTGCAGTCTCACGGAGCCGCCATTTGGTTTCGCAACTTGAAGGTTCGTGAACTTAAGTAAACCTGATCGACGCCCTCACCATTCAAAACGAGAGACAAAAGTCATGAAAACTATATCCTTAATCACTCTGGCTTCAATTGGGGCATCTGTCGCCTTTGCTGAAAACTGGAATCAGTTCAGGGGACCATCTGGGATTGGCTTGGCAGAAGGAGAAGTGCCCATACATTGGAGTAAGGATTCCGTTGCATGGCAGGTTTCGCTCCCAGGAGAAGGCCAATCATCCGCCGTCAACTGGGGCCCGAAGTTATTCGTCACTACCGCATCTCAGGAAGGAGAAACGCGAACCCTATTATGCTTGGACAAAGACTCCGGCAAGACCATCTGGCGACGAGACGTCGAAAGCAATCACAAGGAATCCCAGCACAAGATGAACAGTTGGGCTACCCCAAGCGCAGCAACGGATGGAACTCGTGTCGTCGCCTTCTTCGGTCCGGCAGGCATTCACTGCTACGATATGGAGGGAGAAAAGCTTTGGTCGAAGGACTTGGGCCAATTCCCCGGAGACTGGGGTGTAGCCGCATCACCGGTAATTCTTGGCGACCAAGTCATACAAAACTGCGATGCCATTGGCCCCTCACGCCTAGTCTCTCTCGACAAGGCAACGGGCAACATAATCTGGGAAACAAAACGGGAAGACAAGCCACGCGGCGGTTGGAGTACACCCGTCTTCATTGAAACAAAGGGACCACCTCAACTCGTCCTCAACGGTGAATTCGGTGCAAAGGGTTACGATCCCGCTAAGGGCAAGGAACTCTGGTTTTGCAAATCCTTCAACGGGCGCGGTTCTCCCGTCCCCTTCCATGCCAATGGCCTGATCTACGTTGTAAACGGGAAACCTGGCGATCTTTATGTAGTGGACCCGAATGGTTCCGGAGACATCACAAAAACCAACATGGCATGGCATGCAAAGCGGAACGGAGGACGAGACCTACCATCCCCTGCCGTCATAGGCGACTTCGTACTTGTTACTGCCATGGGAGGAGTGACCACTTGCTATGACGCGAAAACTGGCAAAACCCACTGGGTCGATCGACTGGAGGGAGCCTTTTCGGGATCCCCTCTCATATCCAACGGGCTTTACTACATTCAAAACGAAGCCGGTGTTGCTTATGTAGTTAGGCCAAACAAGAAAACACTTGAAATCTTATCCAGAAACGATTTGGGAGCTTCGAAAGACGAAATATTTCGTGCCACACTATCACCTATCGATGGAAAAGTTTACACTCGATCGCAAGCTACGCTATATTGCCTCAAAGGAGAAAACTAGAGGAATCTCTGTTTAAGAAAATGGCGAGGTTTTTTCATTTTCAGCTCGCACCGTAATGCCTCGGCGCATAATTTCCAGTAGAGGAAACTGTTAAGAGAATAATACGATGCTGACTGTCAACACTTCCACTTTTGGAAATCAAGATTGCGAAGGTGTTTCTAGACGCGACTTCATTCGCGCAGGAAGTCTTGGGCTCGGTGCAATGTCACTCCCGGCCTTGCTGGCAAGCAAGGCATACGCCACTCGAGCTAAAGCGGACTACGTAAGAGACAAGGCGGTAGTTATGCTATATCTGTCGGGCGGAGCCAGTCACATCGAAACATTCAACCCGAACATGGACGCCCCTTCGCCCTATAACAGTGTTACGGGTGAAGTGAATACCTCGCTATCGGGCGTAACTTTTGGTGGCACTTTTCCATCTCTGGCCAAGTGGGCTAACAAAATGGCGATCGTCCGCTCTTTCAGCCACCCAATAGGCGGTCACGAACAGGCTCATGTCCATGTTTTATCGGGTGGCACCGACCCCAAGGGACAAGCAACCGAGGGTCGTAGCATCGGTTCTCTATATTCTCGAATTCGCGGAGCCAACCATCCGAAAACCGGATTTCCATCTTACTCACTTTTAACACATCCAGAGAAGGACGGCCAATATCGCAAGGAACTGGGACGCGTCGTTAAAGGGTCATGGCCGGGCGATCTCGGCTCATCTTACGCTCCCTTCATTCGTCAAGACAAGGTGGCGAGCAACCACAAGAACACGAAAAACGATTCCTCTTTCGGTAAAAGCAGCGTAGCTGCAGACATGCAACTAAACTTATCGCGTGAAAGGCTGGAAAACAGAAAAGCTCTCCTATCATCGATAGATAGTTTACACCGAGAAGCAGATGCGTCCGGAGCATTGGCGGCTGCCGACGAGTACGAACAGCGAGCCCTCGACCTCATCCTTGGATCCGCTGCAGACACCTTCGACTTGACCAAGGAAAAACCCAAGTTGCTAGAGGCCTACGACACTTCATCCATGAAGATCGGGCACAAGGTATTTCGTAAGTCCACGCTCGGGCATCAAATGTTGTTGGCTCGACGAATGGTGGAGTCAGGAGCTGGGTTTGTAACCGTACACAGTGCAGGCTGGGACATGCATGCCGATGGGAATAATCCCGGCATGGTAAAAGGCATGAATATGCTGGGTTGGACCGTGGACAAGGCGGTTTCCGCTTTTCTCCAAGACCTCGAAGACCGCGACTTGACCGACAAGGTGCTTCTCGTTCTGACTGGAGACTTTGGGCGTACTCCAACCATTAACAAAAAGGGTGGACGCGACCATTGGGCCAAGCTCGGCACCCTAGCCTTTGCGGGCGGAGGTCTGCCCATGGGGCAAGTCATCGGCAAAGCCGACCGGCGAAACGGCGAACCATCCGACAATCCTATTAGTCCCAACATGATGATGGGAACAATCCTCCACACATTGTTCGATTTCGGCCAACTACGTATCGCCCAAGGTATCCCAACTGAAATCTTGAAACGAGTAGAAGATGCCCACCCCATACCGGAATTAGTCAGCTAAGCAAGTAAGCTACCGTGAAAGTCATTCCCCCATTTGCCCTTCACCTAGCTAGATCGAATTTTCTTTATACAAATAAGATACATTGGGGGTTCGCACCCTTGATTCGACCTGCGGCAAAGAGGGGCTGGCTAGAACAGGGCAATCGCTTATCTCCTCTTTGAAAAGGTATTGAAATAAAGACCCTCCATGACCGCTTAATGAACAAAGCAATTCTCATCCCGGGCCTGTTGCTCTCCTGCTTCTCCCTTCTCGTCGCCGACGAACCCCGCCCTTTCTTCATCGAAGGCTATTCCAGCCAACTTAGCTACGCTCCCGGTGAGGAACTCAAGCTGCACACCTCGACCAGCGCCAGACAGTTTGGAATTCAAATCACGAGACATGGAGCCAAGAAGGAAACCGTTTTCTCCAAGGCTGGTATCCGTGGCGCCGAGCATCCGATTCCCGAGAATGCTTCCTCCCATGGATGCAAGTGGCCTATCGGGTTCAAGATGGTCATACCAACCGATTGGAAGAGCGGTTACTACGAAGTTTCGTTGAGGGTTGAGGACGGAGGCGGAAAATTCATCCACCGCAACCGCCGAACCGCCGAAGGGAGTTGCCATTTCATCCTGCGGACCGCCAACCCGGGCAAGAAATCGAAAATCCTTCTCCAGTTTTCCGTGAACACCTACAATGCCTACAACAACTGGGGCGGTTCCAGCCTCTATGGCTACCATGGCCGGGCCAAGCTACAAGGAAACCAGGTATCCTTCAATCGCCCGCCTCGTACCATCTTCAACAATTGGGAAGCACCCTTCGTGACTTGGGCGGAAAGCAATGGTTACGAATTGGAATACGCCAGCAACATGGATCTCGAGCTGCGCCCCGAAATACTCGAAAACTACCGGCTCATCCTCAGCGTCGGCCATGACGAGTATTGGTCCGCCCCGATGAGGGACAGTCTCGAGAAATTCATCGCTGACGGAGGTAACGCAGCTTTTTTCAGCGGCAATTCCGTCTGTTGGCAAGTCCGCTGGGAAGCCGGCGATCGAGCCCTTACCTGTTGGAAACAATGGTTCAACCAAGACCCCTTGTACTCCAACAAAGATCACCGCTTGCTCTCCACCCTGTGGAGCCACCACTTGGTCAAGCGCCCGGAGAATGAGCTTACGGGAGTCGGTTTTCTTCATGGCGGATACCATCGCAGTCATGGCCAGTTCATGGACGGCAAAGGTTCGTACACCGTCCATCGCCCGGACCACTGGGTATTCGCCGGTACCAACCTAAAGCGAAAAGATGAGTTCGGCGGAAAAGACACCATCGTTGGCTACGAATGCGATGGTTGCGAAATCGAATGGCGTGATGGCCTGCCATTCCCCACGCACAAGGATGGCACACCGAAAAGTTTCACGATCCTAGCGACCTGCCCCGCTCGTTGGGCTCCGGGAGATAGCCTTTGGTATGACAAATGGCCTTCCCCGGATCATTCCGGTAATGCAGTTCTCGGGATATACGAAAATGGCGGTACTGTCTTCACCTGTGGCAGTACGGATTGGTCCCACGGCCTGCGTGGAAAAGATCCAAAGGTGATCCAAATAACCAAGAACGTGCTCGACCGACTATCCAAACCGTGATTCTCGATTTCGAGAGTTCGGGGTGGACGCAATAAGATGAACGGTTTTATTTCGCCTTACCCTTCATGAGGTAACCCGGTCCAATTAAAGTATACTTAAACGAATAATCGTGGGACATTGTTATTTCCCATCACAAAAGAAGAAAATTATGGAAAAGAAAATCGATGACTTGTCACTTTCACGCCGCAGCTTCATAGGAAACAGCGGAAAAATCGCCGGAGTAGGTGCGCTGGCTGGCGTAACTCTGCCAATGGTTCACGGAAAAACTGACGACACGACGAAGATCGCCTTGGTCGGATGTGGCGGGCGTGGCACAGGAGCCGCCAGTAACGCTCTTTCCGTTTCCCTTGCCAATGGCCCGACAAAACTAGTGGCGATGGCCGACGTGTTCCAGCATAAGCTAGACAGCAGCTACAACGGTCTCAAGAAGAAGCATAAGGACAAGGTGGAAGTATCCCCCGACAACAAGCATATCGGCTTCGACGGCTACAAGAAAGCCATGGATGCACTCGACAAAGGGGACGTGGCGATCTTCACCACACCCTGCGCCTTTCGCTGGGTGCATTACGAGTACGCCATCAAGAAAGGCCTCAACGTCTTCATGGAAAAACCCGTCACACCGGATGGTTTCTCGTCCCGCAAGATGCTCGAATTGAACGAAATGGCCAAAAAGAAAAATCTTAAGGTCGGAATCGGGCTGATGTGTCGGCATAGCCAAGCCCGCCGCGAATTGTTTTCCCGTATCAAGGACGGCGAACTGGGCGATATACTCGCCCTTCGCGCCTATCGCATGCAAGGCCCCATCGCCTCCTGCTTCACCGGCAAGAAACCAGCCGAGGAAAAGGAGCTAATGTTTCAAATACGACGCTTCCACAGCTTCCTCTGGCTGAGCGGTGGATCCTTCAGCGACTTCTTCATTCACAACATCGACGAGTGCTGCTGGATGAAGGATGCTTGGCCGGTCAAGGCCCAAGCCCAAGGCGGTCGCCATTATCGAGGCGACAGCATCGACCAAAACCTCGACAACTACACCGTCGAGTACACCTACCCGGACGGAACCAAGCTTTACCTGCACGGCCGCAACATGGCTGGGTGCTACGGCGAATTCAGCAGCAACGCCCATGGCACCAAAGGCTATGCCCTCGTTTCCGGACCTGGCGGTCACCGATCGCAAGCCAGAATACATAAGGGTCAAGGACCGGACAGCGAAGTTGCCTGGATGTTCGGTCAACAAAAAGACGCTCGACCTCTGCGAGAAACCAACCCGTACCAAGACGAATGGGAACATCTTATGGACGCCATCCGTAATAATCGACCATACAACGAGGTGGAAAGGGGAATCGCTGCCAGTACGGTGACCTCTATGGGTCGCATGGCCGCCCATACCGGCCAGGAAATAACCTACGACCAAATGCTAAATTCAAAACACCAGTTCGGTCCGGGAGTGGAAAAGCTTACTCTGGAATCGGATTCTCCTCTTTTAGCGAACGCCGAAGGCATATATCCCGTCCCCGAACCGGGCAGAAAGAAATCACAAGAATATTAAGCCTGAAACAGCGTCCGAGACCTCATTCAAAAAACGAGACGGGATCGAGAAACTCTTTTGAAAAGCGAAGATTTCAAAAAAATATTCGGCATTTTTTTCGAGGGAAATTACAGAGGAACAAGGGTTTCTGAAAACACCTCGCCACCGACACCGAAAGATTTTTTCAATGGGAGTTGACGAGCTCTCTTTCACTCTCCTATAGTGGAGACTTCCAAGAGAGTTTTGGGGTAGGCTTTCTTGGTTTTAGGCCCGCCCTTGGTTGCAACCGGGGCGGGCCGTTTTTATGTCCCGATTAAGTGCCATTCCTTACCTAGCATGGTTTTACTGGAGGTAAAAAACTCCCACTCAAGAACCCGCAAGATACTGAACTCCAATTAATTGCAAGTATATTGGATTTTCTATTCTGCTCGGAAGTCACCCTTGAACTCTTGACGAAAGGATCATCCATACCCTTTCTGTCAGTTATGAAAATATTCTCTGTTATCCTTCTGGCAATCAGTACCCAAATAAACTCGACCCATGCTGACGAGAAAAAGCCCAACATCCTCTGGTTGATCACCGACAACTGCAACCTGGACTTCGGCTGTTTTGGGATGCAGGGAGTACACACCCCTCACCTCGATCAATTGGCCACACAAGGAGTTCGCTACACCCGGGTTTTTTCCACCGCTCCGGTTTGTGCCCCCAGTCGTTCTGCCTTCATGACGGGCATGTACCAAACCTCTGTCAATTTACATCACTTTCCCGACCATCGAGACGATGGCTTTAGACTGCCCGAGGGCGTAAGACCACTCACGCATCGGCTCAAAGATGCAGGCTACACCACGGGCTCCATCAAAAAAATGGGAGAAAAGGTGGTAGGCTCGGGTAAACTCGACCTCAATTTCGTGAATGAAGGGAAAATTTTCGAAAGCACGAATTGGGACAACATCAAGAAGAGCCAGCCCTTCTTTTTACAAGTAAACACCCCGGAAGCCGAGTACGACATTTACGATTTCAGGACCAACCGCCCTGAGCGCATCAAATGGTGGGGGGAAGACGAGCACGTGGCGTATGCCAAACCCGATGAGGTGGTGCCCCCGGCCTACTTCCCCAAACACAAAACTTCAAATGAAGAGTGGGCCCGATATCTGAACTCGGTTTCGAATATGGACCGACGTGTCGGCATCGTTTTAAAGGAGCTCAAAAAAGAAAATCTTCTCGACGATACGATCATCATTGTTTTTGGCGACAATGGCCGCGTCGACCATCGCAGCATCCACTGGGTTTATGACACTGGCCTTCACGTTCCCATGATCATCAAATGGCCCAAGAACTTTCCCATGCCCGAAGGTTTCAAGCCCAGCACGGTAAATGAAGAGGTTATCAGCCTGCTCGATTTGCCAGCCACCACTCTATCATTGGCCGGCATATCTCGTCCTTTAGGCATGCAAAGTCGCGTTTTCCTCGGGAAAAATCGGGACCCACAAAGAAGATACGCTTTCAGCGCCAGAGACCGTGTCGACGACGTTCCCTTTCGCCTGAGATCAGTTCGTGGCAAGCGCTACCACTACATTCGCAATTACCAACCCGAGCTCAACTTTGGCACCTACGTTAACTTTTACAAAGAAAAGTGTTTCCCCGTTCAGCAAGTTATGCGCGATCTTTACAAAAGAGGGAAACTCGACCCGCACCTCATGCCGCTCTTCACAGAATTCAGGCGCGAGCACCTCTTCGACACAGCAGCCGACCCCAATGAACTGAAAAACCTCGTCGACTCCAACCATCCGGAACACCTGAAAGCTCTCACCGAAATGCGAGCAGCACTGGACACTTGGATCAATGAAACGGGGGATTTGGGATGGCAAAAAGAGCCTCCTGAAAAGATAGAAAAGTTTCGGGCCGTGATGTACGACTGGTTCGGCGCCCCCGATTGGTATCCTTATAAACCGAAGAAATCCTCCTCTGCCCTGGAGAAAATAAACCAAGGCCGCATCATCGAAGACTGATTTGAATGGCTTGGAGCACCTTATTGGGCGAGGGAAAGGAAATGCACGACTGGTTCGGCGCCTCCGCGTGGACCGATAAAAAGTAAGTTATGCGCATTTCTTTGAAAACCGCCTCGTTATCCAAAGTTGCCATTCCATGGCTTGTAACCATGCTGGCATTGGCCGGTTGCCAATCGATCCCCGTAGAGCATTCCCTGTTCACCGCAAAGGAGTTGAGGTTCGACGATTTCTTCGCGAAGCCACATGGCATTCCCGAGACCGGCGAGGACCAAGGCGGCCAATACGCGGAGTATTCCATCGAGGATACCTCCATGCGCTTCACCGAGTCGATTTTTCCCGAGAAGCGCAAGCGATGGAAGTGGTGGCAACGGTTTCTCAACCATCTGCATGGGCTCCACAAGTTCGATCTTTGGAAAGGGTACGGGGTGGACGGCGGTTTCCCCGACACCTTATTGTCCGGCTTGGAGATCTCGGATTCCTCCGCCAGCTACCTCTTGCCCGATGAAATGGTAACTGATCTCGGGAATCCCAATATCGAGCGCGTCCGGACACGCCGAAAGGGGAACCAGATCGATCTCGCCATGTGCAACAGCGACGGGGCCGGGGGGCACTTCGTCCTCTACCAAATAGACTTGGCCAAAGCAAAGGCCCGCCGATACGTCCGGGAAGTCATCGATGACGAATTCACCCGCACTCACGACTGGACGCAAATCAAGAAGGTACAGAAATCGAAACCTGGGAAAGGGGTGGGTACCTATGAATTAATCCAAAAACTCGAGGACCAGGCGACTGGTGACATCCTAACCAAAAACACCCTCAAGATGGTGCTGCGTGAAGATGGCGTGGCCGAAGCATGGGACGACGACAAAAGAGGTGGGGACGGCAAATGGATCGTCAAGGGAGGGGAAGTTCGACTAACCGATCCTGACGGCGAAGTCATTTGTTTCAAAAGACAGGACAACGGCGACTTGAGAATGTTTCGACTGGAAAAGAAAAACGGTGAAATACAAATCTTGCCCAAGGACAGGCCAATCACTTGGAAGAAAACGAAATGAACTTTGCTTGTAATGAAAATCATGCTGTCTCCCTTTTGCTTTGGGCCGTCGAGGTCAATCAACCTAACTTCAGAAACTATGTCTCGTATGATGGTAATCGAAACGACCTCAGTTGCCATGATGATCCCATCAGAAATCCAAGAGCCGGGAGATTAATTTGCATGCAAAACGGCATGCGTTCTTGCTCCTGAGATAAAACTCTCCCACACTTTCAAATCCCCAAGAAAACCCGCACCCTCTCTCATGAAAAAATCATACTCTTTTCTTCTGCCTGCCATCTTGGCTTTTTTCGCAGTCGCCTCCGTTGCCTCGGCCGCAGTCAAGTTGCCCTCTATCCTCGGCAGCCACATGGTGCTCCAGCAAGGGGAACCCGTCCCCGTCTGGGGTTGGGCCGATCCCGGCGAGGAAGTCACCGTCACCTTCCACGATGCCAAGGTTTCCGCCAAAGCAGGCAAGGACGGCAAATGGCAAGTCGACCTGCCCGCCTCTAAAGCCAATGCAAAGGGAGCCGACCTCGTGGTCAAGGGTTCCAACGAAATCAAGTTTACCGATGTCCTCGTCGGTGAGGTCTGGCTTTGCTCGGGACAGTCGAACATGGAATGGACCGTCTCGCGGTCTACAAATGCCAAGGAGGAAATCGCCAACGCCAAGCATCCGCTCATCCGGCACGTCAAGGTGCCGCACAAATTGAGCCTTACGCCGCAAGACGACGTGCAGACCGGCGGATGGCAGGTCTGCAGCCCCTCAACCGTGGCGAACTTCACTGCAGTCGGTTATTTCTTTGGACGCCACCTCCATCAGGAAATCAAAGTGCCCATCGGGTTGGTTGGTTCCAACTGGGGCGGCACACGCATCGAGCCATGGACCCCGGCGGAAGGCTTCAAGGCCGTCCCCGCGCTCAAGGCAAGCCATGCCGACAAATTGGATCAGTTTGCCCAAGGCAAGCCCGGGCGCGGAACACCCACACACATGCACAATGCCATGATCTCTCCCTTGCTGCCCTACGCCATAAAAGGAGCCATCTGGTACCAAGGTGAATCCAACAACGGCGAGGGAATGCTTTACCATGAAAAGATGAAAGCCCTTATCGCAGGTTGGAGAAGCGTTTGGAACAAACCCGACCTTCCCTTTTACTTCGTCCAACTCGCTCCCTACAAATACCGTGGCGACCCCAAAAGCTTACCGGGCATTTGGCAAGCTCAGCTCGAAACCCTGAAGGTGCCACACACCGGCATGGCGGTGACCACCGACATCACGACCCTAACCAACATCCATCCCCCCAACAAGCAGGACGTAGGCAAGCGACTCGCCCTCTGGGCCTTAGCCAAGGACTACGGCAACGACAAGATCGTCTACTCCGGCCCGCTTTTCGACAAGGCCGACCATTCCGACGGCGGCAAGGGGAGCATCACCGTGCATTTCAAGAAGTTGGGCGGCAGGCATATCGGCCTCAAGACCACCGACGAGAAGGACCCGACCCACTTCGAGGTAGCCGGCAAGGACGGTGCCTGGCATCCGGCCGAGACCTTCACCGTATACGGAGACCATATCGTAGCGAAGAGCAAGATGGTCAAGGAACCCGTCCACGTCCGCTTTGGCTGGGACCAACTCGCCACCCCCAACCTGGTGAACCGGGCCGGTCTACCCGCCTCGCCCTTCACCTCCCAAAAGTAAGGGATTTCTCAAGATGGCCACCCCGAAAAGTAAGACCTGCTTGGCCTCGGCCTTGCTGTTTCTCATCGGGGGATCGGCAAGCCTTGCCCAAGTAAAAGCGGAAGCCACTCCGAAAGCCATCGCGTCGAAGCCCGAGACCTTCCACTGGGAAACCGATCCCGGTTGGTTTGGCGAACGAATCAAGCTCCCGCCCGGCTTCTCTCCCACCATGTCGTGGAAGGGAATTGAGGAAATCCGCTTCGCTCCCGGCATGTTCAAGGCCGACCGACCCGACTTCTTCAGCTACGCCCTCGTCTTCTCCCTCGAACCCAATGCCGACGTCTCACTAGCCGAGCTCAGCAAGCAAATCCTCCTCTACTACCAAGGCCTTTCCTCCCGCGTTTCCGCCGGCAAGGGCCGCAAGGTGGACGTCTCCAAATTCGCCATCGACCTCAAGCCCGCCAAGGATCTCTCCGGTTCCACCCCCAAGCAGGCCAAGTCCCCCGCCGCCTACCTCGCCACCCTAAAGTGGATCGAACCCTTCGCCACCGGCAAACCGCAGGACCTCCACCTCGAGATCCACGCATGGAAAGACAAGACCCGCAAGCGAACCTACCTCTTCTTCTGCGCCTCTCCGCAAAGCTCGGACGCCCCCATACGCAAGACCTTGCGAAAAATCCGAGCCGCCTTCGTGGCAAAGTAACGGAAAAGCCCCCCGCTTCAAACCTTGGTCGGGGTACATTCAAGAAACCGCGTCCGAAGTCCATTTTGTAATTGCACTCCAGTCACAAGGCGTCGGAGTAAGAATTTCCGAGATAACACCACCCATCATGAAAAAAACACAGTTCCCTATTCTCCTCCTTACTTTATCGACCTTCGTTCTATCCACTTTCGCCGCCGACTGGCCTCAGTGGCGCGGACCGAATCGCGACGGAGTCTCCACCGAAACCGGCATTCTCGACGAATGGCCTGAGGGTGGCCCGAAGTTGCTGTGGAAAGCCACTGGCGTAGGAGCCGGCTTCTCCAGCGTCAGCGTAGCGAATGGTCGAATCTACACCATGGGAGACGGCAAGGAATCAAGCAAAGTTCATTGCCTCGACCAAAAGGACGGAAAAATCATCTGGTCTTCCAAACCTGTTGGAAAGACTGGCGGAAACTACAAGGGCACCCGTTGCACACCAACCTTCGATGATGGTCATCTCTACGCTCTGGGCCAGTTCGGCGACTTGGTTTGCCTGCGAGCCTTCGATGGTTCGGAGGTCTGGCGCAAGAGCCTGACCAAGGACTTCGGCGGACGCTCCGGCGGATGGAATTATACGGAGAGCCCCTTGGTCGACGACGGCAAGGTGATCGTCACTCCAGGCGGGAAACAAGGTGCCGTGGTCGCCCTCGACAAGAAAACCGGGGAGCTCGTCTGGCAGAGCAAAGAATTCACCGACGGAGCTCAATACAGTTCGCTGATCGTCCGAGAGTTCGGAGGAAAGAGACAGTACGTTCAACTGACCGGGGCCAATGTCGTAGGTCTCGAAGCCTCTACGGGGAAGGTGCTTTGGCAAGCTCCCCGCAAAGGGAAAACGGCTACGATCAGCACCCCCATTTTCCATGAAGGTCATGTTTTCGTCAGCAGTGCCTACGGCGTAGGTTGCAACGGTTTCAAGGTGACCCATTCGGGGGGGAGGTTTTCGGCCAAGGAAATCTATGCCAACAAGACCATCTCGAACCACCACGGTGGTTGTATCCGGGTGGGTGACTATGTCTACGCTTCCAGCAGCGGAACCCTCGCTTGCGTGGAGCTCAAGACGGGAGAGGAAATGTGGCGGCAG
>Ga0209667_1001981_pt1 | contig 14106 bp, 14 predicted proteins | sample SaaInlV_165m_DNA_2_FD_184682 | JGI IMG/M metagenome (GOLD analysis project Ga0209667, IMG submission 184682) | Marine microbial communities from expanding oxygen minimum zones in the Saanich Inlet - Saanich Inlet SI037_S3LV_125m_DNA (SPAdes)... | ecosystem: Environmental > Aquatic > Marine >... | reverse complement strand
AGAAGAGAAGCTAATGAAGAACTAAAAAAACTTTTAAAATCAAAAGATATTGGTGAAGACGAAGAAAAATCATCTGAAAAAAATGTTCAATCAATAACTGATGAGCATATTAAAACTGTAGATGAAAAGGTTTCTTTAAAAGAAAAAGAAATAATGACAATATAAAATGAACCCCTTAAATCATGTGGCCATTATAATGGATGGCAATGGAAGATGGGGGTTAAAGCATAAAAATTCAAGAAATGCAGGACATAAAGCTGGTTTAAATACAGTTGAAAGTATAATTAAACAATCAATTAAAAATAAAATTAAATATTTAACATTATTTGCATTTTCGACTGAAAACTGGAAAAGACCAAAAAAAGAAATAAATTATCTATTTAAGTTATTAGAAAATTTCTTAATCAATAAAATAAATGATCTTCATAAACAGAATATTAAACTAAAAATAATTGGTAGTAAAAATTTTTCAAAAAAGCTTAATTTATTGTTAAATTTAGCAGAAAAAAAAACATCAAAAAATTCTAAAATACAAATTAATCTTGCATTAAATTATGGTGCTAAATTTGAATTAATTAGTGCAATTAAAAAACTTCAAAAGAATAAAGATAAAATAAATGAAAAAAATATTGAAAAATTTTTATATACAAAAAATATTCCTGATCCAGATCTTATGATTAGAACTGGTAATACCAAAAGATTAAGTAATTTTTTATTATGGCAACTTGCTTATTCAGAAATTTTTTTTCAAAAAAAAATGTGGCCAGATTTTAATGATAAAGATTACCTGAAAATAATAAAAGAGTATAAAAATTTAAAAAGAAATTTTGGCAAAATATGAATAAAGATGAAATAATAAAAAGAATTTTAAGTTCAATTATATTAATACCCACAGTTCTTTTTTTTATTATTAAAGGTTCTTTTTTATTTAATTTTTTTATTTTTATTTGCTTTTTAATCACAACTTATGAATGGTTAAAGCTTTCTAAAAACAATCTCCTTAAATTCTTTGGAACAATTTTTATAGTAATTTCTTTTTATGCAATATTTAAAATTAGAAATGAATTTGATAAAGATTATTTCCATTTATTGTTAGTAGTAATAATATGTGCATCGACTGATATAGGTGGATATTTATTTGGAAATATATTCAAAGGACCAAAACTAACTAAAATTAGTCCTAAAAAAACATATTCGGGTGTGATAGGTAGTTTTTTACTGTCATTAATATTTACAAATTTATTTTTAGATTTTTTATCAAATGTTGAAACTTTTGAATTTACAAAAGAAATGTTTTTATTCATTTTATTAGTTTCTTTTATTAGTCAAATAGGAGATATAATTGTTTCGTATTTTAAAAGAAAATCTAAAATAAAAGATACAGGAACTATTATACCAGGCCACGGTGGTATTCTCGATCGAATTGATGGAATGATTTTTGCACTTCCTTTTTCTTATGTATTTTTTTTAAATTTTAATTTTTAATGAAAACAAAAATCGCAATTCTTGGTTCAACGGGCTCTATTGGTAAAACTTTATTAGATATTATAAGAAAAGATCGTAAAAATTTTGAAATCATACTTTTAACAGCAGATAAGAATTTTAAATTACTATTAAAACAAGCAAGAGAATTTAAAGTTAAAAACTTAATTATAACAAACAAAAAAAAATTTGATTTAATAAAAAATGATACAATTAAATTAAATTTTAATGTTTATAATAATTTTGTAAATTTTAGTAAAATTTTTACTAATAAAGTTGACTATACGATGAGTTCTATCACTGGAATTAATGGGTTGGAACCAACATTAAAGATTATTAAATATTCAAAGAGAATTGCTATAGCAAATAAAGAGTCAATAATATGTGGGTGGAATTTAATTAAGAAAGAATTAAAAAAAAATAATACAGATTTTATTCCAGTAGATTCAGAGCATTTTTCATTATGGTATGGCATCCAGAATTTAGATATTAATAATATTGAAAAAATATTCCTAACAGCTTCTGGAGGCCCGTTTAACAACTTACCTTTAAATAAATTTAAAAATATTACAATTGCTCAAGCTCTTAAGCATCCAAATTGGAAAATGGGAAAAAAAATTTCTATAGACTCAGCAACCATGATTAATAAAATTTATGAGGTTATTGAAGCAAAAAATATTTTTAATATTAGTTATAAAAAAATTGAAATTTTAATTCATCCAAACTCATATGTGCACGCTATATTGAAATTTGATACTGGTCTAACTAAAATTATAGTTCATGATACTACTATGCAAGTTCCAATTTTTAATACACTTTATTCAAATGATAATAAGAAATTAAAATCTAAAAAAATTGATATTGATACATTAAATAATTTAAATTTTAAAAAAATAAATACAAAAAGATATCCTATGATTAGATTATTAAACCTTCTACCCTCTAAACATTCATTGTTTGAAACTGTTGTTGTGTCTGCAAACGATACTTTAGTTCAGCTGTTTCTTGATAATAAAATTAAATTTACAGATATTCAAAAAAAATTATTTAATATTATTAATAAAAAGCAATTTGTAAATTATAAAAATAAATCTCCCAAAACAATTAGCGATATTGTCGAATTAAATAATTATGTTAGATTGAAAACACTTGAAAACAATATATAAATCATCACTTGTAAATGAGCAAAATTAAAACATTTTTATTATCATTACTGTTAAACTTTTTAATATTTTCATCTTTTTCATTTAGTGAAATTATTAAAAAAATTGAAATTACAGGAAATAACAGAATATCAGATGAAACTATATTGATGTTTTCTAAAGTTGATACAGGACAGTCTGTTAAAAACAATAAAATTAATCAAATATTAAAAGATCTTTATAATTTAAATTTTTTCAATAATGTTTCTGTTAAAATTGAAAAAAATACACTTTTTATTAATGTTGATGAAGCTCCACTTATTAAAGATATTAAAATCACAGGTGTTAAGGCAGAAAAATTTAAAAAAATAATAAGAGATAGTTTGATTTTAAAACCAAGAGGACCTTTTAATGATTTTTTATTAGCCAAAGAAAAAACCATTATACGATCACAACTAAAAACTGCTGGTTATTATTTTTCAAATGTAGATCCATCTATTGAACTACTAGATGATAATATGGTTAGTATTGATTATGTCATCGTATTAGGTGAAAAATCTAAAATTGGAAAAATTTCTTTCATAGGTGATAAAATTTTTAAAGACAGTAAATTGAAAAGTTTAATAGTAAGTGAGGAATATAAATTTTGGAAATTTATTTCTGGTAAAAAATTTTTAAGAGAAGAAATAATTGAAATAGATAAAAGATTACTTAAGAATTTTTATCTAAATAAAGGATTCTATAATGTTAAAATTAATACTTCATTTGCTAAATTAATTGATAAAAACGAATTTGAATTAATTTTTAATATCAATCCTAATAAAAAAATTTATTTTGGTGACATGAATTTTATTTTACCAAATGATTTTGATGAAAAAAATTACAAAGATTTAAATAGATTGTTAGTTGATTTAAAAGGAGAGCCTTATTCAATTTATTCTGTAGATAAAATATTAAATGAAATTGATTTAATTACTACTAACGAAGAATTTAAATCTTCAAATGCTTTTGCTCAACAAAATATAGTTTCAAATAAATTAAATATTGATTTTGTTATTGAAGAAGGAGAAACTTTTTTTATAGAAAGAATTAATATATTTGGAAATAACGTTACGCGTGAAAGTGTAATTAGAAATCAATTAGAGATTGATGAGGGTGATCCATATAATGAAATTTTAGCCAACAAATCTGTAAATAATATTAAAAATTTAAATTTTTTTAAAAGTGTAAGAACAGATGTTGTTAACGGAAAAAATCAAAATTCTAAAATTATAAACTATAAAGTTGAAGAAAAACCTACTGGAGAAATCACAGCTGGCGCAGGAGTTGGTACAGACGGTGGATCTTTTGCCTTTGGTGTTAAAGAAAATAATTATTTAGGCAAAGGTCTTTCAGTAAATGCTGATGCAACTATATCTACAGATTCATTAAAGGGAAATTTCTCTATAACAAATCCTAATTTTAACAATTCTGACAAATCTGTTTTTGTAAATATTAAAGCTGAAGAAACTGATAAATTGAGAGATTTTGGATACAAAACAAATAAAACTGGTTTTTCTCTTGGTACTAATTTTGAGTATTTAAAAGATTTTAATTTAGGATTATCAACTAGTTCATTTCTTGAAAAAATTGAGACTGACTCAACTGCATCAGCAAGTCAACAAAAACAAGCTGGAAATTATTGGGATACCTTTTTAAAATTTAATTTTGATTATGACAAAAGAAATCAAAAATTTAAAACAACTGATGGCTTTAGGTCTTATTATACTATTGATGTACCCCTAATTAGTGACACAAATACCTTAACTAATTCTTATAATTATAAAGTGTTTAATGAATTTTATGAGAATAATATAACTACCTTTTCTATTTCTTTATCAAGTGCTAATTCTATCACTGATGAAGATATTAAATTATCAGAACGTCTTTTTATACCTTCTAGAAAATTACGAGGTTTTGAAACAGGTAAAGTTGGTCCTAAGGATGGTGAGGACTATATAGGTGGTAATTATCTCACAACTTTCAATGCTCAAACCAATATTCCAAAACTTTTTGAAAATGCTCAAAACTTAGATGCCATAATTTTCTTTGACATGGCTAGTCTTTGGGGCGTTGACTACGACTCATCATTAGATGATGGTGGTAAATTACGTAGTTCATTTGGTATTGGAATTGATTGGTTTACTGTAGTAGGACCTCTAAATTTTTCACTCACTCAAGTTATTACTAAAGAAGATACTGATAAAACAGAATCATTTCGATTTAATCTTGGGACAACATTCTAATGAATTATTTAAATAAATTATTTTATATTTTTTTACTTTTTTTTTTATTTACCAATACGTCATATAGCAATGAATCAGTAGCTTATATTGATATTGATTTTATTTTAAAAAACTCAGATATTGGAAAAAAATCATTAGAAAAAATTAATACTCAAAATAATATAAATATTCAAGATCTTAAAAAAAAAGAAAAAATATTAAAAGATCTTGAGATTGAAATTGCAAATAAAAAAAACATAATATCTAAAGAAGCATTTGATAAAGAAGTGATCATTTTTAGAAAAAATATTGATCAATTTAAAATAGAGCAAAAACAAGTAATCAAAGATTTTAATGATTATAAGAAAAAAGAAATTGATAAAGTTTTCCAAACAATTAGTCCTATAATTAACTCTTATATGGAAAAAAATTCTGTAAAAATTTTGTTTGATGCTAAAAATATTTTTATGGCAAGAAATGATTTAAACTTAACCAGTAATATACTAGAAGCAATAAATAAAGAGGCTAAATAATATGCTTAAATTAAATAAAGAAGATATCATAAATTTATTACCACATAGAGAACCAATGCTATTAATTGATGAGTTGTCAGAAATTGACAAATTATCATCAGCTACAGCACTTGTAAAAGTTAGAAAAGATAGTTTTTTTGTCCAGGGCCATTTTCCTCAAAATCCAGTTATGCCTGGTGTTTTGATAGTAGAGTCCTTTGGTCAAGCCGCTGCAGCACTAACTGCTTATGGCTTAGATAAATCAACATATGAAAATAAACTAGTTTTTTTAATGGGTGTTGAAAAAGCCAGATTTCGTAATCCTGTTATTCCTGATTGTGATTTGATTTTGAAAATTGAAGCTATCCGATCCCATGGCAGAGTTTGGAAATATAAAGGAGAGGCATTTGTTGGTGATAAAAAAATGGCTGATGCAATATGGTCTGCAACGATTGTTGATAAGAAATAAATAGCAATAATTATTGATAACTTATTTAAATTTGCTTTGATAAAAGCATTTATGGTTAATCCTTTCTTTAAAAATACTGGTCCTTTTAAAGTTTTTGAAATTTTAAATTTATTAAATCTTGATACAAAACATTCATCTTCAGATATAATTATTAATGATATTAAGGATTTATCCACCTCAAATGAAAATGATATTACTTTTTTTCATTCAAAAAAATATAAAAGTATAGCAAATATTACCAAAGCTTTATTTTGTATTACAACAGAAAATCTAAAAAATGATTTACCAAATAGCTGCACACCTATAGTTGTTGAAAATGTTTTGATTGCAGTATCGAAAGTTACAACAAAATTTTATCCAAATTCAATAGATGATAACTTTGACATCACTGCTAAAGATATAATTGAAACAAATTTTAAAGACAAAGTTAAATTTGGAAAAAATGTTTTAATTGGTAATAATGTTACAATCGGTTCTAATTGTTCAATTGGGCACAATACCATTATTGAACAAAATGTTCTTATTGGTGATAATTGTTTTATTGGATCAAATACTATTGTTAGAAATACTATAATTAAAGATAATGTAAAAATACTTGATAATTGTGTAATTGGAAAACATGGATTTGGTTTTTTCCCTTCTAATAATGGAAACTTAAGATATCCTCATATAGGAATTGTTATGATAGAAGATCATTGTGAAATTGGATGTGGCTCAACTATTGATAGGGGATCTATGTCTAATACTGTAATTGGAAAAAACAGTTATTTAGATAATCAAATTCACATAGCTCACAATGTAAAAATTGGTGAAAATTCAATTATTGCTGGTCAAGTAGGTATTGCAGGCAGCTCTATCCTTGGTAAAAATTTAAGAGTTGGTGGCCAAGCTGGTATTTCTGGTCATTTAAAAATAGGTGATAATGTTGAAATAGCTGGTGGAAGTGGAGTTATTAAAGATATTCCAGATAACTCAAAAGTAATGGGTTATCCTGCAAAAAATATCAGAGAATTTTTGAAAGAAAATAAATGATTCACAAAACGGCAATCATAGATCTAAAAGCAAAAGTTTCTGATAATGCAAAAGTTGGAGCCTATTCAGTGATAGGACCAAATGTTGAAATAGGTGAGGGTACTGTAATTCAATCTCATGTAAGTATAATTGGGAATACGAAAATTGGAAAAAATAATAAAATTTATCCTTTTGCATCAATAGGTAATGATCCACAAGATTTAAAATTTAATGGTGAACAAACAAATCTTGAAATAGGGGATAATAATAAAATCAGAGAGTATGTTACAATTAATCCAGGCACAGCAGGGGGTGGAGGAATAACTAAAGTAGGTAATAATTGCCTATTTATGGTTTCTTCCCACATAGCTCATGATTGTATGGTGGGTAATAATGTGATTCTGGCTAACAATGTTCCTTTAGGAGGTCATGCAACGATCGAGGATAATGTAATTATTGGAGGTAATTCAGCTGTACAGCAATTTACAAGAGTTGGAAGATCAGCGATGATTGGAGGTATGTGTGGTGTTGTTAGAGATATAATACCTTATGGTATAGCTCATGGAAACAGAGGTGTATTGCAGGGTTTAAATTTAATTGGTTTAAGGAGAAGTAATATACCAAACAAAGATATTATAACATTGAATGACGCCTATAAAGAAATATTCAAAAATGAAAATTTAACTGAAAATTTAAACAATTTAAATAATGATTTTAAAAAAAATGAATTAGTAGTTGAAGTTATTAATTTTTTAGAAAAAGATAAAAAAAGACCGATTTGCACACCATTTTCAAAATAAAATGATAGGATTATTTTTAGGGGACACTGATTTTTCAGAGATCGTTCTTAGAAAAATTAAAAGATTAAATAAAAAATATTTTATAATAGATTTTTCAAAAAATAATAAATTTAAAAAGGATATTAATTCGCACAGAATAAGTATTGGTAAATTTGGAAAAATATTAAGCTTAATTAAAGAAAAAAAATCAAAAAAAGTTTTATTTGCAGGAAAAATTGCTAAACCTAAGTTTTCCACATTAAGACTTGATCTTAAGGGTATTTATTATATGCCTGTAGTTATTAAAGCATCTAAATTGGGGGATGCAGCTATCATTAAATCAATAATTAAAATTTTAGACCAAGAAGGTATAAAAGTTATTAGTTCAATTTTTTTCAATCCAGAACTTGCGGTTAATGTAGGAACTTATACGAAACTAAAACCTTCTACTGAGGATGTTAAATCAATAAAAAAAGGAATAAAATATTTTGATGAATTAAATGGGTTAGACCACGTCCAGGCAATTATCATAAAAGATAGTAAAATTTTAGCTGCAGAAGGAAGACAAGGCACAAAAGTAATGCTATCAAAAATTAAAAAAAAAACAGATGGAATTTTAATTAAATTACCAAAAAAAAAGCAAGATCTACGAATGGATCTACCCACAATTGGTTTAAAAACTTTAAAAGATTGTAAAAAATATGGTTTAAGGGGAATTGTATTAAGATCTAAAAAAAATATTTTTTTAGATAAAACTAAATGCATAAGTTTTGCTAATAAAAATAAGATATTTATTAAAGCCATATGAAGAAAATTTTTATTATTACTGGTGAACCTTCTGGTGATAAATTAGCTTCAACTGTTATTTCAAAACTCAAGAAACAAAATCCGGATATAGAATATTTGTCAGTTGGAGGAGCACATATTAAGAAATTAGGTATTCAATCAATCTTTGATCTTAAGGAAATAACTTATCTAGGTTTTACAAGTGTATTATTTAATATTTTCAAGATAAGAAATAAAATTAATTTCACTGTTGATCAAATTATAAAATTTAACCCTGATATATTATTTAGCGTTGATAGTCCTGATTTTACCTTGAGAGTAGCAGAAAAAGTTAAAAAGATTAACAACAAGATAAAGACCATTCATTATGTTGCGCCCCAAGTTTGGGTTTGGCGAAAAAATCGTGTCAAAAAAATTAAAAAATTTATAGATCATATGCTTTTACTTTTTAAATTTGAAAAAAAATATTTTGATGATGAAAATATTTCCAATACATTTGTTGGACATCCACTAATTGAAAAAAATGATAATGTTAAAACTGTTTTAAATGATTTAATATCTGGAGATAAGAAAATCATATCAATATTTCCTGGTAGTCGAAAATCAGAAACAAATTTACTTTTGCCAATTTTATTAGATTTTATAAAACTTATGAATAAAAAAGAAAATATCTATTCTTTTGTTTTGCATGCTACAGATGAAAATAAAGAATTTATTATTAATCATGTTAAAAAAACTGATTTAAATAATATTGATGTTGTGTCTGATGAGAATATTAAATCACAAATTTTATCTAATTCTATTTTTGCTGTTTCTAAATCAGGTACTATCTCGCTACAAATTTCAAGCTCAAATGTACCATCAATAATTATTTATAAATTAAACTTTATAAATTTTATGATTTTTAAATTATTAGCGAATGTTAAATTTGCAAATATTATTAATATTATTAATAACAAAGAGATTATTCCTGAATTATTACAAAATGAATGTAATGCTGCTGAGATTTATAAAACTGTTATATATTTCTTAAAAAAACCTGAATTAATCAAAAAACAATTGAGCGATTGCAGTAAAACTTTAGAAGGAATTAAATCAAAAACATCATCTTCTAATGAGGCTGCTACAATTTTAAGTAATTATCTTACTACTTAATCTTTTTTCAATTTCTTCTTTGCCTAATGAAATTACTATATCGTATAAACCAGGTCCAAACTTAGATCCTGTTAAAGCAACTCTTATTGGTTGACCAACCCCTTTAAAATTTGTGTCATGTTTTTTTATCAAACCATTAACTATTGGTTCAAGGTTTTCCTTATTTAAAGCATCTAAAGATATAATTTCATTTTTAAATTCTGCTATTATTTTTTTTGCGTTTTCATCTATTAATTTTAAATCATCATCACCAAAATTTACTTCATCTAATATTATATATTTTGCATTATTAAATATATCTTCAAGAGTTTTCGCTTTGTTTTTAAGAAAAGATAATGATTTTTTAATTTTTTCTTCTTTTTCTGTTTTTATTTTATCTTTATAAATTTCACAATATTGCACCAGATGTTTGTAAAGTTCATTCTCATCAATATTCTTAATATAATATTCATTCATAGATAAAATTCTACTCATATCTAATTTTGAGGGTGATTTACCAATACCTTCTAAATTAAAGTGCTTAATACTTTCTTCTAAAGTAAATATTTCCTTATCTTCATATGACCATCCCAATCTAAGCAAATAATTCCTTAGTGCATCAGGCATTATTCCAATTTTAGAATAGTCATCTAATGTTGATGCATTATCTCTTTTTGATAACTTCTTACCTTCGATTGTGTGTATCAGAGGTATATGTGCAAACTGAGGTAATTCCCATTTCATAGCAAGGTATATTTGCATTTGTTTGAAGGTATTTATTTTGTGATCATCTCCTCTAATAATGTGTGTCATGTCCATTTGATGATCATCAACAGTTGCAGATAAATTATATGTTGGTGTCCCATCATTTCTTAAAATTATAAAATCTTCAATTGTGTTATTGTCTATTTCAACATCACCTTGAACTAAATCTTTTAGTATAGTTGAGCCTTCAATTTTACTCTTAAATCTTATTACAGGTTTTACATCTGTTGGAGCCTCTGACTCAGACAAATCTCTCCATTTTCTATTATAAATATAAGGAAGTTTTTTCTGTCTAGCTCTTTTTTTTTGTTCTTCAATTTCTTCGCTTGAGCAATAACACTTATAAGCATTACCACTTTTTAGTAATTCATTAGCTATACTTATGTGATCATTAATTTTAGTTGATTGAATGTATTCTTTACCATCATGCTCTATACCAATCCACTTTAAAGATTTAATAATTTGGATTTTATGTTCGTCTTTAGATCTTTCTTTGTCTGTGTCTTCAATTCTTAGATGAAATGTACCCTTGTTGTTTTTCGAATATAACCAATTAAATAAAGCTGTTCTTACTCCACCTATATGAAGAGCTCCAGTAGGTGAGGGAGCAAATCTTGTTGCTACTTTAGACATTTGTGATGTTTAGACTATTTTATTAGAAGTTTCTATATAAAGATACCAAAACTCCTTGAACTTTAACTCTATCTGGTCCAAAAATCTTAGTTTCATAGTTTCTATTTGCACTTTCAAGAGCAACAACTTTACCTTTTTTACGAATTCTTTTAAGCATAGCCTCATGTTCATCTATTAAAGCTACAACTATTTTTCCATTATCAGCTGTATCAGTACGTCTAATAATTACTGTATCACCTTCATTGATACCAGCCTCAATCATTGAATCTCCTTGAACTTTTAATCCAAAATAATCACCATTTTTTTCTAAGTTACTTGGTAAAGGAATTCTAGATACTTCATTTTGTATAGCTTCAATTGGAGTACCGGCAGCTATTTTACCAAGAACTGGAACTTCCATATCATTTGAATCTATGTTTACTTCATCCAAACCACCCTTGATCACACTTGGTGAGAAACTATTATAAATATCATTTGCTGATGCTGTTTCTGGTAATTTTATAACCTCTAGTGCTCTTGCTTTGTGAGCTAATCTTTTAATAAATCCCCTCTCTTCTAAAGCGCTAATTAGTCTATGAATTCCAGATTTTGATTTAAGATTTAGAGATTGTTTCATTTCTTCATAAGAAGGGGAAACGCCAGAGTTTCTCAACTTCTTGTTGATAAATAAAAGCAGGTTTTTTTGTTTTTTAGTTAGCATAAGAACAAATATCGTACAAATAATGTTCTATAAAAGTTCTTATTAATTAACAATAGTTAAATTGTTCAGTAAAATAGGGGTTAATTTAACTACAAAACAGAAAAAATAGAATTTTCTGATAAATTTTTCAAAAGTGATTCACCAATTAAAAAAGTTTTAATAGAAGTTTTATTGTTTAGATCTAAAAGTTCGTCTTTTGTTTTAATTCCACTTTCAGATATTAAAGGGCCCTGATAATTACTAAGTGCATTATAAATATCATAGGTTGTATTTATATCAGTTTTAAGTGTTTTTAAGTTTCTATTATTAATTCCAATTAAAGCATCTTTAAAATTTAAAGCTTTTTTTGCTTCCTCAACAGTGTGTACTTCAACAATTACTGACATTTTAAATTTCAATGCCTCTTCATATAATTCATTAGCCAAATCATCAGAGACACCTGCAAGAATAATTAAAATTGCATCAGCACCATAACTTTTAGCTAATGGTATTTGAAATTTATCAATAAAAAAATCCTTACATAAAACCGGCAAATTAAATTGTTCTTTAATTTTACTAATATGAATTAGGTTTCCTAAGAAAAAATCTTCTTCTGTAAGAACTGATAAACATGTAACTTTATTATTGTTATAGATTTTTGCAATTTCTACCGGATTATAATTATCTATGATTACACCTGATGAAGGACTTGCCTTTTTTATTTCAGCTATTATTGAAATTTTGTCCTGAGTTATATTGTTTTGAATTTTTTTTTTAAAATCAATATAAGAGTTATTCTTGTCTATAATTTTATTTAAAGAATCTAAGTTGGTAGATTTTTTTAAAAAATCTATTCTTTCAATTTTTTTTGTAATTATATCATTTAATATATTTTCAGACATTTTGTATTTTTTCTAAATGTGAGTAAGGTTTACCAGATAAAATAAATTTTCTTGAAAAATTATAAGCATCTAAAAATTCTATAAATTTTTCATTAACCATTAATCCTGCTGCTGCATTTAAGCAAACTGCTTTTGAAAAATCATTATCTTTACCTTTAAAAATTTCAATCATTTTATTAGCGTTAAAACTAGCATCATCACCAATTAAATTTTCAAATTTATCTGCATTAATATTAAGAGAACTTGGGTCAATTAAAAATTCAGATATTTTACCATCTTTTAATTGAGTGACATTCGTTTTTGCATAAGGTGATATTTCATCAAGCCCATCTTCACTATTTACAATCCAGGCAAATTTAATATTTAAATTTTTAAGAGCTTCACCAAAAATTTTTAATAATTTCTTATCAAACACACCAATGACATGTCTATCAACAAGTGCTGGATTACTTAAAGGACCAATCATATTAAAGATGGTTCTTTTGCCAATCTTTTTTCTAACAGGTCCCACAAATTTCATTGCACTATGATAATTTTGTGCAAACATAAAACCAAAATTATTATTATTTATTGAGTTTTCAATCTCATTAGGTTCTTGATTAATCTTTATCTTTAAGGCCTCAAGAACATCTCCAGAGCCACATTTTGACGAAACTGCTTTATTACCGTGTTTAGCTACTTTTGTACCCATACTTGCTAAGAGAAGGGCTGATGCAGTAGATATATTCAGTGTATTCATTCCATCGCCACCAGTTCCGCATGTATCAATGCAATCACTAACGTTTACTCGTTTTGATTTTTCTCTTAGAACATAAACACCACCAGCAATTTCATCTGAAACTTCACCTTTATTAGATAATAATGTTAGAAAATTATAAATTTCATCATCAGTAGCCTTGCCAGTCATCAAAAGCTCAAAAGCTGATTTACTTTCCTCAAATGTTAAGTCTTGTTTATTTTTAAGTTTATCTAAAAATTGTTTCATAATATTAATAATTTATAAAGTTTTTCAAAATTTTAATTCCAAGTTTAGTCTTAATGCTTTCAGGGTGAAATTGCACTCCATGAATATTAAATTCTTTATGTTGGACACCCATAATTAAACCATCATCTGTTTCAGCTGTTATTTCAAGATTTTTAGATAAAGATCTCTTATCAATTATCAAACTATGATACCTCGTTGCCTCAAAAGTTTTAGGAAGGTTTTTTAAAATACCAATTTTATTAGATTTAATTTTACTTGTTTTACCGTGCATTAATTTTTTTGCTTGAATAATTTTAGAACCAAATACTTGGCCAATTATTTGATGTCCAAGACATACACCAAGAAAAGGGATATCTTTATGAAGTGTCTTTAAAATATTTAAACAATTTCCAGATTGATTAGGGTTACCTGGTCCAGGTGAAATTACAATTTTATTATATCTTTTTTTTATGATTTCTTTTGATGTAATTTTGTCATTCCTTACAACATCAACCTTAGTTTTTAATGATGAGAGGTAGTGATAGAGATTAAAAGTAAAACTATCATAATTATCGATTAATAAT
>Ga0209667_1001974_pt1 | contig 14133 bp, 24 predicted proteins | sample SaaInlV_165m_DNA_2_FD_184682 | JGI IMG/M metagenome (GOLD analysis project Ga0209667, IMG submission 184682) | Marine microbial communities from expanding oxygen minimum zones in the Saanich Inlet - Saanich Inlet SI037_S3LV_125m_DNA (SPAdes)... | ecosystem: Environmental > Aquatic > Marine >... | reverse complement strand
ATTGCATTGCATATTCTAGTGCATCATCAAAATTCTTTATTCCAAATTCAATTGATGCTTGCAAATATTTATCAAATTTTACAATTGTTTCCATGCCTAAATCTGTCTTCATTACATTAATTCCTAAAGGTACTGGTAATCCTCCTGTTGTTTTGTCCCACCATTCACCTACATCTAAAATTTTGACATTTCCTTCTTGTTCATATGATAGTTGAGTTTCATGAATTACTAATCCTACTTCTACTTCCCCTGATTCAACAGCTTTTGGTATGTCGCTGAAATTCATTTCAACATAATCAAATTTTCCAATCATTAATTGAAGTAACAAAAATGCTGATGTCATTTTTCCAGGAATTGCTATTTTACATTTTTTTAATTCTTCAATTGTCATTTGTTTTTTAGCTGTAACTATTGGACCATAATTTATTCCAAAACTTCCACCGCTTCTCAAAATTGTATATCCTGGAATGTATGCACATGCATGAACTGATACTGCTGTGACATCTAATTCTGGATTTGTTGCTTTTAGATTCAAATTTTCAATATCTTCAATTACGTGATTTACTTTAAAATCTGGTGATGGTACTTTGTCTGTGAACATTCCATAAAACATGAATGCATCATCTGAATCAGGAGTGTGTCCTACAGAAATTTCCATATTTTATTTTTAAACAGTCGTAATAAAAATGCAAATCATCATCTTGAACCAATCATGTTTTTTGTCGATCATTGTCAATTTTCTCTAAACACTATTCTTGGAATTTAATTTTAAAATCGGTAATTTAGATATTGAAAAAATTTAACAATATAATTTCACGACTAAATATCACATACATTATATAATGCTCATCAGGTTTTCGCATTATGGCAAAATTCAAGTCAACTCAAGAAGTTTTGAAAATTATTAAAAATAAACAAAATATTCGTAACTTTGGTGTAATTGCACACGTTGACCATGGAAAAACAACTATGAGTGATAGTCTTTTGGCTTATTCTGGAATTATTGCACCTTCAGCTGCTGGAAAAGCACTTGCAATGGACTTTGATAAGGAAGAGCAAGAAAGAGGAATTACAATTTATCAAGCAAATGTGACTTTACTCTTTTCTCAACAAGATCAAGAATATGTTATTAATATGATTGATACTCCTGGACACGTTGATTTTAGTGGAAGGGTAATTCGAAGTTTAAGAGCAATTGATGGTGCTGTTGTTGTTTGTGATGCTGTAGAGGGAATTATGACTCAAACTGAAACTGTCACTAGAATGGCACTTGAAGAAAGAGTAAGACCTGTTTTGTTTATCAATAAAGTAGATAGATTAATCAAAGAATTGAGATTAACTCCAGAAAAAATGCAAGCACAACTTGCAGAAGTTGTTTCTACTTTTAATCAATTAGTTGACACTTATGCTGAACCTGAATACAAGGAAAAATGGAAAGTATCCATTCAGGATGCAAGTGTAACATTTGGTTCTGCTAAGGACAGATGGGCAATTAACACTGATTTAATGAAAGAACGAGGAATAACGTTCAAAGATGTTATTGATGCTTATACTGAAGAAAAACTTCCTGAACTTGTAGAGAAAGCACCATTAGCTGATGCAGTTCTTGGAATGGTTGTAAAACATCATCCTGCACCAAAGGATGCTATCAAATATAGAATTCCACAAATTTGGAAAGGTGATTTAGAATCTGATGTTGGTAAGGCATTACTTGCTGGTGAGGATGACGGCCCAACTATTATGATGGTTGTTAACATGGTATTAGATCCTGCAGCTGGTCCTGTTGCAATTGGGAGGTTATTTTCTGGAACTATCAAAGATGGACAAACACTTCACATTATCGATGAAAAAAGAGATGGTAGAGTTCAATCTGTTAATTTCTTTATGGGTAATCAAAGAGAACAAGTTGGAGAATTAGGCGCTGGAAATATTCCTGCATTATTGGGATTAACTGAATGTCGTGCTGGAAATACTTTATCCTCTGTTAAAGATATTCCAATGTTTGAAGGTGTGAAATATGTTTCAGAACCTGTTGTTCAAATTGCAATTGAACCCAAACATCCTAAAGATTTACCTAAACTTGTAGAAATTTTAAGACAACTAACTATTGAGGATCCAAATTTAATTGTAAAAATTGATGAGGAGAGTGGCGAAACTATTGTTGCTGGCATGGGTGTATTACACTTGGATGTTGCAACACATAGAATTCAAGATGCAAAATGTGAAATTATTACATCTGAACCTTTGATTAACTATAGAGAAACTGTCAAAGGCGGTTGTGATGCAATAATGGCAAAATCTCCAAATAGACATAATAAAATTTTCATGAAAGTTGAACCATTAGAACCTGCTATTGCTCACATGTTAAGAACTGGTGAAATCAGTGATATGAAAGATAAGAAAGTTGTTGCAGATTTACTCAAAGGTGCTGGTTGGGATACTGATACCATCAAAAGAGTGATGAGATTTGATTCTCGAGGTAATGTTTTGATTAACGGAACAAAAGGTGTTCAATTTGTTCAAGAATCTACTGATTCTATAAATTCTGGATTTGATGAAGTGATGAAAGAAGGTCCACTTTGTAAAGAGCAAATGAGAGACTGTAAATTTATTTTCACTCACTTTGTACCTCACGAGGATACAGCTCACAGAGGTCTATCTCAATTAGGTCCTGCCTCTCGTAGAGCATGTATGGGTTCATTGTTAACTGCAGGTACTGCTGTTTTAGAACCAACTCTTGCAATTGAAGTTCGTGTACCGACTGATTTAGTTGGAAACGTTGCAACAATACTTTCTGGTAAACGTGGTAAAGTTTTAGACATGCAACAAAAAGGTGCATCAAGTATTGTAATTGGTGAAATACCTGCTTCTGAAACTTTCACTCTATCTGAAGCTATGAGAGGTCAAACCGCAGGACGTGCAACATGGAATACTTCCTTTAAGGAATGGACTGAAGTTCCAAAATCCATGTTAAAAACAGCTGTAGAGGATATTAGAAAAAGAAAGGGATTAGCTCCAGAACCACCTGGAGTAAATGAGTTTATTGACAAAGAATAATACTATTTAATTTTTAATACTTTGTACATGGTTCGAGTTGATAATATTAGATATCAAGAATTACTTAAAATGAAAAAAGATCTGGAAGATAATCGACCTCATGAAATAGATGAAATGAGACGTTGGAAACACTCTATGAGCAAAGTTCTTGAAGAATTGGAATTATTTCGTTAATTGTTTTTCTAATGCTGGTCAATACACCTTAATAGTTGACTCGCTTACTATAGGTCGACCTACTTATGATGAGTCATAACGCGCCTAACCTGAAAAACTTTGAGCGTGAAAGGATAATTTTACAATGTATTCAAGATAATCCTGATTTACATCATAATGGACTGTTGAAAATTATTGTTCCTGAATATATGGCCAAAACTACTTTTGAAAAAAGTAGGGATTCTTTAGTTGAAAAAGAAATACTGCTTGTTGAAAAAAAAGCCAACATGAAATTTTATGTACTTACTCCAAATTATAGGGAAAAATCACAACAACGTTTGGAACAAAATACAAACAAAACATATCATGATTTAAAATTAAAAATTAAAAAACTGAATATTGATTTTTCTCATAAGGATGTTGATGAAAAGATACTACTTGGAACCATGATTCTAAAAAATCTGTTACAAACTGATAACGGATTCACTATTTTGGATTCTATAAAAAATCCTAAAAAAACACTGTACCGGGATGAGCATTTAGAAATTCAACAATTAATTTCACAACTTTTTAAAATTATTAAAAATGATGTTGATTACGAGTTAATTTTTCCAACAATTGTAAGTTATCACCAGGTTAATGTTCCCCATTATGTCTCTGAGATTTGATTTTATCTAGTTTTTATTCAGGGTCACTTTATGAATAATTATGGGTTTACTGTATACTAAATTTTACATGGATTTTGACGAGGAAGAATGGACTTCAGTTTCAAACAACCCTATCATCTTTCAAACTAAAAAAGACAACGTATCTTTGGAAATAGAAGATACTTCCCATAAATCCTACAAATTAATTTTTAAAAAAGGTGCTAAATTTAACATGTTTAGAGTTACCGGAAAATTTAGATTAACTTGGAATGATGATGATATTGTTTAAATTATCAAAATAATTAAAAATCAATATCATGTCATTGGAAATTAAAATTAAACATATTGTGAATAATTTTGATGATGTTTCATCTAATGAATTTTTAGAAATTTTAGATCAAATTATGCTTGAATTCAAGAGTAATTTGACTCTTGAATATCTAAAAGGTAAAGTTCAAAAAATTCTGGAACTTTCAACTGAGTCTGAAAAAAAGAAACAATGTAAGTTACTTTTACCGTATTATGATTGGTATCTACAAGGATTATAGACTTATTCTAAATACTCTTTAATTTTTTTTAATGCATTGTTTATTTGTTCTACATCTTTTTTAGATTCTTGAAAATTTCCTAATAATTTCACAAAATACTCATCTGATGTATTTTCAGCTTTTTCAATATCTGATTTCCTACACTCTAATGCTTTTTCTAAAATTTCTACATCTTCTTTTAATAATTCTGATTTTGCTGAATCAAGTAGGAATATTTTGATTTTTTCTATTGTATTTTCAATCATTGGAATTCTCTTTTTAGCTTGTGATTGTAATACTGGAGCAAACATTGCAGCTGCTTCTTTTAATTCTGGACTTGAATGAATAGTTTGCAATCTTTTTTTATAATGTATTAATGATTTAAGAATAATTTGATATCCTCCTTCTTCTTTTAGATAGATTCCACCTATCCATATTTTTTCAGACATTTACCAAACTTCTTTTTTCTACTATTATAATTTATTTCTAAAAATACTGTTTAATTTTTAAATTTAATTTAAAGTCTAATCTTCTCAAACATCATAATTTTCTTTGATTGGTTGTTCATTCCGACTAATGAGATGTAATACAATACCAGCTAATGTCACTCCCATTCCACTTAACCCTACAAATGTTCCTAAGTTTTTAATATTCTCTAAATCCTTATTTTCGTTTGGATTGATCACATAAAATAATATTAATCCTAAAATGAACATACTGGTACCTATCACTACCCATGGCATTCCTGTTTTCATAACATTTAGTCACATTTCCAATTAATAAATAACCTATCCATGACCCTTAATTCCAATTTTTAATAGCTTATATTTGACAAAATCCCTTCCGTATCTATATGGCTACTAAAAAGAAATTAGATCTTCTTGAACTTGTTGAGGATATAGTCAAATTGAATTCTAAAATGAGATTTGCAGCAATTATTGATTCAAAAGGAAATATTCGTGAAGGTATCATGAAAAAAGGTCAAACCAGTCTTAATTCTCAAAAGGAAGAAGAACATTTTTGCAAGCAAGTAGCCCAAAGACGAACAATGAGAAAAGAATTTGATCGTTCATTAGGCAAAGTACGATATATTCACGTAGAACGAGAGAAAGTTTCACAATTGGTAATTTACACAAAAAGAAACATTGTATTTTTCACAATGGAACCTGAAACCCCGATGAGTACTAAAATTAAATTAATTACAAAAATAAAGAAAATTACTACAAATATTTAATTTTATTTTCTGCATTTCTAAAATCTAATGACTTTTCATAAATATCTTGCAGATTCTAAAATGTTTGAATATGATAAACACTATAGAGAATGTTCACAACAAAATAAACCATTTATTAAATCAAAAATTAATCCGGTACACGGAAATTACACAATTAATGTTGATTTGATGCCATGCAACTATGTATTTTCTAAATTTGAACAATTTAAAATTGAACAATTAATTCAAGATGAAATAAAATTTGTAAACTCAAATTGTAAAAATCCTTTTAATGATTATACTATTGATGAAGAATTAATTTGGATTGATGGTGTTTCTTCTGAACATATGCATTATTTTTGTAATTCCATTTATGATTTAAGTCAAAAATTTCACAATTAAAATCTAATAACATTTTTTAAAATTTTATCAATAACTTGAATTTCTTTCTTTCTTTCTTTTATTGTAGTTTCATTCCATTTTTTAAGAAATTCTGATTGTTGATCCATTTTTTCTAATTCAGTCACATATTTTATTAGGTGAATTTTGTATTCATGTAACAAATCTAGGTGTTTATTGTGATTTTTTTCAGTTGGTGTTGTCATCCCAATCTTCCTTCTTCATATTTGGAAACAAATCCCGGATTCTTTTTCTGTCTTTTTCCATTGCATCAATTCTACTAGTTAGATGTTCTTTAATTGCTGGTTCTCCTTCTTGATTTATTTCATCTTTCATATCTGTAATTATTTTAGTTAATGATCTATAGTATGTCATATGGTTTTTCTTTGATTCTTCTGATTTATCTTCTTTTTTTTCATCCATAATCAAATGGTATATTGTAGGAAATAAGTAGTTGATCTTTTATTTTTAGACTAATTATCTCGAATACTCTCTTTCTCTACCAATTTTATTCCTAACGGAGTTAATTTTGTAATCCATGGAAACATATTTTCTCCCTCTTCATCAATTCCTCCTCTGACTAAATTTTCATTAATTAAATATTTTACATTTTTTAAAATTATTTTATTATCAATTTCTTTTAATTTTGGAAAATTATAGATGTGTACTTCTGGATTTTTAGAAGTTTTATTCAATCTGTTTTGATATTCTAATAATATTATTTTTCTAATTTGTTCATCTGTTTGTTTTATCATATTTTTAAAATAAATTTCTTTAATTAAAATTTTAACATTAAATTATAAAAAATAAAACTAGCAGATTTTTTCACATTCACATTGTCTGTTTACAAACAAACTTTTGAATGATTCAAATCGGGATTGAGATATTTTTGGTTTATTTCGTCCCACTATTCTAAATAATGAGATCCCTGTTTCTGAACTAGTTCCTTTTAATGCCCATGATCCATTTTTCATTAAATATGGTTGTGGATTTTTCATGGTAACTTTTCTTTTTGCTTTTATGTCGTATGCTTCTATTCTTGACATTAACTGAAATTAAAAAATTATTATTACAAATAAAGTGTAAAATTTTTCATAGTGGTTAGCTGAAAAAAAATCAATTTTGATGATTTTTATTGTAAATCATGCGTATTACACTAATATTGTAAATTCATTTCATAATTATATGAAAATTTTAATTGATGAAATGGATGATGGTTGGGATGAAAAATTAAAGGAATTAGGTTTTGATGCATTCAGTGTCAAAAAATTACGTTCCGAAGGTTACAAACTAAGAACAGATTATTCTGTAATTAATTATGCTAAAGAAAATAATATGATTTTAGTCACTCGTGATACTGAAAGTGGACAAGCTTGTGAAGAAAATGATTTACCTTACGTCCTATTAGATAACGATGCAATTTTTAAAATTGTTTTAGATAAACTAAAAAATCATTAATTTACATTTTTTGAATCCGTTTGTGGAATTCTTAAATTTGAAATAATTTCATTTAGGAATTCTTCTTCTGGTTGATGTGTTATGTTGGTCATAATTAATTCCCAACAATCATCAATTTTCCTTTTAATTTGAGAAAACATTTTATCTTTTTTGAATGCAGGATAAAATGATAATAATTTCATTATGCCGTCTGTTGATTGTATGATATGTATTAGATGTATTGTGGATCTTAATCTTTCATGAAAAGTAAATTTATCTTCCTTACTTATTTCTTCAAAACTAACAATTTCTTGAAAAATTAGATTAATTTCTTTATGTAAATTTTTTAATTGGCTATTTACTGATTCATACAAATTAATTAATTCATATTCGATATGGGCTCTACTGTGAACTTTTTTTTCTATCTCTCCTGCTTCCACTAGAGAACTAATTTCTCGATACACTGTTTTTTCATTACCTACTTTCTCAATTACTCTTTTAGCTAATTCTGTACCTCTTATTTTCCCATTTTCATTAAGAATTCGTATGATTTCTATTTTAATTATTTCTGAATTTTTATCCATTTTGTATCACCATTTTTTTTGATATTTTTCCAAAACTTCTATTTCTCCATTCTCTGCAATTTCACTAATTAATCCTTCCAAAATATTGATTCCTTTTTTAATTGGTTCTTTTTTATTAATTTTATTTTCTAATTTCTGTTTTAAGACCATTCTTTCATTATTAACAAAGCTTAGCAAACTAACTTTTTTACCCATGTTGAGATTGATAAAAAACTCTACATACTCTTCAGTTGTATTAATTGCCATTTTTTATTTCCTGTATACCTAGTATTTGTTCCAATCTTAACAACTTAGGTTTATTTACAATTTTATCATAAACGATGTATGGATAGCTGTGATCGTCGAGTTCGTGCTTATAAAAATGGAAAAACTATGGATGAATGCAAAACTATTGCTGAATCTTTGAATCCTACTTTTAAAAAAAAAATTGAACAAAATAACAAAATTCTTTGGACTGAAATATTGGATATTGTTGATCATGATGAATTAATTTACAAATTGACTTTGAAATTTCTTCGTAGAGATGGTTATGATATTGGTAATTATAAAATTCCTGAAGTAAAGGCGTTTAATCCTTAAAATTTATTTTACAACTTCCATCTGTATTTTGTAATTTTCTTGCCATAATGTATGGTGTAATTATTAAAATTGGAATTGATAATCCTATGAATAGTGTTTGTAACTGTGTTAGTAATATTGACAATCCAATTCCGCTTGCAGTTCCAATAAATATTGATACAAATGTTCCTGCACATGTTGGACATGCAATAAATAATCCTGTTGCTGCCCCTATGCTGCTCATACTTCTTCCTTTTTTTGATATTGCATATGCACTAATTGCAATTGCTGAATTTACTGCTACTAAATACGATACAATAATTTGTAATATTAAATTAATAGGAATTATTTGTAATCCTATGTGTTCTGTAAGGTAAACGATAATTTTTGGCATATATCCTGGTCCATCACAACATGGTGCAATGAATCCTGAGGGTATTGTTGCTCCGTAATGTGTAACAAAATTAATTTCTGGTTGATACACTAATGTTCCAGATACTAATGCAAAAAATATTCCATATCCTATGAATGATGCAACAAAAATTTTACGTGATTTTGAGTTTGAAGTAACAATTGCAATTGTTGTTAGTATGTCTTTTCCTTTCTCCTCAATTTTATTTTTTTGATACTTGTATATCCCAAATGCAATACCTCCAATTGCAATAATCATTGTTATGTAAAATCCAAGAGCTATTCTTTGAATAGATTCTATTGCACTAGGGGTGAATACTACTGGATCCTGATATCTACCATATATTAAAAATAATATTGCAATGGATACAAATCCTATAATTATTATTTTTTTGCCTTTATTGGTTGATGACATGACTATTTCTTGTTAAATCTATTATTTTTTTATTGAATTAAATTCTATCTTAACTAAGTCTAGGCACAAATATGTAAATAATTGCGATAATTTCTAGTCGTCCAAAAATCATTAAAAATCCTAACACTACCATTGTTGCAGGATCTGTTTCTGAATCAATTATTCCTGCTGATAATCCGCCTGTGGTAATTATTCCTGCTGCTTCAAAGAATGCATCCTGATATGGCACATTCTCTATTGCTGCAAGATGTGCACCTGTAACTGCAGATATTGTTGGAAACAATGCAAGAATGATTAAAGTTGATATGAGTTCTTTTTTACTTTGGCTTGATAACTTACTTCTTTTTATTTTTGATAAAAATGGCCTAATGTCTCTTAGGTGGAATAATCTGAAAATTTTCAAACCCCCTGCAGTTGAAAATCCACATCCTCCAATGAACATCAAAATTATTAGAATTGTATGTGCTCCTCCACTTAGTCCTGCTAAACTTTCCATTTGCAATCCTGCAGTAGTACTAGCTGACACTGAATAAAATGCACTTTGCATTGGATCTAAACCACTAATTCCTGCAAACAGCAATGTTGCTCCTCCTAAAATTGCAAAATATGCTAATACTTCTTTTCCAAGTTTTGGTGAAAGGAATTTTTTTCTAACAAATGCATAGTGGAATGTAAATGGTAAAGCTCCCAGTATCATTGCACCCATTAATACAATATGCTCTTGCCATAACAGGCCTTCCAAAATTGTAGATGTTGGTGTAAACCCTCCCGTGGATAGAGTACTCATCGCCAATGAGAAATTATCTATAATATTCCTCTCCCCAAATATGTAAAGTAGTGATGCAACAATTACAATGTATATTGCAAAAATTACTGTAATTGTAAGAAATAATTCCTTCATGTGAAGTGTTTTTCCTGATATGAAACCTCTCATTGCCTGCAATTTTGATTCTGGATAGAATGCCGTGATTACTAGATAGATGAAACTCATTCCTCCTACTAACTGTGTGTAACTTCGGAAAAATGTGAAACTCTGTGATAGTTTTTCTGGTTCATCAAATAATGATATGCCTCCAGTTGTAAATCCTGCGGCACTTGAAAAGAATGCATTTGCAAATACTTCCACTACTGTTTCATCACTAGGAAATACGTACAGATATGGTATGGTACCAAACAGTGAAAGCAAAAATAAACTAGAAAATACAAGTATTGACGCCTGCTGTAAATTCAGACTTGATTTTTCACCGTATGAATTTAAGAAAAATCCTGTAACTAGTAAAAGAACTGTAGTCAAATAAATTCCAGAGGCTGTAACTGTATCTTCTAATAATGTTGCAACAACAGCTGGAACTAGTAGCAATACCCCTGCAAATTGTAATACAAATCCTAAATTTCCTAACACTGCTTTTACTGGTGGGCTTAGCAGTCTTGGTGTGGTAGCTGTTGCATCTCTAATTGCATTTGCTATGGTTGATTGAAGAATCATTCCAACAACAAAATTCTTTTTTGACACCACTGGAAGTTTTCTTACGTTATTATCTCGCATAATATGTAATGCATCTTGTAATGTTGATTTTTCGTTAATTGTAATTAGTGGTTTACTCATAATCTCTTCTAGTGTTGTTGCTTCTGCGTATACCGTTGCATCACTAACTTTACTGAGGATGTCTTCGTCGGTAACAATCCCTACTGGAAATTTTTCTTTATCAATTACAATAATGTCGTCTGTTTCATAACTACGTAGCATTGTAGCTGCATCTCTTGTTTGAGTTTTCATACTTAATTTCAACACATCTTTGTTCATGTATTCTGTAACGTATTTGCTCAGAACATACGAAACTGCTTTTTCTGGATTTGTTGACATTAAGCTACCTTATATCGGGATTTTAAATAATTTGGGGTCATACCCACTTATGATCGTTAAAGAAATAATTATTTTTAATTTTGATCTTAAACATTTGCTATATTTATAAGCCATAAATGCAAAGTTTATGCGTAATACGATGGATATCGATCAAGCTCCTGAACCTGATTATGATTCTGTTAAAATTGATTATGTTGGATTTGTGGACCCTTATGCTGTTGAAGGGATGGTTGTTTTAAAAGCTGATAATGGAAAAGAATTTCACATGCGTGCATTTTCTGGTGAAGTTGCAAAACATATCTCTAGTTTTGATGATGTTGAAGGTGAGCAAGCTCCTTCGATATATCGAATGATTGAAGAAATTTGTGAACAAAATGAACTATCTCTCGTTAAGGTAAAAATCTATGAAAGTGGTGACGTCTTGAGGGCAAATCTATACTTTACAGGTAAAAAAGACCTAGTCTTACGAAATCATCGTGCATCTGACGCTATGGCTTTAGCTGCTTATTACAAAATTCCGTTATTGGTTAGAAAGAAACTACTAAAAGAAAGAATGGAAGCTTAATTTCTAAAATACATTAGAATGGTTTTTTTCCAAGTATGATAATTGTTAGTTATGAGTGAACAAGAAGAATTGATGGATAACATTATGAATGTTGATCTAGAAATTATTGAAACTGTTAGAACACTACAACAAGAAAATTGGAATACTGAGGAACTAAAAAATCAGGTCACTGATTTACTTAAAATTCATGACGAAATAGTTGGAAAATTAAGGGCTCTTCAAGGCGATGATCATTCTTGTGGTTGTGGTCATGATCATTGCTAACGTATATTTTTAAAAATGCTTCATAATTCGGCAATGCTCATCATGTTATCAGTATAGCTTAGAGAGTTTGATTAATCATCAGCACCATTTTTTTGATTATTCTATTGTATATTGGTATTGTATTTTAAATCAGAACCTTTTTCATATGAAGAATTAAATTTCTATTATGGCTAATTTTGAGAAAATTTACAAAAGAGTAGCGTTACAAATTATCAAAAGATGTCATGGTGCAATCAAAATCACAAAACATGGCAAAGTTGTTGAAGTCTATGATTTGAAACGTCATATTTGGAGTGACGGTCTTGCAGGATTAATAATTAAAGAGGAATGTAGATTGGCTGACTTGAAAGAATGGGAATTTGCTAATGTTAGAAGTTATGTGATACAGGAATTACTTGCAAAATCTAAAGAATAATTATTGAAATTTATTTTTTTGACATTAATTCAGTTTGTTTTTTCATTTCAGAAAGAACTAGAATCAAAATTTCTTTTTCACTTAATTTCAATAGTGCTTTTGTTTCATCTTCAGTAAATTGAATATCCTCATTCAATTCATCGTATGTAGTTAATGAATCTCCCATAAACTAGTATGGTGATACTGAGTTATTATATGGTTTTGTTTCTATTTTGAATCTCAAATATGATGTTAGTATGTAACCTTGCGTATCAAATGTGGTTCTTTTAGCATAATTGAATCTCCTTTACTTGATGATAATTCTGGTTTTACTAACTTGTTAGTTGTTATTACGATTAGTGCTTCACATCGTGAACATAGAATTGTTCTACCTCCTGATCTTTCTTCCCTGATCATCAAATCTTTTTCTAATCTATCCTCTTTTTGACATGTGGGACATAATCTGGGTTCTTTTTCTATGCTTATGATTTCCTTGATGAATATCATCTTAGTCATATTTTGTTTTTCTTAATTCTCCTGAATAATGTTTGTAATGTTAATTGGTATCAGCAATCCATTTCAGATGTCAAACCGCTTTAATCATCTGAAATTAGAATGAAAGGTATTCAACATATTCCCCTATCTAACCAACTAACATTTTACAGTTTTTTTATCATGGAAATATGTTTTTCTTTAAATTTATTAATTAAGATTTATACAAAATCTAATTATTTATTGTAATAATTACCTAATAATCTTAAATACTCAAAAGTCTTATAATAATTGATGTCGTTAGTTACAAAAACTAATGAATAAAGTGCGTAGCCCCGCAGAACGAAAAAGGCAATCAGGCGTTTAACGCTTGACCACAAGAGGAAATCTCTTAATGTTCTGCAATTTAGAGGGCTTCGCCATTTAATTTCTCTGAAATTATGTTTTCAAAATTACCTACACATATTAGAAAACCTTCAAAAGAAATTATAACACTTTGACAATAATTCACAATGATTACATTTTATTTTGTACTGACCAATGGTCTGAAATAAAAAATATTGTTGAAAAATGTGGTGGGATTGAATCTGAGGTTATTGAATCTATTCAAAGACTTGAGATAATGGGGTTTCTTGAATCTCGTTCTTTGAAAAATACTTTTTATTATAAAAAATACGATAAACCTCAAACTCGTGAACAATTTTCTTTGATGATGGAAAATTTTGTATCTTATCAAAAATCTGAAATTGAATCCATTAAAACTATTCCTACAATTGTGTCTGGTGATGGAAGTCAATTTGGATTCAGTAAACAAGGTTTAGAATTATTAGAACACATTCAAGAAGAAATTGATCGAATAATACTGATGATTTCTAGAATTGATCATCATGATAAAATAAGAACTTTACAACATCCAATAGCGCGGCAAAGAATTAAGAAATTAGAAAATCATGTAAATAGAATTATGAAAATTATGTTGGAATCATACAAAGATGTGCGCTCTAATGTTGCATTACAAGAATATTTTAAAACTCACACTGAAAAATTAAATTTTTAATCTTTTATGTTACTATTTCATCTAAGCGGTCTTCTTCTTGAGCTCTCTTTATCTCCATTGCAATTCTTCGTCCTACTCCAAAAGTTTGACCATATT
>Ga0209667_1001954_pt1 | contig 14197 bp, 10 predicted proteins | sample SaaInlV_165m_DNA_2_FD_184682 | JGI IMG/M metagenome (GOLD analysis project Ga0209667, IMG submission 184682) | Marine microbial communities from expanding oxygen minimum zones in the Saanich Inlet - Saanich Inlet SI037_S3LV_125m_DNA (SPAdes)... | ecosystem: Environmental > Aquatic > Marine >... | reverse complement strand
AGGTCTCCTCCTCCGGTGATTTTCGCCAGGCAGTCGACATCGAGGAATCCGACATGGTGTCGATGATCAGTGGCATCCACTTCTTCGTCCTCTGCAGGCTGGCTGTAGAAAACATGAAGATCGACATTGATGCACTTCTCTACGATCTTCTGAATGTGTTCTCGGAATGGATGTTCGGATCGGTTTCTGACCGCATGGATGAAATAGCACTTTCGTTCGATCTTTTCGTCACAGATCGTCTCGAGCATGCTCAGCAGCGGTGTGACGCCTATGCCCCCTGCGAGGAACACTGCTGGGCGTGGATCCTGTCGATCGAGGATGAACTTGCCTGCAGGACTGCTCACCTCAAGGAGATCTCCAACCGCCAAGTTCTCGTGAAGAAATGTTGAACCAACACCGGATGGCAAATCTGGCTGATCGGGTGGCGGAGGAATTCTCTTCACGGTGATCTTGTACTTGCTTCGTTCTTTTGGCGACGAGGAGAGCGAGTAATTTCGGACGGTAGGACGCTTGTGACCAGGGATCCGTAGCTGGAATCCCAGGTGTTGTCCCGGTTCGAAGGGGGGCAAGGGCATGTCATCGAGTGGACGAAGGTGGAAGGAACAGATGTTATGCGCCTCTGGAACCTTTTCGTCGAGGATGAATCTTCGGTAGCCGCGCCAGGCACGGCGAACTCGATTCTGCTTCAAAGAAGCTGGAAGTTCATCCAGTTCTTTCTTCAACTCCTCGGTGGAGAGTTGCATCTCTTGCATCACTTTTTCGTTCTTCATGACCTTTGCCACCAGCGACCGGAAGGTGCTGAACGATACCAAGAGGACGATTCCGGATCCTATCCAGAAGGCGATGGATGACGGTTCCAATCGTCAAAACCTGACCAGAAACTCGGTGCGAATCCCATTGCTGTTGGCTCCACCTTCATCCATCTTGGTGTAGGCATCCGCTTGAACCATCACCCTATTGGTCAGTTTCTCCTGGTACCGCATTCCGACGGCTGCCGAGCCAGGATCGCTTCCCTCCGTCGGGGTTCTACCCCCGAGTTCCACGATGAAGTTCTTCTCGCCTCCGGACAGAATCCACTGGTAACCAATCGCTCCACCGAAGGAGCGATCTGCTCGGTTGCCCAGTGCTGGTTTGAAACTGCCGAGTCCCGCTGCGGCAAAAAGTATCCCTGCTTTTCCGAGCGGGCCTCCCTTGGCAGGTGACCTACCGGCGGAAGAAAATTCGTCGATCCCGAGAAACAGAGTGCCGTAGGCGTTGTCATCGGTGCCGTACGGCGTTGTCGATGCTTCGGCGAAAAAGAGCATGCCGTCGCTGACCTGTGCATTGTCCACTTCAGATGCGATGGAGGCACACCAGCGGATGGTGGTATTGAATGTGCGGCCCCACTTCTTGATGCGTTGAGAAGAACCGAGACCTGCAAAGAGACCATCGCCTCCCTGAGTTTCAGGAGCGGTCACTGCGACGAGATCTGCGTCGATGGTGCTGGAGTAGGTATCGGTCTCGGTCGAGATCCCGAACAATCTGGACTCGTTGGAGAGCTTGTTGTCATCTCGATGTAACTGTCCCCAACCGTAGAGCATGGTGAACCGCATGCTGGCTGCACCAGGAAAGGGAATGAAACGTGTGACACCAAACGCATCCATGTTGTCGTTGACGAGCATTCCGTCCTGTAGATCGACTCCCCATCTTCCCACACTGAAGCCGTAATCCAGCTTCTTGTTCCCTGCTGGATCGAGACGGGGAAACAACTCACTCAGTTCTCCTTCAAAGAAGAATGTAATCAACTCGAGGCTGGTGTTGTCGTACCATCCTTCACTGCCTTCCGGTTCGATGGTATATCCCGTGAACTTCCCCTGATCCTGGAGAGGCTGTAGCCCCACCAGAATGCGTTCCGTTCCGGTGAGTTGCAGGTTAGCGAAGAGATCGATTCTGTTGGCCCATTCGATGACTCTGTTGTTGTTGCCCGCTGGATCGATCACGTTGACCCCGCTTCTCAGATTGCCGTATACCCACAGAGATGGGCGCCAGACAGCGCCGGTAAGGATGTCGAACCCGCGCTCTAATCGTCCGGTTTCGAGAAATCCCGGTCCCAGTTCCAGCAGCGGTTGAGTCGGTTGAATCTGATCCTCTGGAATCAGGGGTATCGGGTAATCGGGCAGCCTGCTGGGGCTCTCATCATCCTGAGCCCAGCACGGCTGTCCGAACAAGCACAGGATCAGCCACAGGAGGGCGGCGTATCTCGTGGATTGCTTCAAGATCCCCCCCCATTCTTCTGCGGGACTTCTATCACTGCAGATTTTATTGCAACTACAACGGCACCTTTGACCAACTTGTCGCCAAGTTCTCGAGGTGACATGCCGTAGTCAAATCCAACATGCATTGTCTGGTGAATCAGGTTGACCGGAACGGCCTGGGAGACGAAGCGGGCCTCGACTGAATAGGGGCCGTGTCCGGTGAGCAGGTCGCCGTCCACGTGATACCGGGCGGTTCTATGACCGAGTGGCTCGATCCCTCTTCGGTGTTTTCTCATCCCCTTCGGGTGACCGTAAATGTTGTTGGGTCTAGAAGCAGGTCGGATGAATGGGAGTGCCGACACGGAGTTGTTGATGGTGAGGACCTGTTCCTGGTCACCTCCCCGGATATTTCTCGATATGAACTTGGATTGCAAGTTGAACAACTGCTCGTCCAGTTCCACCTCTTCATTGTGAACATAGAGGGAGAAACTATCCCTGACATCTCCATTAGGATCTCGATCACCGGAGACGAAGACCTGTTCACCGCGGGAATCCTTGACCTCGATCTGGACGACAAAGAGCCGCTCCGCATCGAATCCGGTCGGTAAGTTGTGGCCGGAGGTGAGATTCTTGACATCGAGTTCAAAGTCGATTCCATCTTCACTGGCAGCGGTCACACGGATGTCGGAGAGCCCGAATCCACGCTTCAGTACATCGATTCGTTGTTGCTTGGCCCATTCGAGCAGTTCGAGTTGCTTGTCGATGATGCCCCTGGCGATCTCACGATCATCGATGGAGGACCATTCCTCGGGGAACTGGTAATCCTCCGGACAGTTCTCTTCAAAGCGGTCACTGCCCCATCCGGATTCGACATCGAAGAGCAGCCATTCGGATAGAGATTTGAGCTGATTGGCATCCCTGTTGACCGGAAAGATTCCCGGGTGGATCAGGGAGTAATCTGGACCTGCGAAGAAGTGATTGGTCAGTTTTCGATCAGCGGAGGGAACATCAGCGATCACGGCAGCGGGTCCTATTTCGTAACCGCTGGGGATCCCCTGTTCGCGACCCATGTGGCAATCGTTACATGTGATCCCCTCGGCTGCTGCTGGGGAGTTCCGGTACTCGCTGATCAGTTCGTGTACCTTGAGGCCGTTGGGTGCGAACACCTCGTGGCAACTGCCACAGAAGGCAGGATCAGAAATTTCGGGGAACTTTTCTACCTCGGAATGGATGGCTCGTCCGACATCGTCACGTTTGGTATTGACCTTGTAGGTCTTGGGATCGTTGAGGATGCGGCTCAGTTCATCGTTTCCGTTGGGCCCCTTGACCGAATCGAAGACATCGCCCTTATCGATTCCCAGGCGTCCGGAGATCTTTCGATACGGGGCACTCATCCGGTGACATGTGACGCAGGTGATCCCCTCTCTCGAGGCGGGGTGTCGATCTAGATTCGAGATGCTGAATGGTTCGCCCATGTGGGAGCCCACCGGTGCATGACAACGGAGACAGAAGTCTCCATTTGTACTGCTGGTTCCCGCGTTCATGGCATTTTGCATCGACATCATCAATGGACTCAATTGCGAGTAGGCATGCTGGGATACCGACCACTCCTTGTATTGCTTCGGGTGGCACAGAGCACACTCATCTGCCGAGGGAAAGTTGCTTTCGGCAAACACCTGGGCGTGAGCCCCGTCGGGATCCAACGATACCTCAGGCTTCTCGGCCGTTCCTTCCGGGGAATCGTCGAGCAGGTCATCGCCGAGCAGATCATCGCCGAGCAGATCATCGTCGAGCAGATCATCGCCGAGCAGATCATCGCCGAGTAGATTGCTTTCCGACGCTTCGGTGTCGGGAGGAGGATCTTGCGCTCCGATCGCTGTTGTCGAATCGAAGAGGGGCAAACTCCAGCCGACCCAGAGGATGGAAGTGAGCAGTAGGGTTTGAAAGGCACGGTTCAAACTATGGAGTGTCATGAGCTCCTCGACTTACGGAAATTTGCGCTTCGATGGTCATTGTGGCACTTGTGACATTTTAAACTGTGTCTACCGACGAAGTTCCAGTGGATCGGGGGAGCAGTGGTTGAGCCAGAAATGTATACTACTTCATTTCCGATTCCAGTGGGCAGTTTGGCACTAAATCGTCGGGGGGCTTGCTGTGTGGACCGGTGTGTAGGCCGCTGTGGTGGACCGCTGTGGAAGGCCGCTGTATTCGGATGCTGCTGGTCTCTCGCAATAGACTCGTAGCGGCGAACCGATCATCGCCTGGTGACACTACTCGGGCCTCATTTTTTGCGGCAAGAATCTCCACTTAATAGGTGTTCTTTCCTGCGAACGGAAAGGACCGGAAACTCTACTCGAACTACAGCCTACTCTATTGTCGCGTTCAGCAATAAGTTCTGTCATTTCTTCTTCACTGTTGGAACCGTGATTCGCGTTGATTTCTCGGCGATCACGATGGCCCCTTCGACCAACTTTTTGGCCAGTGCTCGGGGTGAGAGTTCGTAATCGAATCCGACATGCATCGTCTGAAGAACCAGGTTCACGGGAACGGATTGAGAGATGAACTGCGCCTTGACCGAGTATGGTCCCCGTCCGGTGAGCAATTCTCCTGCGATATGATAGGTGGCAGTTCGATGCCCGAGAGGCTCGATACCTTGACGATGTTTACGTAAATTTTTAGGGTGGCCGTAGATGTTGTTGGGCCTGGAGGCGGGTCGAATGAAGGGGATTGCCGATCCCGATTTGTTGATCGTAAGCACCTGTTCCTGTTCTCCTCCACGCAAGTTTCTTACCAGCACTTTTGATTGCAGATTGAACAGTTGTTCATCGAGTGGGACCTCGCCGTTACGGACATATAGTGAGAATCCATCCCTGACATCTCCGTTGGGATCACGGTCTCCGGAGATGAAAACGAGTTCACCTTGTGAATCCTGGACTTCGACCTGAAGGACAAACAGCCTGCCGAGCTTGTCGGCGGGAAGATTGTGTCCGATGGAGAGATTTTTCACGTCGAGTTCGAAGTCGATTTCCTGTTCAGTGGCAGAAGTGATGCGGATTTCGGATAGACCGAATCCTCGCTGTAACGCCTGAAGCCGCTGTTGAGTCGCCCAATCGAGTAGTTCGAGTTGTTCATCGATGATCTCACGTGCGTAGTATCGATCATCGATGGAATCCCATGCTTCGGGGAATGGGAAGTCTTCCGGGCACTCGTCTTCGAACTGGTCGGTGCCCCATCCGATGTCTACATCGAAAAGGAGCCATTCAGAGATCGATTTGTATTCTTGGGCTCGTTTGTTGATGGGGAAAATTCCCGGATGGATGAGCGAGTAGTCAGGACCGGCAAAGAAGTGATTCGTCAACTTCCTGTCGGAAGTCTCTGCTCCGCCGACCACCGCGGCGGGCCCTTGTCGATAACCGGTCGAAACCCCCTCTTCTTTACCCATGTGGCAATCATTGCAGGTGATCCCTTGTGCCGCTGCGGGTGAGTTTCGATACTCGCTGAGAACTTCATGTACACGGAATCCGTTGGGGGTGAAGACCTCGTGACAACTACCGCAGTAGGTCGGGTCTTCAATTTCAGGAAACTTCTCGACCTCAGCGTGGATCGCGCGACCCACATCATCGCGCTCTGTATTCACCTTGTAGGTTTTTGGGTCTCTGAGAACGCGACTCATTTCTCCATTACCTTTGGCGCCCTTCACTGAATCGAAGATGTCCCCCCTGTCGAGACCCAGTCGCCCCGAGACTTTTCGGTAGGGGGCGCTCATGCGGTGGCAGACGACACAGGTGATCCCCTCTCTCGAGATGGGTTGTCGATCGAGATTCGAGAGACTGGCGGGCTCGCCGATGTCAGATCCGATGGGCGTATGGCAGCGAACGCAAAAATCTCCGGTGGTGGAACTGGTGCCCTTGTTCAAGGCCAATTGCAGCGACACCATTAACGGACTCAATTGTGAGTATGCGTGCTGGGAAACCGACCATTCTCGGTATTGCTTGGGATGGCAGCTGGCGCATTTGTCTGCCGAGGGGAAGTCGTTATTTGCGAAGATCTTCTCGTGTTCCTCACGAGAGTGGTCGACGACGGTTTGGCGGTCAGGTGAGTTCCCTGAAGGCTTTACCGTCTCCAGTAGATCATCCAGTAAATCATCATCTAGTAGATCATCACCCAGTAGATCATCACCCAGTAGATCATCACCCAGTAGGTCATTTTCCAGCAGATCATCGTTCTCGGCAGATGGTGCTGGAGGAGGATCTTGGGAATAGACCGGATGATGGAATCTAATGTGGTTCGCGGATGCCCCCGCAAGGAGGAAGATGCTGGCCAGCAAAACGAACAGTACAGAAGTCGTGGGTGCCTTGGGGATCAGTACCACTGTTTCCTCGATCTCGTCGTACAATTTGGTGTCGAAAAGTGTGACCATGGATCACTGAAGAAACCCGCTCATCGGGAATGCTATCTGGATTTTACTTCCGTTACATTACTCAAAGAACATGAGTCGTCCTATCGAGGGGGTGAAAATTGAATCATCGGTGGTTATTTTTCTTGTTGAGTATTTTTCCTGTGGTGGATTTGTCCGCATCTCAGCCGGCAAGTTCTCCGTCGGCAAGGCCCGATATCGTCGTCATCATGGCCGATGACATGGGCTGGTCCGATATCGGCTGTTTCGGCGGCGAGATCAAGACACCGAATCTCGACCAGCTGGCTTCGAATGGTGTTCGCCTGCGCCAGTTCTACAACACGGCTCGCTGCTGTCCGACGCGGGCTTCACTTCTGACCGGTCTCTATGCTCACCAGGCGGGTGTCGGCCACATGGTGTACGACGGTGGATCGTCGGGCTATCGGGGCGAACTGTCCCCGACGACGGCGACCATCGCTGAACATCTGAGTGCCGCCGGTTACCGCACCTACATGTCGGGCAAGTGGCATGTCACTCACAACCTCGGCAAGGCAAAGCAGCGGATCGAGCCGAAGAAGAGGACCAACTGGCCCATCGACCGGGGCTTTCAACACTTCTTTGGCACCATTCACGGCGGTGGTTCCTACTACGATCCGGTTTCGTTGACCCGGGGCGAACAGTACCTCCCGGCGCCTGAAGGGGACTACCACTACACCGATGCCATCAGCGAAGAAGCCGCAAAGTTTATCGAGCAGAATGCATCCCATAGTAAAGCGGCTCCGATGTTCATGTATGTGGCGTACACCGCACCTCACTGGCCGCTCCACGCTCGCCCCGCTGACATCGAGAGGGTCAAGGGTCGCTACCGCGACGGTTGGGATGCGATGCGAGAAGCGCGACTGAAGCGTCAGCGCGACATCGGATTGATCGATGAGGAGTGGGATCTATCGCCGCGTGATTCTCGCATCAAGAACTGGCAAGAGACGCCGGAGCATCCGTGGCAGGAGAGACGGATGGAGGTCTATGCCGCCCAGGTCGAGCAACTCGATCGCGGCATCGGCCGTATCGTTGCTGCACTGAAGGCGCAAGGCCGGCTAGAGAACACCCTGCTGCTGTTTCTGGCCGACAATGGAGGCTGTGCCGAGGAGATCACATCCGGCTGGAAGAGTCTGACCATCCCGGAAAAAACCCGTGACGGTCGCGATGTGAAAAATGGCAACAACCCGAAAATGCTGCCAGGACCGGAGGTGACCTATCAGAGTTACGGTTTGCCGTGGGCCAATGCTTCCAACACACCTTTTTTGCTCTACAAGCATCATGTTCACGAAGGTGGGATCTCGTCGCCGCTGATCGCGCACTGGCCGGCAGGATTAGAGGGCAGGGGGGTGATTCACGATGGACCCGGTCATGTCATCGATCTGGTCTCGACCTGTCTCGATGCCGCAGGGGCGGCACCGATCACCGAACTGGATGGAATCGCCATGCAGCCGATCGAGGGCGTGAGCTTACTGCCGATTCTCTCGGGAGAGTCTGCCACCGAACGTCCCATCTTCTGGGAGCATGAAGGAAACCGGGCGGTGAGGCTTGGAAAATGGAAACTGGTCGCCCGTCACAACCGGCCGTGGCAACTGTTCGACATGGTGGCAGACCGCACCGAGTTGCATGATCTCTCCGAGCAAAAAGCACAACTGGTCGAGGCGCTGGAGAGCAGCTATCAGCAGTGGGCCCAGCGTGCTCTGGTCAAACCCTGGCCGTTGAACCGATAGCCCAGCTGTCGATTCGAAGTTCAGATCCGCCAGGGTGCCCGCATCGGCTGACGGATCAGGCGATTGGCTTCCTCATCGCCGGGAAAGGTCTGCCCGACCGGGTCATACTTCAGTTTGCGTCCGGTTCGAATCGCGATGTTGGCCAGGTTGACGAGACTGCACGAGCGGTGCCCGTTCGATTCGTTCAGTGCAAAGCGTTGGCGGGTTCGTACCGATTCATCGAAGTTGGTGGGCCCCACTTGCGGTGGTTCGGGCAACTCGTCGATGCCATCGAGAAGATCCGCCGGTTCGGTTCGCATGCCACGGAACACCTTGCCGTTGGGTCCTTCGATGTACGGTAGTCCAGCGGGATCCTTCGGCCCCCACTCCCTCGATTCGAGGATCAACTCGGTTCCATCCTGGTACTTCAACATCACCTTGCCCCAGGGCCCGCATGAATCGGGGTGTTGTGGCCATGGCGCGATGGCACTGATCTCCGATGGTGATGTGTGGTCCTTGTCGAGGATCCACTGCACCGGATCGAGGTAGTGCTGCCCCATGTCGGCGAGGCCTCCTCCGTCGTAATCCCAGTAGCCACGAAAGGAGCCGTGGGTGCGGTGAGCGGTGTAGGGCTTGTGGGGGGCTGGACCCAGCCAGGCGTCGTAGTTGAAGTGGTCGGGCACCGGTTGCGGGGCCAGTTGTGGTTTTCCGGTCCAGTACATCTTCCAGGCAAATCCGGTGTCGGGACTGACACGAACTCGAAGTGGACCTCCGAGTCGTCCCGATCGGACCAGTTTCTTGATGCGGCTGGCGGGGCTGCCCAGTCCGTACAATCCCCCCTCGAATCGGAACCAGGTATTGAGGCGGAACACCGCCTCGGTCCGTTCGATCTCCTGCACCACACGGATCCCCTCATCGATGGTGCGGCTCATCGGTTTCTCGCACCAGACATCGAATCCGGCTCGCGCTGCGGCCACGCTCATCAGGGCATGCCAGTGAGGCGGTGTGCAGATGTGCATCACATCGATGTCGGTACGGTCGAGCATTTGACGCCAGTCGCTGTAACCACTGCAGTTTCCACCGGCGTGTTTCAAGCCTTCCGCCAGGCGGTGGGCATCGACATCGCACAGCGCCAGGGTCGTTGCGGTTTGTCCCTCCCGATGGGGACGGATGTGGGCGCCGCTCCTGCTGATACCACCACAGCCGATGATGCCATGAGTGATGGTGTCGCTGGGCGCAATCCTGCCCGGTCCGCCTAGGACATGAGCGGGAACGATGTGAAACAGGCTCACTGCTGCAGTGGCACTGGCACCGAGCTTGAACAGTTCTCGTCGAGTGATGGGTGAAGTGGGCTCAGCGTTCTCATTCGCATCTGTGGGGCTCAAAATTCCTCCTCGTACATCTCCTCGGAGTCTTCCAGGTCTTCTTCGTCTTCCAGTTCTTCATGTTCCCGCAGCAGTCGCTGGCAATGAATTCCAAGCAACAGGGCGGTACTCCCCTCGATCGCCACACAGATGAAGGTGTACCTGGAGAAGGAACCGCCATCGAGGAGATAGCTCGAGGCGCGTGCCAGAGCAGTTCCCAGGTAGCACCACGCCAACGGTTGCAGCCACGTGGCATAGATCGGGTTCCACAGCGCGCGCACGGTTACGACACCGAGCATCGTCACCAGGCCCCCCATCAAAGCTCGCATCTCTCCCAGTGAAGCGGCGGAAAGCACACCGCTATAGGGTTCGCTCCCCTGCCATTCGAGCATCTGGTCGATGACCATCCTGGGTTCGATCATCACCCAGACACCGAACCCGATGTTGCCCAGCGCGACCAGCAAGAGAAGGTGTCGGATCAAGGTCAGGCCCCTCCGTCAAAGAGAAAGCGATGTTCCATCGTATGCCTGTAACTGTTCCCCGGTTGCAGGATCACCGAGGGCCAGGCGCCGTTGTCTTGCTTGTTGATCGCATCGGGCCAGAGCTGGCTCTCGAGACAGAACGCTCCATGTTTCTGGTACACCGCACCCTTCTTACCAGCGACTCCATTGAGGAAGTTGCCACTGTAGAACTGGATCCCCGGCTGGTCTGTCCAGATCTCCATCGAGTTGCCACTGGCGGGATCGCTGGCACGGGCGGCAAAGCGAAGAGTCCCGGCCTCTTGGAGACTGAATCCGTCGATGACGAAGTTGTGATCGTAGCCACCCGGGTCGTCGTCGCCGTTGCCGGGCAGTGCTCCGATGTCGGCCCCGATCGCCTTGGCGGAGGTGAAATCGAGTGCTGAGCCACTCACAGGGGCGATTTCCCCGGTTGGAATCAGGTTCTCTCCAGCGGTATAGCGGCTGCAGTGGAGTGTCAGAAGTTGATCGAGCATCGATCCGGAGGAGTGACCCGCCAGATTCCAGTAGGAGTGGTGAGCCAGATTGACCGGCGTGGCGCGATCGGTCTCGGCAGTCATCTCGACACGAAGCACATCGTCGTCGGTCAAGGTGTAACGCACGGTCGCGTGAACCTCACCAGGATATCCTTCGTCTCCATCGGCGCTGGTCAGCAGTAATTCGATGCCGATTCCATCTTCACTGGCGAGGGGTCGTGCACCCCAGATGGATTTGTCAAAACCCTTCACTCCACCGTGAAGATGATGGTCGCCATTATTGGTAGCCAGAGCGTACTCGGTGCCGTCGAGGGTGAACTTGCCGGAGTCGATTCGATTGGCACACCGTCCGACGATGCAGCCGAAGTACTGAGATCGTTCGATGTATCCCGACAGATCATCGAATCCCAGAACGATATCGATCATCTCTCCTTCGGGTCCCGGAACCAGGCACTCGGTTACGGTCGCTCCGTAGTCGATGATTCGCACACGCATTCGACCATTGTCGAGAGTGTATCGTTGAATCTTCACACCGTCGATCTGGCCCCATGGCTCCACCACGATTCCATCGGTCACTGCAGGTCCCATTCCATCTTTGGTTTCGGTGATCCAGTCTCCAGGTCCCTGACAGCTGACGGTGGTGACCACCGCGCTCAGGAGCAGGGTACGAAAAGAGTATTTCACGAGTCGTTCGAATTTCACGGATAGGATCCTCTCTTGGGTACCCAGCATGATGTCGGATCGCGGCCTCGGGTCCAGAAGGAAGGAGCGGGATCGTCGGGGCGCAGGAGATGTGGGGAGGAGCGGCACAAGGGCCAGCGATGGCGAGGTGTCCGCGAGGGATTCGTCGCAAATTGCCGATGGGAAGCGTTGGCCGACCTGTTGCGGACTGGATGGCTTTGAATCTGCTGGAAGGACCTGGAATGAACCGGGTTGAACTGGAATGGCCCCTGAAACCCCTTCACTTCGGCTTTCGTCAGGGTATGTAAGTGCGTTCATTGATATGAGTTGTGGTTCTACTGGGTGGCGGGTACCGGGGCGCCGTCGATTTCATGGCGTTTGCGACTCGAGACTCTCGGCGGGTCGGCGGAAGGCCCGAGGAGGGGCATCATCGGCGGATCAAGCGCAAGACCGGGTCTCCGGTTCGGTTGACCGTTGGGAGCGACATCGGTACCCTCCTTGCTTGCGATTGATAAGAGTGGCCCGAATCTACCGGGCGATGGTTGAAAGCCGTGAACCGACCGGGTGCAGCGCAGGCTCCCCGGGCAATGGACAGGACCGAGAAGATGGCGCGTCGATGCCAGATCACTGGAGCCGGAACTCGATCCGGCAATCGCAAGGCCATCCGAGGTAAAGCCAAGTACCTCGGTGGAGTGGGTACCAAGATCACCGGACTGACCAAGCGTCGCTTCAAGGTGAACCTGCAGAACAAGCGGATCTGGGTGCCGGAACTGGAGCAGTTCATCCGCGTTCGTCTCAGTGTTCGGGCACTCAAGACCATCACGAAGAAGGGTGCATACCGTACCCTCATCGATGCGGGGATTCTCCAGCCGCCCAAGTAAGGGCGGCATCATCACATCACTTCTTGTTCGTTTTTTTCTCGCTCGGCATCAGTCGATCGGGATATGGAATCATCCGACCTGCCCGGCTCGGCATCCCCGCCTTGACCTGGCGCAGGTGTTTCCCCAGTGATGCCGATAACGTCGCCAGCACCTGCGGGTTTTCTTTTGAAAGATCGTTCTTCTCTGCCAGATCATCGCCGAGGTGATAGAGCACCCGGGTGGGGAGCGGGTGGTGATAATAGATCATCTTCCACGGTCCCTGGCGGATCGAACTGAACGGCAAGATGCCAGGTCCTCGTGGTCCCCAGAAGTGCGGCATGTGCCAGAACAGCGGCCGATTGGGGTCGATCGCCGGGTCGTCTCCTCTTAACAGTGGCACCAGGCTGATTCCTTCAAGGGTCCTCTGATGAGCGGGCGGGCACTCCACTCCTGCGACCTGCAAGAGGGTCGGAAAGTGGTCATGACTGATCACCGGAGTTGTACAGATCCGCCCGGCGTCGATGGTGCCGGGCCAGCGGATGACCAGCGGTACTCGGGTGCCCCCCTCCAGCGCCGAACCCTTGCCGCTGTTGAGCGGGTGGTTGTGAGTGTGCGCTTTTCCATCGCGGGCGTGAGCCGACAGGCCACCGTTATCACTGGTGAAGATGATGAAGGTGTTGTCGAGAATTTGCAGATCCTCCAGCGCCTTGCGCAGGGTGGCCAGTGCACGATCGACCGTTTCGATCATGGTGGCGTAGGCGGCTTCCTTCGGTGGCAATTCGGAGTAGCGATGACTCCAGCGTGAATTGGCGATGATGGGAGCGTGCACCGCGTAGGGTGAGAAGTGAAGGAAGAACGGTTTCTTGCGGATATGCGCATCGTGAATCGCCGCCACCGACTCCAGTGCCAGTGCCTCGGTCAGATAGATCTCCTTGCCGTGGTATTTTTCCAGGCCAGGAATATCCCAGACCGACTGCCCGGGGTGAGCGGGATCCTTGGCGAAGTTTCTGCTCCCGCGATAGTCGGCGGGCCCCCCCGCTGCGTGGCCTCCGATGTTGACATCGAAACCGAGCTGAAGGGGGTCTTCGCCGGCGGTTCCCTTGGCCCCCAGATGCGCCTTGCCGGCATGAATCGTCTGGTAGCCCCTTTGTTGCAGCAGTAGCGGCAGGGTCACATCGCCCGGCTGGAGCCCATTGACCTTCCAGCTCGGCGGGGTCGTGCCTTCCCGTGGCCGTCCGGTGTCCCGGTCCTTGTGGAGGATCCAGTAAGTGATCTGGTTCTGCTGCGGTGATCGACCGGTCATCACACTGGTGCGAGTCGGCGTGCACACCGGAGAGGAAGAGTAGGCATCGGTGAAAGTGATCCCCTCGGCGGCGAGTCGTTGCAACTGTGGTGTTCGGTAGGCATCGCGATGCGGTGGGCCCTGCGGGTGCAGTTTCAACGAGGTGTCTTGCCAGCCGAGATCGTCGACGATGAAGAACAAGATGTTGGGCGGTGCAGCATCCTCCGCTGCGGTCAGCTGCGACTCGGTGCAGCAGGACTCGGTGCAGCAGATCGAGCCGATCAGAGCGAGCAGGGGTGTCAGTATCCCGATTTTCATACCGGTCATGATACGGTGGCCAGAGCGTCCTTGTCAGGGGTGATTCGCTTCAGGCGGAAGGTGGGCGCGACACCAGTGCCCGCACCGCCAGCAGCGCTCCGAGTGCCAGGTATGGCCAGGGAGAATCGGTGCGGGAGAACGGCAGCGGGTGGGTTCCCGCCAGCAGTAGCAGGCCATGGCTCAGCAACAGCAATGAGAGTATCGCACAGATCGAGCGGGCGCGATCGAGACGCGCAGGGGGACGGTCGGTGGCGCTCACCGGGTCAATCCTCTTCCGTCTCTTCTTCATCCAGTTCATCGAGTTCATCGAGTTCATCGAGTTC
>Ga0209667_1001953_pt1 | contig 14199 bp, 11 predicted proteins | sample SaaInlV_165m_DNA_2_FD_184682 | JGI IMG/M metagenome (GOLD analysis project Ga0209667, IMG submission 184682) | Marine microbial communities from expanding oxygen minimum zones in the Saanich Inlet - Saanich Inlet SI037_S3LV_125m_DNA (SPAdes)... | ecosystem: Environmental > Aquatic > Marine >... | reverse complement strand
GTGAACTTCGTTGACTTCTATCAAGAAAACGTGGTCCGGCCCATGGTGGAAGGTTACCGAAATGGCATTACCCCCAATCCCGACGTGACCTGCAACCGTCGGATGAAGTTCGGGAAATTGCTCGAGCACGCCGAAGAGAGAGGATTCGAGGCTTTGGCCACGGGGCATTACTGCAGACGGGAGCTCGCCGGGGACGGCACGCCCCAGTTGTGGGAAGGACTGGACAAGAACAAGGACCAGTCCTACTTCCTCGCCCGCATCCTGCCAAAGCAACTGGCGGCGGCAAGGTTCCCCTTGGGAGAAATCCCCAAGCCCGAGGTTCGCAAAATAGCCAAGGAGCGCAAAATCCCCGTTGCCGACAAAAAGGACAGCCAAGGCATATGCTTTCTTGGTAAAGTGAAGGTATCCGAATTCCTTGAAGGGTTTCTGGATGACGACCCCGGAGAAATTGTAACAAGCGAGGGGGAAGTAGTTGGCGAGCATCGCGGGTTGCATAGATATACTTTGGGCCAAAGGAGGGGTATAGGAGTGCCGTCAAACACGGATAACGAAAATTTCGTCGTCGTGGGAAAGGATCCGGCGGCAAAAAGACTAATTGTTGCGTTTGAGAGTGCGAATGCCCCCGGACTGTGGGGGACATCCTTTATCGTCGACGATTTGAGTTTCGTTGGCGAATCCCTGACCGGCAGGCAAAAACTGTTGGCGAAACCTCGTTATCGAGACCCGTCCACTCCGATTGACTTTCAGCCATTGGACAACGGATCGGTAGAAGTTACTTTCGAGTCACCTCAACGAGCTCTAGCTCCAGGACAAGTTATCGCCATATACGACGGAGAACGCCTGCTCGGCGGAGGTTTTTACCAGTCTTCTCTTCCCGGACGGGCCGACTTACCTTCTGAGAAGGTGCTTTCAGCTTGATTTCACACTGGCATTAAGCCACAAAGTGAATGCTTTCCCATACTTGCCCATGCGTCTGCGTTTATCCAACTACACGAAGAAAAAGCTTCCTTTCAAGGAAGACGAAATACCTCTCAAGACCAAGGAGAAACTTGAAGAGCACCTACAGGGTGCCATTTCCTTTCTCCAGACCCAACAGAACGTATTGAATCGGACCTTGGACGTTCTTGAGACCATGGCTGGTCTGGCCGAGGTTGGTGAAGAGAAATTCCTGCCAAAGAAAAAACAGCAAGAGGAAGAAGAGGAGACAGCTGAACGACTTAGAGAGTTGGTCATTGAGCTCAAATGGCTTTCCACCCTCGAATTCAACAAGCGACTTCTCTTCAGTGGAGAGAACAAAGAAAAGTCCTTCAAACTCTTCAAGGGAGCTGGTCCCAAGGCTCCAAAGATCAAACAACATCCGGTCAAACATCAAGTAGAAGCTTTGGCATCGGAAAAAGCCGTCGATGCAACATCTGTCCGCAGGATGCTAAACGCGCTCCATGAAATGTTGGGACAAACCGATGCTGCCGTAAGTGACCTCCAGACCAGTTTCACCGCCCTTACCTCAGACCCCACAGCCAACACGGAATTGAAATTCATCGAAGAAAAAGTGGAGACTTGGGTATCCGAGATACTAGCTCGAACGGATGGTTTATCGGTGCAAGCTCACATATCATCCAGGCAAGTCGACGGATTAGTGCGAGAACAGCACGGAAAATTCGAGGAATGAACCCAAACCAAGAGCAACCTCGCGATAATCCAAGGAAGCGCGACGGAGCTTTCTTGGGAATCCACTACGTACGCTGCGGCGCGTACGGCAGAATCTACAAAAACAAAGAAGGTACAGCCTATACTGGACACTGCCCCCGCTGCATGCACCCAATACGGGTTCGAATTGGGTCGGGGGGAACAGGGCATCGATTCTTCAAGTGCTTTTGCCCATGAGTCGAGAACTCAGCCATGCTGAACTTCTCGGGCTCAAGCGTTTGAATACTCCCACCATCTACAACGGTTGGGAGCAAATAACTAAAAAGGAGCGAACGGGTGGATTTGTTAACCGCGAGGAAGTCTCTGACTTCATGCCGCAAATGGGTCCCATGGTCGGTTATGCAGTAACCGCCGTCTTCGAACCGAGTAACCCCATTCACTCAAAAAACAATCCGGATGCATGGGGTGAATATCGGCAATACCTCGCAAGCGTGCCCGGACCGAAAATCGTGGTCACCCAAGACCTCGACCACCCCGACTGCGCAGGTACGTACTGGGGCGAGATAAACGCAAACGTCTGCCGCTCGCTGGGCTGCGTGGGCTGCATTCAGGACGGATCCATACGCGACGTCGACGAAATGACCAACGCCGGGTTCAAGGCACTGGCTCGGAGATTGTGCGTCGGGCACGCCTATTCCTGTCCGGTTCGCTGGAATTGCGAGGTGGATGTTTTTGGAATTACGGTAAAGCCCGGACAACTGATCCACGCTGACAAACACGGGTTCATCGTCATTCCCAAGGAAGACCAGAGCCAACTCCTCGAAGCCGCTCGCTTCATGGATGAAAACGAATGCGACACATGGATTTCCGCCGCTCGCGATGCCGCAGGAAAGACAACCGAAGAAGTTCTCGAATCCATTCGTGATGCCGAACGCACTTTCCGTAAAAACGCCGAAGTTCGTTTCGGTGACGGTGACGAATAAGACTTAAATCCCCTCTCTTTGATCAACCTGAGAGTCTGATCGCTCAGAAAAAAAGCAATCATGGAAAAGAGAATAGTCAAAGGCGTAGTTAAGGAAGGGCACAGGGTGGCATCCGGCTTGGCCGGGGACGATCGTTTTCCTGAAGGAACCTTGGGCTTGCAAATGCCTAGATTCGCAGAGCGAGGACTCGACCTGTCCTCTTACCACAGAGGAACATTAAACGTCTCAATCGCACCTCACCTATTTCGGGTCGGAAAGTCATGGAAGAGCTTGCCCAATGTAAAATGGAGTCCAGTCATGCCTGCAGAAAACTTCTCCTTTTACCGATGTGAGATACGCTCCTCGGGGATGAAATCGTTTGAGAAGGGCTTGGTCTATTGGCCACACCCATCCACCAAGCCGGAATTCCAGCAAGGTCCATCGGTCCTTGAAATCCTCGCCCCCTTTATCGAAGAAGCCAGTTACGGTTCAGCAGTGGATTTGTTGTTCGACCCCGAAGAGATTGAAATTTCGTACTGATTTCAAACGACTCGCTCCTCACCGCCATCAATGGGAACTTGGGCACCCGTGGTTTTGGAGAAGCGAGGACCACAAAGTTCGCAGGCGGCTTCAGCGACGTCGTGCGAGGACACCTCTGTCTTGAGTAAGTTGCGACATTTGTATTCCTCGACGGTCATCCCATAGGCTTGGGCGCGTTTCTCGAGTATTCCTGTGGTCCATAGGTTAGTGTCGAAAACGGAGTTGGGGTGCAGAACGTTTACGCGGATGCCGTCTGCGGCCCATTCGAGTGCAGCAACGCGAGCAACTTGAGTCATGGCCGCCTTTGAGGCGGAGTATGCGGCAGCGCCCGGACCGGGAGCAGGCACGTTTTTTGATCCCACTACCAGAACGCGACCTCCGATCGGAGATAATTTCAGAAACGGATGACAGAGACGCAGGAGGCGTTGGTTTGCATCCAAATTCAGCGCCATGGTCTTGCTCCAAGTTTCGTCATTTAGTTCCTCAAGTCGTTGAGTTGGTGGAAAAAGACCGGCATTCAGGACCAATATGTCAATACCGCCAAAAGCCTCTACCGTTTTGGCGATTGAGTTCTCTACGAATTCGGAATCGACAAGGTCGCCGACGATAGGGAGATAGTCGATCGCAGGCTCGGCGGAATCGAGATCGATGCCGGTCACCGCGCATCCACGAGACCGAAGAGAGTTCACGCAAGCTTCACCGATGCCCGATGCAGAACCGGTAACGAGAGCGACCTCACCGGCGAAAACAGGAGGTGTCCCTAGCTTATTCAGCTTGGCCTGTTCAAGTTCCCAGTATTCCATGCGGAAAAGGTCCAGTTCGCCCACGGGTTCGTAACCACCGAGAGCTTCCGTTCGTTCAACTATGTCGAAAGTATGAAGAGCGATGGCTTCGGCTACGGCACAGTCGCTCGGTCGACGCCCGGCGGACAATAGACCGAATTCGGGGTCGAGAACGAGACGAGGGGCGGGATCAAGCATGGAGAGGCGTTCCCCGCCAGCAACCTTGGCGGCGTTGCGGCTAAAGGATTCGCCATACGACTCCGCGTAGGCTGTCACGTCACGACCGACCAATGGTGATCGTTTCACACGGATCACGTGGTCGGGGGTAGCGGTCCCTCGCTTGTGAGCATCCGTCCACTGCTTGTTGCGGGCAAAAGCCAAAGCCCTTGGCGAGCGATTGGCCCGTAGCAGCATGGGAAAACCCGCAACCGCGGAAAGAGACTGACGCAAAGCGGCTAGTGACGGAGCATCCAAATGGGCCGGCGGTTCCTCAGAGGGAAGCGAAAGTTCCCAAACGCCCTGAGCTCGAAGATAATCTTCCGCTTGGTTGACAAGAGAGATCATCCTTTCGTAGGACTCACGGGCATCCTGTCCAAATGAAAACATGCCGTGCTTGAGTAGCACGATGCCTTCGAGATCGTCTCGACCTTCACGCGCCCAGAGATCGGCGCAATACTTCGCCAAATCGTAACCGGGCATTACGTAGGGAACGTAGAGAACGCGATCGGCATAGACGTCACGGACACGGGCTTCGCCATCGGCGAGGTTTGTTAAGGTAACAACCGCATCTGCATGCGTGTGATCGACATAGCTAAAGGGAAGGCATGCGTGAAGAAGAGTTTCCACCGAGGGCGTGGGAGCGGAGGCGAGAGTGCAATGGGTTTTGAGCTCGTTGACCATCACGGCATCTGTCAGCTCGGACAATTCCAGTAATCTCAGGCAGTGATCCATGCGGACTCCGGCAAAACCCGGAGGTTCGATCTCGGAAAGATCCCAACCGCTCCCTTTTACATAGAGAAGCTCGACATCCTCTCCGAGGACGTTTGGCTCGCTCAACTTGACGGAAGTATTGCCACCACCGGCAAGGACGAGAGATTCGTCCGCTCCAAGCAGGCGCGACGAGTAAGCCCGGAGTCCGAGTTCGCCATCGGATTCTTTACAGGCAGCGGCTTCCTTTTCGTTCCAAAGACTTTTCATAATTTAGCTAAGTTTTTTTTCAGGAAAGAGTCCAAGTATGCTTTCTTCATTTGCCTTGCAGATTCCCCGCTCGGTAATGAGTCCGGTTACGAGACGGGCGGGAGTCACGTCAAACGCAGGGTTGGCAGCGTGAGAGCCTTCAGGCAGAAGATGTACCGTGGTTTCCACGCCATTGCAAAGTCCTTCGATGGAGCTGACCTCGTCGCCTGAGCGTTCCTCGATGGGAATGTCGGTCAGACCATCCCTAGCCGACCAGTCGAAAGTAGAGGAAGGAAGGGCAACGTAAAATGGAATATTACAATCACTTGCCGAAACCGCCTTGAGATAAGTGCCAATTTTGTTGACGACGTCACCCGTGTAGGTGGTCCGATCCGTTCCTGTAACAACCAAGTCGACTTGGCCGGTACGCATCAGATGCCCCCCTGCATTATCGGTAATTACGGTATGCGGCACTCCATGCTTACCCAATTCCCATGCGGTCAAGCGAGCTCCTTGATTACGAGGTCTCGTTTCGTCTACCCAAACGTGGACCGGGATGCCGGCATCATGAGCTCTATAAATGGGAGCAGTGGCCGAACCATGGTCCACAAAAGCCAACCAACCGGCATTGCAATGGGTCAACACGTTCACGGTGGCAGCCCCCTTGAGTTCGGATATATCCCGAAAAAGATCAAGGCCGTGCTCGCCGATGGCTCGACAGGCCGCGACGTCTTCGTCGGCAATCTCTACAGCAGCGGAGCGAACAGCCGCTACCTTACCGGAGACATCCGAAACACCGGCAGCAACTTTCAGCTGGCGATCCACCGCCCAAGACAAGTTTACGGCCGTAGGACGAGTACTACGAAGGACTTCCGCCAATCGGTTGAAAGCAGGCGAGAAATCGGCAGTTGCGGCAGCTTCGCATGCCGCCAACCACATGCCGTAACCAGCAGTCGCTCCAATACAACCAGCACCGCGAACCCACATATCCCGTATAGCTACAGCCACCTCCTCGACTGTCCGCAAGTCGGCGGTCTCGAAACGAAACGGAAGGCAACGCTGGTCAATAATCCGCACGACATCATCCCCGACTTGGGGAATCCAAACCGTACGAAAAGGTTGTTCATCAACTAGCATTCCTTGATGTATGAATTTCAAAGTTCGTGAGTCAACGCTCAACCCGAGAACGAAAAGTTTACGAACTTTTACTTGTTTTCATGTGAAGGTGACTGTACTGAAACTAATCCCCATTACCTAAAACCATGGACAACCCAACATTCGCATCGCGGTGGAACGTAGATGAAATTGACGCTCGATACGCGCAATGGATCGATAATCCCGCCTCCCTAGAAGCCGAGTGGCAGTATTTCTTCGAGGGCTTCCACTTGGGAGTCGACCGAAACGGAGAGCCTCAATCGAACTCGCCTGTCACCACCCCAGTCACTGGAGATTCTTCGATTAAGGTTGAAAAGCACGCCCGTCTTTACGGAGCGATCTACGCGTTTCGATCAATAGGTCACACCCAGGCTTCCTTCAACCCCCTGAAGGAAGTGATTGAAGAAAACCCACGGCTATCAATGGAAAGGTTGGGTTTCGATCAGGGCGACTTGCAAGAAGTACACTTCACGGGCAATTATCTAGGAGGTGTTCAAATGAGCATAGGCGAGATCTTGGATCGCCTAAAACGAACGTACTGCGGAAACGTTGCAGTCGAGTACCTTCATCTTCAAGCTACCAACAAACGGCGCTGGCTCCAAGCTAGGATGGAAAGGAACTGCAACGTCCCCGACTTTGGAAATTCCGAAAAGGTTAGAGTGCTTCGTAAAATCGTACAGGCTGAAGAATTCGAAAATTTTCTTCACACTCGCTATGTTGGCCAAAAAAGGTTCTCTCTGGAAGGTGGCGAAAGCCTCATCACTGCCTTGGACTCGATCCTACAGAAATGTCCAGCCAACGGGGTGGAAGAAATCGTCATGGGGATGGCTCACAGAGGGCGCCTCAACGTCCTCGCCAACATTCTAGGCAAATCCCATGAATTCATCTTTCGGGAGTTTTCGGAAAATTTCGTTCCCGACGCGGCCCATGGAAGCGGCGACGTTAAATATCATTTGGGCTACGAGTCCGTCAGGGAAACTTCAGATGGGAGCGAAGTGGGCGTTCATCTGTCCCCAAACCCAAGTCATCTTGAAGTCGTGAACGGCGTGGTCGAGGGAAAGGCCAGAGCACGACAACGACTGCGAGGAGACGAAAAAAGGAGCCGGGTTCTTCCCATACTCGTTCATGGTGATGCGGCCATGGCCGGGCAAGGAATGGTTGCCGAGGTGTTCAACCTTTCAAAATTGGCAGGCTATCGAACCGGCGGCACGATTCACATCGTCGTAAACAACCAAATCGGTTTTACCACAAGTACCGCAGACGCGCGCTCCAGTCTATACTGCACCGATGTTGCGAAAAGCATCGAAGCACCTATTTTTCACGTAAACGGTAACGATGCACTCGCCGTTGCAATGGTCGCGGAAACCGCCCTAGCCTATCGACAGGAATTCGGGGAAGACGTCGTCATAGACATCAACTGCTACCGAAAGTACGGCCACAACGAAGCGGATGAACCCGCCTTCACCCAACCAATCCTATACAAGATAATCAAGGCCATGCCGGCCGTATCCGATCTCTTGACCAAGCAACTGATAGAGGACAAAGTTATCTCCGAGGAAGAAAGTGAGAAAATTCACGATCAACTGCGGCGTCAATTGGATGCCTCCCTCGAAAAGGTAAAGACGATCAAGAAATCCAGCACCTTCGATGGATCTCTTGCGGTTACCCAGATTCCCTATGACTTTTCCGTCGCAGACACTTCGATGCCCAAGAAGGACCTGGCAAAAGTCGCCAAAGCCCTGACCACGCCGCCGAAGGATTTTCGCCTGAACCCGAAGATCAAGCGACAACTAGACGCCAAAAAGAAAAACTTTGCCGAAGGTAAAAACATCGATTGGGGCTTTGCCGAGCAACTTGCCTTTGGCTCGCTGATGCTTGAGGGGACCCCCGTCAGGCTCTCAGGGCAGGACAGCAAGCGAGGAACCTTCAGTCATCGCCATGCTGCCTGGTACGACGCCGAGGACCGCACCCGTTACATCCCCTTGATCAACATGGAGGAGAGGCAGGCGAAGTTTTGCGTCTACAACTCCCTGCTATCCGAGGCAGCCGTGCTAGCTTTCGACTATGGTTACTCGCTCGACTATCCAAAGATGCTGGCGATTTGGGAAGCCCAATTCGGCGATTTCGCCAACGGTGCCCAAGTCATCATAGATCAGTTCATAATGAGCGGAGAAGACAAGTGGGGCACGGTCAGCGACTTAGTCATGCTCCTCCCCCATGGCTTCGAGGGACAAGGTCCCGAGCACAGTTCGGCCAGACTGGAACGGTTTCTTCAAGGCTGCGCGGAAGACAACATCGTAGTTTGCAACTTCACTACTCCGGCTCAGTTCTTCCATGCGCTTCGAAGGCAAAAAAAGCAAGAGTACGCCAAGCCTCTTATCGTGATGACTCCAAAAAGCTTGTTGCGGCACAAGTCTTGCGTGTCGGATCTGAAAGAGTTAACGGATGGTCAATTCGGTGAATTCCTGGATGATCCCACTCCACCAAAGAAGGTCGAAACCCTTATACTCTGCTCAGGTAAAATATACTACGACTTGCTTGAAGAACGCGAAAACATACGCACAAACAAAGCCGTCATCGTGAGAGTCGAACAATTCTACCCATTCAATGAGGATCGGTTCAAGGAAGTCACGTCACCCTACGCCAAAGCCAAGCGCATCGTTTGGTGCCAAGAGGAACCGGAAAACATGGGGGCATGGAACTTCCTCAGCCCTATTTTGGAAAAACAGCTCGGAGTTCGCCCCGAATACGTCGGGCGGACTCCTACCGCTAGTCCCGCCACTGGATCCCTCACCCTGCACAGGAAAGAGCAGGCCGAAATCGTGGCCAATGCCCTCGGCATTGTTGATTCAAGCACGACCTAACACCTTTTTTATACCATGGCCATCGAAGTAAAGATACCCGCCCTCGGCGAATCCATTTCATCGGGGATTCTCACAACCTGGCACGTCAACGACGGAGACTTCGTCGAAGAAGGACAAACGATATACGAACTGGAGACCGATAAGATCACTCAAGAGGGAGCGGCGGACTCCTCAGGTTCAATAAGCTTAAAGGCGACGGAAGGCGAAGAAGTGGAGATCGGAGCCGTTGTCGCAATCATCGACGAAACTGCCACAGGCGGCCAGAAGTCCCCTCCGGTCGAAAACAAACAGACTCCTGACGAAAAACCCGAGGAATCCAAACCTGAAGCTAAACCTGAACCTGCACCCCCTTCACCTGAACCTGAAGACAAGCCTCAGGCTCAAGCAACCGCCCCTCACTTATCTCCAGCCGTTCGCAAAATAGTGGATGAACATGACTTGGACCCCAGCACCATCGAAGGGTCGGGGAAGGATGGGAGAATCACCAAGGCCGACGCCCTAGCCGCAACCAAGGCATCGCCGGCGAAAGAGGGGAAGGCGACAACACCCGTCCCAACACCTAGCCCTGCTCCCACCCCACCAATAACACCCGCTGTCACCGACGGGATCGACGAACGGGTTACCCGCAAGCCTCTCAGTCCCATCCGCCGCAAGATTGCATCGCGCCTTGTTGAGGCCCAGCAAACTGCCGCCATCCTCACCACCTTCAACGAGGCCGACATGTCTGCCATCATGGCCCTGCGAAAAGAGCATCAGGAAAACTTCGTGGCCAAGAACGGCGTCAAACTCGGGTTCATGTCGTTCTTCGTAAAAGCAGTCGTACACGCCCTCAAGGCCGTCCCCGAGCTAAACGTACGGATGGAGGGCACAAATCTGGTTCAAAACCATTACTTCGACATCGGGGTGGCCGTGGGCACGAAGAAAGGATTGGTAGTCCCGGTCGTTCGTGATTGCGACAAGCTCTCCTTTTCCGAAATCGAGCAAACTATCGTCAATTACGCACACGCTGCCCGAGATGGGAAAATAACTCTGCAGGATATGCAAGGCGGTTGCTTCACCATAACGAACGGTGGCATTTACGGTTCCATGCTGTCCACTCCTATCCTTAACCCACCGCAGAGTGGCATCCTCGGCATGCATGCCATTCAACAGCGCCCCATGGCGGTAAACGGTGAAGTCGTCATACGTCCGATGATGTACCTCGCCGTATCCTACGACCACCGAGTGGTCGACGGCCGCGAGGCAGTCACTTTTTTGGTAAAAATGAAGGAAGTTCTTGAGAACCCCGTACGACTGACGCTCGAAATCTAGATACGATGCCCGAAGAAAATTCCTACGACGCCTTGGTCATCGGCGCTGGTCCCGGAGGCTATGTCTGCGCCATTCGATGCGCCCAGCTCGGTCTGAAGACGGCGATCGTCGAAAAGAACCCTCGACTTGGCGGCACCTGCCTGAACGTCGGCTGTATTCCAAGCAAGGCGCTCCTTCATTCCACGGAGATTTATCACGAACTCCTCCACGGGGCGAAAAAGCACGGAATAACGGCCAAAGAGGTCTCCATGGACATTTCCGCCCTCATGAAGAAAAAGGACGGCGTGGTCGATAAACTCGGCAAGGGGGTGCGTATGCTTGTCGAAAAACGCGGCATCGAGATCCTTACGGGCGCAGCCAAACTTCTTGGCGACGGTCAAGTCGAGGTGTCCGGCAAAGAAGGAACGCAAACCGTAACGGCAAAAGAAATAATTTTGGCAACAGGATCCAAGCCCGTCGAACTCCCATTCATGCCTTACGACGGCGAACGCATCGTCCATAGCGACCACGGCATCGCCTTCGACTCAGTGCCAAGCAAGCTTGCCGTAATAGGCGGAGGAGCCATAGGTCTCGAGCTCGGTTCCGTATGGGCAAGGCTCGGTTCCGAAGTGGACGTCATCGAATTTCTGCCGGAGATCGCCACCGGATTCGATCCCGACGTAGCAAAGGCCGCACGACGAATCCTTGGAAAGCAGGGATTGAAATTCTCCCTATCGACCAAGGTAACGGGAGTGGACATAGGAGAATCAGGAGTCATCCTTCGGGCAGAAGGCCCCAAGGGAGACATCACCTTCGAAGCGGACAAAGTACTTGTGGCGGTAGGACGGGCCCCTTGCTCCGACGGTCTTGGTCTGGAGGAGATTGGAGTGGTCACGGACAAAAGAGGAAGCGTAACTGTGGACGAGGCGTTTCGGACCAACGTCGAGGGCATTAGGGCCATAGGAGATCTCATTCCCGGCCCCATGCTCGCTCACAAGGCGGAAGAAGACGGCGTAGCCTGCGCCGAGATTCTCGCGGGACAATCCGGCCACGTGAACTACGACCTAGTGCCGGGCGTAATCTACGTCGATCCCGAGATCGCCAACGTCGGCTTAGGTGAAGCGGACGCCAAGGAACGTAATATCCCGGTTCGTTGCGGAACTTTTCCTCTGGCCGCCAACGGTCGAGCCCTCGCCACCGATGCCACGGAAGGTCTGGTCAAGGTCGTCGCCCACGCCGAGACGGATCGCCTGCTGGGCATCCAGATCGTGGCCCGCAACGCTTCCGAACTCATCGCATCCGCAGTAGCCCATATGGAATACGGAGGCTCCGCGGAGGATCTCGCCCGAACCATTCATGCCCACCCCACCCTGTCCGAGTCACTAAAGGAAGCCGCCCTTGCCTCCGATGGTCGCGGGCTACACTCCCTCTAGAGATTCAAATGGCCACTTCGTGGTATTCCAGAGCCCATTCCCGCATGAACCGCACCCGATTCGGCACCATCCTGTAGACGATTAGCTCGGGATTGTCCACGCTGCCCAGGTACTGCCGAAGAAGCGGATTCTCATTCCATATCGACTCCAACGTCTCCCGTTTCTTCAACACCTCCGCTACTGCAGTGATCCTCACCTGGTCGTGCCCCTTGTCCAGGTAGCATAGTTCCACTTTCGGATTTGCCTCTATTTCCAAAGTTTTTCCGTAACTGCGCAAATTGGCTACGTAAACGGTGAACCCTTCCGTCCTTACGGGCGAAACGGGACGCAACCGAGGCTGGTCGGCATCCAATGTGGCGAGATAAGGGAAATGGTCCTCCGCTACTACGCGCAAAGCCTCAATTCGAGCTTCCTCAGCTGAAAGTTTTTCAGGTTCGGGTTTAGGCATACAAGAAAACTTTCTCCACAACACCTATCCGTCAAGCCAAAGCCAAGAAATTGGAAACTATCTCAAAACGGAGATGCAGCAGTCCCGAATTCACTTATTAAAAAATTGTCTTTCTCCCAAGCCTGGTTCGTGTAAAGGATTGTCCCAATGACCGACCACGGGAATCACTCGAATTTCTTTCATGACAAGGAGGTTCTTCTGCTTGAAGACGAAATCCTCTTGGCGAAGAGGATAACTGCGGTGCTGGAAAAGATGGGAGCCGAAGTGACCCATGCAGTAAGCATAGAGGAAGCTCGACAGTCCCTGAAGGCACTCTCTTTCGACTGCGCTTTATTCGACTTAAACCTCCCCGACGGTGAAAGCCTAGACTTGCTTAAGGAGCAAGCGGTTCCCGAAAATACCTTAGTGGTGCTTATGACGGGGGAAGGCGGAGTGCGTTCCGCCGTGGAGGCCCTTCGGTTGGGAGCTTCGGATTATTTGGCCAAACCCTTCGATCTCGAGGAATTGCCCCTGGTATTCTCACATGCCGAGGCTCATCGCCGCAAAAAACGGATCCGCGAACACGACCGCACGGAAGCGAAAAGAAAGAGCGAAGAACTGTTATTTGACGGAGCTTTCTCCAACGACCTCGTCATGCTCGAGAAAATACTCGATGCCGACAATCGACTGGCAAGCAACCTACCTCCCGTCTTGATCGAGGGTCCCACGGGATCGGGAAAATCAACCTACGCTCGCTGGATTCATGAAAACGGCCCCCGCTCCGACAGTCCTTGGGTAGAGGTCAATTGCTCCGCCATTCCCGACAACCTCGTCGAGTCCGAGCTGTTCGGCCATGAAAAAGGCGCCTTCACCGATGCCAAGGGAGCACGCATAGGACTCTTCGAGGCAGCTGACCACGGCACTCTCTTTCTGGACGAAATCGCCAGCCTATCAAACGCAGCCCAAGCAAAAGTGCTAGTGGCCATCGAGAACGGAAAGATTCGCAGGCTCGGTGGAAACAAGGAAATTCAAGTCGACGTTCGCGTAATCACCGCCGCCAACCAAGACCTTCGGGAAATGATCAAGGAGGGAACCTTCCGCGAAGACCTCTATCATCGACTGGACCTCTTGAGAATGAAAATACCTCCCCTCGCTCAACGAGGAGAAGGGATCCTCCTCTTGGCCCGACATTTCCTCAGTTCGCTGACAATCAAGTACAACCTTCCAATGCCGGAGTTCTCCGACAACGGAGAGAAGCAACTCTTGCAGCACTCATGGCCCGGGAATGCCAGGGAACTCGCCCATGAGCTCGAGCGCTCTCTGGTCATGCACGAACAAGGCGAAAAACTTAGCTTCAATCTGCTCCCGACGGATGATTCCGATTCCTCGGATGCTCGAAAAACAGATTCCAACGATTGGCTGAATACTGCCTTTCGCTTCCCTGCTGAAGGATTCGACTTGGAAAAAGCCATCCTGCGATTGATTGAAATGGGTATCGACCAGTCATCCGGGAACGTTTCGGAAGCCGCTCGTCTTCTCGGCGTCCCCAGAGACTATTTGCGCTATAGGTTGCAAAAAAAAGACGAGTGAGCATTGGGAAATATTCCCCGCCACGGCCGGCCGCCTGGGGACTATTTCCAAAACCTAAAGGACGGCAGCTGGTCAGGAATAACACGAAAAGCTCTCAACGTTTTGCCTTTCAATACCTTACATAAAATAGAGAAGATGGCGCAAACAATGCAAAAGGTAATGCATATTTAATTACTTTAGAGCTCTGAATTAATCATGACAAAATCATTCATCCTTATCCTCGCCACGGGAATTCTCACAATGGGCTCATTCGCCTTTTCTCTGGAAACAGAAAGGAAAGCCCCCTCCCAGTTAAGGAAAATCGATCCAAGAAAATTCGCAGGACTTAAAAAG
>Ga0209667_1001945_pt1 | contig 14250 bp, 10 predicted proteins | sample SaaInlV_165m_DNA_2_FD_184682 | JGI IMG/M metagenome (GOLD analysis project Ga0209667, IMG submission 184682) | Marine microbial communities from expanding oxygen minimum zones in the Saanich Inlet - Saanich Inlet SI037_S3LV_125m_DNA (SPAdes)... | ecosystem: Environmental > Aquatic > Marine >... | reverse complement strand
AATTTAAATTATGGTTTTTTTACTAATAATTAATGAATTTAACAAGTTTTATTTAGTTTATAGTGCTTGATATTTCTCTTTTTCTCAAAAGATTGAGCGATTTTCGGTCAAGATTCCTCGTATTTTTAAGTTTAAATTTCAAAGTCTTGTTGTCAACAGTCATGTTAAATTTTATATCTGTTTTACCCTTTTCATCTAGAGTTTTTGAAATTTCATCAAGATTTTCCTCAGAATTTATATCAAAAGATACTTCTTTAATTGGACTGTTAAAAAGATCCATCATAGACCCTATTTTTTGCACATTAATTCTTTTAAATCTATTTTCATCATTTGAAATACTTTTAACTAGAGTTAATAGTAATGAATTACCCTCTTTTAAAATTTCACGGTTTAATTCTAAAATATCAGAGAAAATAAATATCTCAAAAACACTAGTTAAATCAGTTAATTTTAAAACAGCATAGGAATTACCTTTAGCAGTTTTTCTTTCTTGAACTTTCAACAAAGTGGCTGCAATATTTGCATCTCTAATTTCATCACTTGAATTAAAATTTGAGTAATCAATAATCTTATAATCATCAAAAATTTCTGTAAATTGATTCAAAGGGTGATCTGAAATAAAAAATCCAACTGCTTCAAATTCTTTAGATAGTCGTTCTTCAAATTTCCAATCGTCTATTTCATTAATGATATTATTTTGTGATGTTTCATCTTCAGAAAATAAATCTATTTGATTTGCAGATTTATTTTCAAATATATTTTTAGTTTTTAGAATAAAGTTTGGTATAGAGTCGAAAAGGGAATGTCGATTTTTATTAATATTGTCAAAAGCACCAGCTTTAACCAAACCTTCTAACTGTAATTTATTCATATCTTTAGGATTAACTCTATTTAAAAAATCATTTATAGATATAAATTTTCCATTTTGTATTCTTTCCTTGACAACATTGGAAATAGCATCAAATCCTACAGCTTTTATACCTCCCAAAGCATAATAGAATTTATTGTCAATTGTTCTAAAGTCTGCAAAACATTCGTTAATATCAGGTCTTGTAATCTTAACATTCAATCTTTTTAATTCTTCATAAAATTCACTTAACTTATTTTGATTAGATATATCCATTGTCATTGATGCTGCAATAAACTCTTTATGGTAATAAGTTTTTAAGAATGCAGTTTGATAAGAAATGATTGCATAAGCAGCTGCGTGACTTTTGTTAAAACCATATTCAGCAAAAGGTTCAATTTTTAAAAAAATTCCTGCCGCAACATCTTTAGCTATTCCATTTTTTAATGCACCTGCAATAAAACCTTGTTTTTGTTTTTCTAATTCTGCTCTTTTCTTTTTTCCCATGGCTCTTCTAAGAAGGTCAGCTTGACCTGCTGTAAAACCAGATAATTTTTGGGCTATTTGCATTACTTGTTCTTGGTATATAATTACGCCATATGTTGGTTTTAAAATGTCTTCTAACAAAGGATGGAGGTAATCTGGAGTTTGTCTACCATGTTTACAATCATTATAGGTCGGAATATTGCTCATAGGACCAGGCCTATAAAGAGCAACCAAAGCGATTATATCTTCAATATGGTTGGGTTTCATTTGAATTAACGCCTCTCTCATTCCAGCACTCTCAACCTGAAATAATCCAACAGTGTTACCGCTAGATAATAAATCAAATACTTTTTGATCCTCGTAACTAATATTTTCTATGTCAAAATTTTTGTTAATTTTTTTTACTAATTTTTGTGTATTATTAATTACAGTTAATGTTTTTAATCCTAAAAAATCAAATTTTACTAATCCAGCATTTTCTGCTGAATACATATCAAATTGAGTAGATGGTAATAATAGGTTTGCTGAAGCGTCTTTATATAAAGGAACCACTTCTGTAAGTTTTTTATCTGCAATAACAACGCCAGCAGCATGAGTTGCAACATTACGATTTAAACCTTCTAGTTTTAACGAAAGATCTGTTAATTTCTTTACTCTGGGATCTTCATTTACAAGTTTTTGCAATCTTGGTTCACCTGCAATACACTGTGATAGACTTTGAGGTCTAGATGGGTCAAAAGGTATCATTTTTGAAATACTGTCAACAAAACCATAAGGTAAACCTAAAACCCTTCCAACATCTCTTATTACCATTCTTGCTTTTAACTTACCAAAGGTAATAATGTGAGCAACACTATCTTGATATTTTTTTGTCAAATATTCAAAAACAAGATCTCTTTTTTCCTCACAAAAATCTATATCAAAGTCAGGCATTGAAATACGATCAGGATTTAAAAATCTTTCAAAAATCAAATTAAATTTGATTGGATCAATATCAGTAATTGACAAACACCAAGCAACTAATGATCCAGCACCAGAACCTCTACCAGGACCAACAGGAATATCGTTATTTTTTGCCCATTTTATATAATCAGATACAATAAGGAAATAACTAGAATATTTCATTTCTATTATAATTGATAATTCATGTTCTAATCTATCCTTGTAATCTATGTATGTTTTATTGTTTTCAAGGTCATTAGATTTAATTCCAAAAATTTTATCAAATTTTATTCTTAAACCATGCAAAGAATCTTTTTTTAAAACATCGTCTGCATTTCCTCCTTTTTCAGAGCTGATATTTGGTAAAATTGGGCTTGAAAATAATGGTCTAAAATCGCATCTTAAAGGAAAATTATAGTTATTTTCTAAAGCTTCTGGTAGATCTGCAAACAACTCTGTCATTTCTGAATTATTTTTTAGATAGTGTTGTTTGCTTAATCTTATTCTAGATTTTTCATTAACATAAGTTTTATTACCAATACAGATCAATGCATCATGAGCCTCATGCATTTCTTTATCTAAATAAAAAACTTCATTTGTTGCAATTATTGGAATTTCTAATTCTAAAGATTTCTTTAAATTGAATTTTTCAAAACCTAATTCATTTTGATCATTGTGACGCTGAATCTCTATATAAAATCGATCACCAAATTTTAATTTAAGTTTTTTATATAATTCATTTATCTCACTAAATTTTCCTTTATTAAACAATTCACCAAATAATCCAAAAACAGTTCCTGAAAAAGTAGCAACACCAATGTTATCTTCTAATAATTCACTAAAATTAACATGTGGATCATAAAGTTCATCATTTTCAAGAAAAGATCTTGATGATAGTTTAATAATTCTTTTATAACCTTCTTCATTTAATGCATATAAAGGCATTAAACCAATTGTATCACCATGTTTAAAATTAATTTGAGTACCAATAATTGGTTGTGTTCCAACTTTAGAAATCTTTTCAGCAAACTCTAAAGCTCCAGATAGATTTGAAGTATCACAAAGTGCTAAGGATTTTATTTTATTTGATTTTGAAAAATCTTGTAAATCATCTATTTTTACAGCACCCTCACAAATTGAGTATTGCGAATGTATTTTTAGATGGTTAAAATTTTGGTTAGAAGACTCAGACATTAATAGTTTTTACACTACCATCTCTCATCTCCAAAAGGCAATCTGCCTTATTAGCAAAAAATCTATTATGGGTTGCAAATATAATAAGTCTGTTGGGTTTTTTTTGATTATTTAAAAGTTGAAATATTTCTTTTGCAGTACTTAAGTCTAAACTTCCAGTAGGTTCATCTGCAAGAATTATTTCTGGGTCATTAACAATAGCTCTAGCAATTGATACACGCTGACACTCACCACCAGATAGTTGAGAGGGAAAATGATTTAATCTATTTGATAAACCTATTTTTCTTAACAAATCTTTTGCTTTAGTTGTTGCTGCGTCTTTATCATTATTTATAGATAAGTTTGCTAAATAAACATTTTCTAAGGCTGTAAAATCAGGAAGTAAATTATTTTGTTGATAAACAATGCCAATATTTTTAGCTCTAAAAATATCATTCTTTTTGTTGTTTGTGAAATTAACTAAGTCGTCATTAAATTTAACAGATCCAAGTGTAGGTCTATCTATTAAAGATATTAAATTAAGCAATGTAGACTTTCCAGATCCTGATGGACCCATCAACGCATACATTTTTCCTTTATTAAAATTATATGACAGATTTTTTAAAACTTTAATTTTCTTTTCAGTATTAAAGTGCTTAGAAATATTTTTTAATTTTAAAAAATTATTCATATTTCAATGCTTGAATTGGATCTAAATTAGCAGCTTTAAATGCAGGAAATATCGAAACAATAATTGTTATTAATATTGAGCAGATTGATATCAACAGAATTGAAAAAGGATTAATTTCTGAAGGCATTGTACTTAAAAAATAAATTTCCTCTGGAAATAAACTAATATTAAAAGTTGAACTTAAAAATTGTCTAAAATTTTCTACATATAGTGAAAATGTAACACCTAATAAAATTCCAAAAATAGTTGCTGAAGTACCAATTATTACACCAATTAAAAAAAATATTTTAATAATTGATTTATTTAAAACACCAATTGATTTTAAAATTGCAATATCTCTAGTTTTATTCTTAACTAAAATTGTTAATCCAGATACAATATTAAATGCGGCAACAATAATTATTAAAGACAATATTATAAACATTACGTTTCTTTCGACCTTTAATGCTGAAAATAAAGAACTATTCATATCTGCCCATGTATAAATAAATTCTTGATCAAAAATTTTTTGAACTATTTGTTTTTGTGAGTCTATATTTTTGGGATCTTTTAAATATATTTCTAAATTTCTGTCTTTTTGCTCAAAACCAAAAAAATCATCTAATGTATCTAAATTAATAAGAGCTATATTGTTATCAAAATCAGCCAATCCACTATTAAAAATTGATGTTATTTTAAAAGTTTTTTGCTTTGGCATACTTCCAATAATCGTTTCGACTCCTGATGGCGACATAAGAGTAATTTTATCTCCTACTTTAAGATCCAAACTAAAACTTAGTTCATTACCTATAGATATAGAGTTTTTATCAAATTTAAATCTATCACCTTTAAATTTATCATTTTTAATTATCGTTAAATTAGAAAATTCTTTAGTCTGATATCCTCTTAAAACTATTCCTTTTGATGTGTTATTTCTTAATATGATAGCTTCACCTGAATTACTAAAAACCAAGTTTTCAGTTATAGTTTTTAACCTATTGTTGTTTAATTTTTTACGATCGATCCCATTATTACTATAAGACTTTACTGTTATGTGAGAGTTAAATCCTACTATCTTGTTTATTAATTCTGTTCTAAATCCATTCATAACTGACATAACAATTATTAGGACTGCAACACCAAGACTGATCCCTATGAAGGAAAAAATTGATATAACATTTAAAAAACCATCTTTCTTTCTAGCTTTTAAAAATCTAAAAGTAATTTCTTTTTCTAACGTAGAAATCAATTTGAAACTTTTTGTTTTGTTATAATTTCAATTATTTTATCTAAACTTAAATTTTGAGTTTCACCTCCAGTTTCTTTAAATTCTAGGAGATCTCCTACTGATTTTTTTCCAATAACAATTTGGTATGGAGCTCCAATTAAATTCATCTTTTTAATTTTTGATGAATAGTTTTCATCTGTATCATCAATAATTGCTTCAATATTATTTTTTATTAATTCAGAATTAATATTATTAGCTTTTTCAAGGGCAGAGTTATCATTTTTATTTATCATAGGAATAATTGCAATATCATAAGGAGCAACAGACAATGGCCATTTCATGATTTCATTTTTATCATCATATTTAGCTTCTATAATTGCCCCTACTAATCTTGATACTCCAATTCCATAAGAGCCCATTTTAACAAAATCCTTTTTACCTCCAGGAAGATCAACTGCTGCATCCATTGCTTTTGAATACTTATCACCAAAATAGAATATATGTCCTACCTCAATACCTTTTGTAATTAATCTATTTTCATCTAAAACCATTTTTTCAAATTCATCTTTATTAAATTTTTCATCAGTAACAGAATAAAATTGTTCATATTTTTTACGCATTTGTTCAAGTGAAGATTTTTCTAAATTAGTGCCTTCACTAGTTAATTCAAAAATCCTTTTATCTGTAAAAATCTTACTTTCACCTGTATCAGCCAAAATTATAAATTCATGTGATAAATTTCCTCCTATTGGGCCTGTATCAGCAGCCATAGGAATTGCTGTTAATGATAATCTTTTAAAAGTTCTTAAATAAGATAAGAAAAATTTATTATAAGAATAAAATGCGTTTTCATCTGTTACATCAAAAGAATATGCATCTTTCATATAGAATTCTCTACCTCTCATAATTCCAAATCGAGGTCTAATCTCATCTCTAAACTTCCATTGTATGTGATATAGAAGCTGAGGTAATGATTTGTAAGATTTTAATGATGATCTAAAAATTTCAGTTACTTGTTCTTCATTGGTAGGACCATAAAGCATCTCTCTATTTTGACGATCTTTAATTCTGAGCATTTCTTCTCCATAATCGTCATATCTACCACTTTCTTTCCAAATTTCACTTGATTGAATAGTTGGCATTAAAATTTCTTGAGCACCAATTTTATTTTGCTCTTGTCTTACAATAGCTTCTATTTTCTTCATCACTTTAAATCCAAGTGGTAACCAAGAGTAAATACCAGCTGAAGCTTGTTTAATCATTCCTACTCTCAACATTAGTTGATGAGATTTAATTTTAGCCTCTGAGGGATTGTTTTTTAAAATTGGAATAAAAGATTTTGATAAAAGCATCTTAATTAATAATATTTCTTAAATTTAAATATTCAAATTTTATTAATAGATAAATTATTACAAAAATAACAGTCGTAATACCTGTGCAATATAGGAATTTTTTTAGCATTTTTGGGTTTTCAGGTGATCCGAGGTCTTCACCATCAATTTTAACTGTTTTTATTCTATTTACGTCAATTGGCAAGATAGCAAAAAAAACAATCCACCATATGATTATGTAGATTATTGCTAAACCTGTGATGCTCATTAAATTCTTACTAGATTAATATTTGTAAAAGGTTTTTTTCCAGTTTTTTCTTTAGTAAATTTTCTACAAGCTATTTTTAGAGCATCTATTAAATTATGTTCTTGTTTTTTACTTCCTAATTTAAAGGTTCTTGTAATTTCTTCAATTGTATCTTCTAAGCCATAAATAAATTCTTCAGTATCGTCAACTGGAATACCTCTAAAAGTTAACACAGGTCTATTGTGAATATTTCCTTTTGGTGTAACTAAAATGGTTGCCTCGATATATCCATTAGCACTTAAGTTTTTTCTGTCTTTAATTGATTGAGCATCTTCTACTACACTAATATTTCCATCCAGATATAATCTGCCACTTGGTGCTTTATCATATACCTTTGGCTTTCCTGGATATAATTTAACAATATCTCCATTTTCTACTTGAACTGGGTTTAAGACATTCATTTCTTTTGCAAATTTTATATGCTCTATCATGTGTCTATGTTCACCATGAACTGGAATAGCACATTGTGGTTTTACCCACTCATACATTTCTCTTAAATCTTCTCTGTTTGGATGACCAGATACGTGAACAAATTCACTTTCTTCAGATATGACTTCAATACCATCCTTAACTAATTGATTTTGCAAATTATATAATTTTTTTTCATTACCAGGTATTATCTTAGATGAAAATATAACAGTATCATCTTTTTCAATAAAAACATCTGGATGAGTATATTTAGCTATTCTCATTAACGCTGCCATTGGTTCACCTTGACTTCCTGTACAAAGATAAACAATTTTTTCTCTTGAAATATTTTTAGCTTCACGTGCATCAATAGGCTCAATAACATCTTTTAAATATCCACATTGCCTAGCTGCTTTAAATATTCTGTGCATAGATCTTCCAACTAAAGATATTTGACGGCCAGTTTTTTTGGCACAATAAAAAGCAGTTTCTAATCTTGCTACATTTGAGGCAAAAGAAGCAATAATAATTCTTTTTTTAAGACTACTCATTATATTAAGCATACTTTTTCTTACATCTAATTCTGAACCAGCCTTACCCATACTAAATACATTTGTAGAATCACAGATCATTGCCAACACACCCTCATTGCCAATTTCTTTAAGACGATTAGAGTTCATTTTTTCACCAATTAAAGGTTCTGGATCAATTTTCCAATCACCAGTATGTAAAATTACACCAGCAGGTGTTTCAATTCTTAAACCATTTGGTTCTAAAATTGAGTGAGTTAATGTTATGTATTCAATTTTAAATGGATTTAAATCTACTGTTCCATTTAATTGAACTATCTTAAGATGTTTAGTTATATCAATGTGCTTTTCTTTAAATTTTTCTTTAATTAAAACAGCAGTGAATGGAGTTGCAAATATCTTACATTCTAGTTTAGGCCAAAGAAGAGCTATAGCACCAATGTGATCTTCGTGAGCATGCGTTAAAACAATTCCTAATAGATCATCTTTTCTATCAACAATAAATCCAGGATCAGGGTAGATTAAATCAATGCCTGGAAGCGTGTCATCAGCAAAGGTAACACCAATATCAACCATAATCCATTTATGTTCACTTGGCTTACCATAAGCAAACAGATTCATGTTCATGCCAATTTCGCCAGATCCACCTAGTGGACAAAATAATAATTCATCTTTCATATTATTTAATTAATTTTGAAATCTTAATTAGACCGTTAATTGTAATGTCTTTATTGTGATTAACTTTCGTTTTTATTGATTTTATAAATAAATTAGAAAATCCGCCAGTAATTATAACTTTAAAAGATTTTCTAGTCTCTTTCTTAATTAAATAAATGATATTGTCAATTAAACCTGCATATCCCCAAAAAAAACCAGATCTAACAGCAGAGATTGTATTATTACCTATTATATTCTTAATCTGTTTCAAATCAATTTTTGGGATAAGAGTCGCATTATCAGAAAGTGTATTTAGTGAAATTTTTACGCCAGGAGCAATAATACCACCTGAATAAACATTTTTTATTAAAACGTCAAAAGTAGTAGCTGTTCCAAAATCTAAAACAATAAAATTATTCTTATTATTTACTAAACTGATCGCATTCGTCAATCTATCAGAACCAACCTGCTTATAGTTTGCTTTAATTTTTATTAAAGATCTTAAATTTAAATCTTTTACCTCATGACATTTAAGTTTTGTTTTTTTTAATAAAAATTTTTTAATCATACTAAATGAGTTAGGCACAACACTACAAAAGAGTATTTTTTTTATTTTTTTATAATCAACTGTAAGATTAATAAATAATCTATTTAGTTTGATATAATTTATATCTTTAGTTGAAAGATTTAATTTTTTAACAATTTTATTATTAGTTGAAACCAAAAAAATTTTAGTTTCAGTATTTCCTATATCTCCAAGTATATACATTGATTATTTATTTAATTTTTTATTTAATTTATACATTTTTAGGTAATTTCTTTCAAAAATTAATTTTAGTTTATTCTCCACGTCTCTTTTACTAATAGTTTTACTGGTTAATTCGTCCAAACTTGTTGTTGGATAATTTCTAATTTTAGGGCTTTTCTTAATATTTATACCTATGCCAACAATCAAAAATTTATCATCAAATATAGAAATTATTTCTTGTAATATTCCACTTATCTTTTTTTTTTGGATTAATAAATCATTAGGTTTTTTAAATGTTATATTTTTTTTATAATAATTTTTTAATAATTTTTTAATTAATAGACAATTAATTTTTGTTAATCTTGGTAAAGATGGTTTAATATTTTTAAGCTCATAAAAAAAACTTACAAACAGATTACCTTTATGAGAAATCCATTTTTTGCCAAATTGACCCTTACCCATTGTTTGGGTGTCTGAAATAACCATTCCATATTTGAAATTTGAACTTTTAATAATTCTAATTGCTGTATTGTTTGTACTTTTAACTTTTTTGAATTTAAATTGTTTAAATTTCATTAAATAATATTAATTCTTGATACAACTTCAATCAATTGACTTGGAAAAATGAAGTATAAAAGAATTAATATTGTAGAAAAAGTAAGTGAAAATTTTAACCACAGACTGTGATCGCTATCATATTTTTCTTTTTCTTTATCAAAATAAATTATTTTAATAATTCTCAAATAATAGAAAGCTGCAATAACAGTAGATAGTAATCCAACGATTGCTAAAAAGTACATTGATTGTTCAAGAACTGCAGTAAAAATATAGAATTTTGCAAAGAAACCAGCCAGAGGAGGTATTCCAGCTAAAGAGAACAATATAACCAGCAATGATAAAGATAATAATGGATGGTTTTTTGATAAACCTGATAGATCATCAATATCTTCGTAATATTGATCATTTCTTTTCAGCATTAACAGGCATGAAAAAAAGGCCAAATTCATAATTACGTAAATAGTTATATAAATTATAGAGCTTTGAATTCCCTCGTTAGATCCTGTAGCCAATCCTGCTAGCGTATAACCAATATGACCAATCGAACTATAAGCGATAAGTCTTTTAATATTAGTTTGTCCTATTGCTGCAATAGCTCCAAAAAGCATAGAGGCAATTGATAAGAAAATTATAATCATTTGCCATTGATCTATTAAATTTAAAAAAGGTACGTATAAAAATCTTATAAATACAGTCAATGCAGCAATCTTCGGTACCATTGTAAAAAATAATGTAACAGATGTTGGAGACCCTTCGTAAACATCTGGTGCCCACATGTGAAATGGTACAGCTGAAATTTTAAATGCTAACCCAACTAAAATAAATACAATTCCAAAAGTTAATACATAATTTGTTGAATTAAGCTGATTTGAAATTACATCAAAATTAGTCGAACCAGAAAACCCATAAATTAAAGAACATCCATATAAAAGCAAACCCGAAGATAAAGCGCTAAGAACAAAATATTTTAACCCAGCTTCTGATGACTTTAGTTGGTCTCTATTAAAGGTTGCTAAAACATACAATGCTAGTGATTGAAGCTCTAAACCGATATAAAATACCATTAAATCATTTGAGCTAATCATTACCATCATGCCTAAAACTGAACTTAAAATTAAGATAGGATATTCAATTTTAAAAATTTTAAACGTTTTAAGGTAACTAGATGAAATTACCAAAACTAAAAAAGCCCCAATAAGAGTGATGATTTTCATTAGTGAAGACATATAGTCAATGACAACACTATTATTAAATAAAGTTATACGATCAATATTAGATGTTTCATTTAATGTAATGGTAGCTGTAATTAAAAGCACCAATAGAGAAATATTAAATATTAATTTTGAACTATCTTTTTTAAAAACACCTAAAACTAATAAAAACATAATTGATAGTGAAATAAAAATTTCAGGTAATACAAGATTAAGATTTTCCATTTTATTTATTTATAAGATTGGCGTTATACATATTTATTAAATCATTAACAGAAACTTCAATTGTATTGATTAATGGATCTGGATAAAATCCAAAGAATAATGTTGGGACAGCTAAACAAGTTAAAATAAAATATTCAGATTTGTTTAAATCAACCATTTTTGTTAAATCTGTATTAATTAATTTTCCAAAAACTACTCTTTTATATAGCCAGAGCATGTATGCGGCTCCTAGAATTACTCCTAAGCTTGCTATTACAGCCACTAAAAAATTATCTTTAAAAACACCCATTAAAATCAAAAACTCTCCTATAAATCCACTCGTGCCAGGCAATCCAAGTGCAGCTAAGGTGAACAACATGAATAAAATAGAATACTTTGGAATAATTGTTACGATTCCGCCATATGTACTAATTAGTCTAGAATGCATACGATCATAAACAACACCAACGCATAGAAATAATGCAGCCGATACTAGACCGTGACTTATCATTTGAATTATACTTCCTTCTACACCTTGTTGTTGAATTGAAAATATACCTAAAGTTACAAAACCCATATGGGCAACTGAAGAATAAGCAATTAATTTTTTCATATCTTCCTGCATTAAAGCAATCAACGATGTAAATACGATTGCAATTAGACTTAAGGCATAAATCAAAGGTGTAAATATTTCTGATGCAATCGGAAAAAGTCCTAGTGAAAATCTTATAAATCCATAACCAGCCATTTTAAGTAATATTGCAGCAAGTAGTACAGATCCAGCAGTAGGTGCTTCGACATGGGCGTCTGGTAGCCAAGTATGTACAGGCCACATAGGTGTTTTAACGGCAAATGAACTGAAAAAAGCTAACCATAAAAGATTTTGATATTTTGCATCTATACCAAGTTCATAGAGTTTCATTACATCTGTTGTACCTGAAATCCAATATATAGAGATAATAGCAACTAACATTAAAACTGAACCTAATAATGTGTATAAAAAAAATTTAAATGCAGAGTAAACTCTCTTAGGTCCGCCCCAAATACCAATAATTAAAAACATAGGAATTAAACCAGCTTCAAAAAATAAATAGAATACAACTAAATCAAGTGAACAAAAAACTCCTATCATGAAGCTTTCCATAATTAATATTGCTATTAAAAAATCTCTTAATCTAACTTTTATAGTATTGTTTACAGAGATAATACAAAGCGGAGTTATAAATGTAGTTAAGATTATAAATAAAATTGAAATTCCATCTACCCCTACTTTATAATTTATAAATCCATTAATCCATTCTGTATCTTCAATAAATTGAAAGTTAGAAGTAGATTGATCAAAAGAGATCCATAAATAAATTGAAATTAAAAAATTAACTGCTGTTGTAAATAAAGAAACATATTTAGCTGTTAAATTATCACCATCTTTATCTTTAGTAAAAAATAAAAATAAAGCACCAATAACTGGCAATAAAATTAAAGATGATAGAATTGGAAAGTTCATTACTTAATAATTAAAAAGGTTAATAAAGCAGAAAAGCCTAATAGCATTATAAAAGCATATTGATATATAAAACCGCTTTGAAATTTATTAGCCTTAATTGAGCATTTTTTTATAAATGATGAAATTCCATCAGGTCCAAAGCCGTCGATTAATTTACCATCACAAAATTTCCACAAAAATAAACCTATTTTTTTGGAAGGTTTAATAAAAATCACTTCATAAAGTTCATCAAAATACCATTTGTTAATCAAAAAATTGTATAAAGGCTTATTCATATTCGCTATTTGATTTGGTAATTCTTTGTTTTTGACGAATAGATAGTACGCAATTGGAATAGATATTAGCACTAAACATGGTGTTAATAGTAAAAACCAAGTTGGTGGATGTTCAGTGCTAAGAGGAACTAAAAATTTAATTGAATCGGCCCAAAAGTGATCATCTCCTACATGAGCAACAAACAAATCTTTGAATAAGAAGCCAGCAAATACAGCACCTATTGATAATATGATTAGAGGTATCAACATCACTAATGGTGAATCGTGAGTTTCTTCAATTTTAATTTCTTTATTATTATATTCACCGTGAAAAGTTTTGAAAATTAATCTCCAAGAATAAATTGAAGTTAAAAAGGCAGTAAATATTCCAATTCCTGCAGCATAGTATCCAGTAGTGTTTCCTTTTAAGTATGCGAATTCAATAATCGCATCTTTAGAATAAAAACCTGATAAAAATGGAAAACCAGTTAAAGCAAGAGTTCCAATAATCATTAATACATAAGTGTAAGGTAATTTTTTCCATACACCTCCCATATTATTAATATCTTGCTCATCTTTAAATGCATGAATTACAGAACCAGAGCCTAAGAACAACAAAGCTTTAAAAAATGCATGTGTAAATAAATGAAACATAGCAACATTGTAAGCACCTACACCAGCTGCAAAAAACATATAGCCTAGTTGACTACAAGTTGAGTAGGCAATAATTTTTTTTATATCAGTTTGAACTAACGCAATGGTAGCTGCAAAAAAAGCTGTCGTCATACCAACAATTGTTATTAAGTTCAATATTAGCGGTGAATACTCATAAATTGGTGAGCACCTTACAACCAGAAACACTCCAGCAGTAACCATTGTTGCGGCATGAATTAATGCAGATACAGGTGTTGGGCCCTCCATTGCATCTGGAAGCCATGTGTGAAGTAAAATTTGTGCTGATTTACCCATCGCTCCAATAAATAAAAGCAAACAAATCAGATCTATTGCTTTAATTTCAAAACCTAGAAAAGATACATTTTTATCAACAACAGTTGGAATTTGTTGAAAAACTTCTGAGTAATTGACTGTTCCAAATAAATAAAAAATTAAAAATATTCCTAGAGCAAAACCAAAATCTCCTACTCTATTTACTACAAAAGCTTTAATTGCTGCAGCATTTGCACTTTCTTTT
>Ga0209667_1001942_pt1 | contig 14266 bp, 20 predicted proteins | sample SaaInlV_165m_DNA_2_FD_184682 | JGI IMG/M metagenome (GOLD analysis project Ga0209667, IMG submission 184682) | Marine microbial communities from expanding oxygen minimum zones in the Saanich Inlet - Saanich Inlet SI037_S3LV_125m_DNA (SPAdes)... | ecosystem: Environmental > Aquatic > Marine >... | reverse complement strand
CCAACCTCACTGATGCTAATCTTAGCGGCGCTGATCTTATGGGTGCCAACCTCACTGGCACCAACCTCACTAATGCCAACCTCACTGGAGCTAATTTTAGTAATGGTGTAAATTTCAGAGGTGCCAATCTCACAGGGGTAAATCTTAGTGGGGTTACTCTTTATGATGCAAATTTCAGTGGCGTAAATATGTCAAAAGCTGATCTTAGTAAATCTAATCTTGATGGTGCTAATCTTAGTGGCGCTAATCTTACTGGATCTGATCTTAGTAAAACAAATTTGCGTAAAACTGATCTTAGTGACGCCAACCTCACTGGTGCAGATCTTAGTAAAGCAGAACCACTTGATGCTGATCTTAGTGGCGCCAACCTCACTGGGGCAGATCTTAGTAAAACAAAATTATGGGACTCTGATCTTAGTAAATCTAATCTTAGTAAATCGAATCTTAGTGGTTCTGATCTTAATGGTGTGGATCTCACATATGCCAATCTCAGTGGAGCAAATCTTAGTAAAACAAAACTAAGTGGGGGATCTGATCTTACTGGCGCTAATCTCACTGGTACTAACCTCACTGATGTGATTCTTTTTAATGTGGATCTTTCAAGTGCCAATCTCAGTGGAGCTGATCTTATGGGTGCTGATCTCACTGATGTAAATCTAATGGATACAGATCTTACTAACTCTGATCTTAGTGATGTGGATCTTAGTGATGTGGATCTTAGTAAATCTGATCTTACTGGTGCTAAGTATACACGTTAATTTTGTTACCTGAATTACATCGATATGTAATGTGTATGTAACACAATATTTTTTATAATTTGTATTCACATAAAGATTTCAAATTACAACCATTGTATTTTGGTGTGCCATTATACGGTTACAACATTAATTTTTACAACATTGTATGGATTATTAAATATCATAAATAACAAAATATGTAGATAATAATGAAACTTTTAGAGGCTAAAAAATTTGCGATAAAAAAGCACATGGGATTAAAACGAGATAACAGTAAAACGCCATACTGGAAACATCTTGAAAAAGTTGTAAAAAATCTAGAAAAACTGGGGATAAAAGATGAATCAATTCTTTGTGCAGGATGGCTACATGACACCATAGAGGATACAAGTACAGATTATGATGATATTTATGAAAAATTTGGAAAAAAGACTGCAGATATTGTGGTCACAGTTACTAAAGATACACGAATGATAAAAAAATCCCGAGAAATAGCATATTGTAATCAACTCAAAAAAGGCACTTGGCAGGCTCAGATAGTAAAATTTGGAGATATTTTAGCAAATATGGAAGATTTGAAATCATATTCCAAACCAATGCCAGATAGAAAAAAACAAGCAAAAAACAAACTACTATACTATAATGTAATTAAAACAGGATTAAATAAAAACAAGAAACAGATTCCAAATCTAAATGCAGAAATTGAAAGATTGTCAAATGTATTTTTAAAATACGGAATCAAAATTTAGAAATAAAGTACATCTACAGTGTTTTATGTTTAGGATATTCAGTGAAATCAGTTTCAAGTTAGGATGTATTTTCAATTATTGTTGTCGTTCCATCTTTAGATATTACTAATGCCATTCTTTGAGTGATTCCATTATTCATATGATCATGTGCGTTCAAGTGTTTTTGTATTTCCTGCAAATCATCAGTAGGAAGAACATACAATACATCATACTCTACTCTGTTCACTCCGGGCCACAACCCATAGTAAATTGTGTTAATGCCTAATTGCTTTTTGACATAATTGACGTATTTTGGAAAATTATACACATTGTACTGATGCCTAGTTACTGCAATCATACTAACTGAATCATCAGACATACATTGTATATCATGAATCTGTTTCATGGTAACTTTGTTGAAATTCTCATCAAACATCACAGGTTCACTGTGTATGGTAAAGTTTTTTTTAGATTCTTTAAATTTTTTTAAAAGATCACTGTAAATATTTTTTAAAATTACCCCTCCATCATAACAGTTCTTACAATTCCAGTTTGGATTGTAATTACTTTTTTTAATTATTTCATAGTCATTACATAATAAAAAATTACCATCATCCATTAGATCACACCATGGCGTCTGCTCTTTTCCAATAAAACCCGGTTTAAAGAAGATAGAAATTTTTTCAGAATTGCATTTTGGGCAATTTAGTTTTATTCCAGGAGAATAACCTACAACGTCATTTAATGACCATCCATCACGTTTGAGATAAAAATGAAAAGTATCATTGGAATTAGAATCATCATTCATGGGATTCATTACGTCGCTGTGGAATATATTGATTTAACTACACTTAATCTTATGTATAGTATTATTTAGTATAGATTAACTTTTATGCCTATGATTTTTAAATATTTACAATACAATACATGTTATCCTCAAAGTTTACAGTTTTAAAATGAATGATATTTTCAGGATCAACATCCATCGATTTCTTTAATGATTCTAGTTCAATTAGGGAGTCATGTCTAAATCCAACAGATGAACAGCATATGGCATCTGAGAGCGTTGTCCCATATTCTCCATTTTTAACATCATTGATTACATCAAAGAATCTTGTAATATCCTTTTTGTTAATTATATTTCCAGTTGTTTTATTTTCAGCAATTGCAACTAGTGACCCACTACTCTTTACTGCAACTGACACTTTGTGTTTTTTGTGTTTCCCTTGGATTGTTTCATTAATTGAAATCTCAAACTTTGGATACAGACTAGAGACATATGTATAAAATCTATACTGGGTAAATTTTCCAGCATCATCATTTTTGTATAAAACAAATATGTCATGCAATAGTTCTATGGATTTATCATTCATACTTTCCAGTTTGGCGTGATATCTACCTTTTTCAGCAAATCCAGAATTACATGTTTTTGCAATTATCTTTAAAACAAAGTCCGGAATTGTATAATTTTTTAGAATCTCAATATGTGTATTGTCTTGCATTCTGCTAAATTGAGGAAATCCTTTATTTGTCATCTGATTTCCCCCATGGAACTTGACAATCATTGCAATGCCATTGTAATTTTTCGTCAATATCCAATTTATCTCCAAAAATAATTTTCTTTTCTTTAAGGAGTTTCTCAATTATGTAATCTGCATCAAACCCTCGTACAATCAAGGCATAATTATTGCTTTTACAATTAGGACAGCTACGCATTTTTTCCACCGTTAATTTTATACAGTAAATTCCCGAAAGGATTCAAAATTTGACATATATCACAAAAATAATAAAAAAAAGTCATTGTATCCCCAACTTTGTGTCAATGTTTTTTCTAGCAGGGTTAGATACTGCATTCATTGCATTTTCTAAAAGAATCTCAAGAGAGTCCTCAGATGACCGTAATTGTACGGACACATAGTCTTCGGAATCACTACTTGCTATTCTTTTTACAACAGATACTTCTCTAATATCGGACTTGGTTTGTACACTCATTGAATAGTATTCGTGCCTGAGAGATAATAATAATAGGTACATAGTATGCATACTATACATACTATGAAATCGATGATTAATCAGAGAATCCACATTGCTCCAATAGGATTTGAGATTGACAGAGTCGTTCTTCCGGCAGTAGAAATGAAGGCAGATTTAGTGTATCTTATGGTTCATGACAATCTATCAACTGACAAGGCTCAAAAATATCACGAAGAGATTCAAAAACAACTCAAAAAGAAAAAGATCAAAACAGAGACCGTTTATGCAAACCGATTTAGATTATTTGATATCATCAGAGTAGTAAAAGAGTTAATTGAGAAAAATAGAAAAGATTCGTTTTATGTTAATGTTGCCAGTGGGTCTAAAATACATGCAATTGGTTGCATGATGGCATGTATGATGTTTGATGATAGAGATAACATTCATCCGTTTTATCCCCAGGCAGAGAGATATCCAACATTCAAGGGAAACGAACAGCAAACATATGGAGTCGTAGAAAATCACCAGTTACCTACATACCAACTACTTACTCCAAAACCAGATTTACTTGAAGCATTAAAAATAATTAAAGAACATGGTGGTAGAATACAAAAAAAGGTTCTTGCAGAAAAGGCTGAAGAGAAAAAAATACTAAACATCGGTGCAAGAAAAGAAAATCACAGTAATGCAAGATTTGCAAGTCTAGATAAAAAAATAATTCAGCCATTACTAACCACATGGAGATTTATAGAAGAAGAAAAAATTGGGAAAAATAGATGGATTTCATTTACCGATGATGGTGAAAATGCATCAGAGTTTTTGTTTTAACTATATAAATCCAGAACGTCTACAACCAATACAAAGCGGTTTTTGATCAACTCTCATCATTGCATAGTGGTCACATTCGATACATTTTCTCTGAATCATCCAATCTAGTCCTTGTTCAAATGAATTCATAATGAAAATAGAGTTTTTGAATTAATTATGTGGTCTGGAAACAGTGTGAATAGTGTACATACTATTTTTGATTCATAATATGATCAAACAAAGTTACAATGTATGATGCATTTTGAGTTATTTTAGCATAGTTACCAGGATGAAATCTTTCAGATTCTAAAACATCTAATGATGATCTATAGACCTTTACAAATTCCTCTTTTTTGATAACACGGGGAACAGTAATAGTATCAGAATCTATTCGAATTGCATCAATTGCTTTTTTTGCTTCAAATGGAACTTTGTCATGTATAGTCACAAAATTACTTGTACTAGACAGCAATTCGTCTAGTTCAGTCCAGAATTCATCAAATTTCATGTTAATTTGTACTGTTTTTTAGAATAAAAAATTATGGGTAAAATTACAGTATGCATAGTATGCATACTATAGACATGCTAGATAATAATCCAAATCACCAAATAAATTCATGAACTCAATTACACTATTGCACAATTGGTTTGTTGTTTCCAAAGTGGGTGAAAATCTCACAACCCCTACTTTTTTTTCTAAACTAACAGTAGAACAAAACAACTCAATTCAAGGAGACTTCAACTAATGTTTTCTTTTAACGATAATCAAATGATAGAGTTTGGTAGATTCACAGTATACCAATCTCTAAAAGAAATGATGGATGAGGGTGAGAACATTAACAATGTAAGTTTTGAGGAATTGGCAGAACATACTAAAAGAAATATCGAAATCAAAAGTCTCAGAGAAATAATTGATGAAATCATAAGAGACTCTAGTAAGGATATACAATCCAAAAAGGTTTCACCATTTGGAGAGTTTGTGAATTGAAAATTACAAAATTCCTTCCAAAATTTCTCGCAAAATCATACCAGGAAGAGGATTTGAGACGCGTAGAAATGTCATTGAAGTATCACAAATCTATGGTGCAAGGATTAGAAGAACGAGTACAAGAAGGAAAAGCAGAACTTGAAAGATTGAGGAGGAAAGACTAAGCATTGAATGTAGATGCAAAAAATGATTGGCTTACAACAGGAAAAATTGTATGTTTACAAATTTTAAAAGAAGAAAAAGAAAGTTCAGGCACCCTGGATAATCTAGATTTTCAATATCTAATTGATGTGGAGATGAGAAATATACTAAATCCTGCAATCATGGAAAGCATAGTTCGATTAGATGATGTTGAAATGGGAGATGATGGAAAATGATGAACGAAGATCAAATCCGAACACTGCTCCAGGATATTAAAACTGTCTACATGGTAGGTTATTTCAAAGAGGATTTGGATACAGAGGCTGAGAAATGGGGTCAAATTGAGATCCTAGAGCAAATTCTAGGCTCAAGGGAGATTATAAAATGACAGAATTTGAAATTGAATCAGTCAAAAAAGTAATCATAAATGATCTTATTCAAGAAGACCTGGAAACTTTTCTATACACTTGTAGAATTGGCAACACTGTTTCTGCCATTTGGGTTGATGGAATTATAATCATATTGGTATTGACGCCATCATCATTTACTGAAACAGGTGTAAAAATGCATGCAGATGGAATTAGAATTTATGAACAAGTAATTTTTGTTAAATATCCAAAATATGCAAAGACCATAAAATGGAATGGTGGAACGTATGAATTAGCACTACGTAGTTACAAAAACTTTCCAAGATTCAAAGAATTTGCAAAGTGGATAAAATCACAACCAGAATGGGCAATGACACCGGAGACAACATCATGACTGGAGATAGTCTTAGTTTATTGGTAGAGCAAAGAAAACGTCTATTCAATCAATATGTTTGTGACATGAAGAAAGTAGATGAATGGATTGCAAAAAATATCATTCATAGATGCAATGAGGATGAATTTATTAATTCCTGGAATAAAATAGTTGGCAATCCAAGCAATAGACTAATTTTATCTAAACCAGACCATGTAAAATTTTTTGATAATTGTAAAGTACTTGTAAATTCAATTAATGAAATCCGTGTAGCACAGAAAACAAAGGATGTCAAAAAAACTGCTCATATTCAACTACAAAATATTCAAAAAATTGATGAAGAAATCAGGAAATTGAAAATTCAGCAGAGAGAAGGAGATGAGTACTAATGAGGTGTAAAATCTGTGAAATCCCTCACAAAAATACTGCAAAATATGATTTGTGGCTAGAACATAAAATTTGTAGAGTTTGTGGGAGTATCTTTGATTTGTTTTCATGGAATGGAAATAATCTTGGAGAATATTGGAGAATGGAGAATTGAAAGGTTCAAAACTAAATCGTAAAGAACTAGGAGAATTATTTGTTCGTTTCAGAAAAGAATATCCAGATTTTGATGATTTATTAAAAGAGCGAGATAAAATTGTTGGAATTATAGAAACTCATTCAATTACTGTAGATGCATTAAAAATAGAATTAAAAAAATGGGACAATAAAATTGGGAAAGAATTTCAAAATTTGAGGAATAGAAATTGATTCATTCAACTATTTCAAAAATTATTGTACAGCAAGAAATTCTATACGATGAACTTGTAAAACAAGATCAAATACAAAATGTAAAGTTTCAAAATATTTCTTACTTTATGAATTCTGTAAAAGGATACGTAAACAATACACCAGTTGATTTTCTAAAGGCAATGTCTGAAATGGAAAGTCTAGATTACAAGTTTGAGGATAATTTTATTGGTTTTGTAAATGAAAAGACAAAAGAATGTCTTCAGTTTAAGCGTAGAGAAAAAGATGAATGGTATGTAGAAAGTGTAATTGGATATGGAAAAGGATGGGACGGATATTGCTGGTGTGCACATTCAAAAACACAGAAAAGTACAGACATGGTGAGATTGTTTTTTGAAGAAGTTCCATGGTTTGGAATGCTTTCATGGAAGATGAGGAGATTTAAGCATTGAAAAAAGTCTCATGTCCTAGATGTAACAGTAAGAACCAAGTAAGGATTCTGTATGGCTTGATAAGATTTGAAAAGTCTGATGAAGAAGAGATAAAAAAAGATAGGGCTGAGGGGAAAATTGTCTTTGGAGGATGCTCCCGAGAATTGGATTCCCCAATATGGAGATGTAAAGATTGTCATCATAGGTGGGGAAATGAAAAAGAAGAGTTTCTTAAATGGTTGAATCGCAATGGATGAAATCAAACCACCATGTCCAGAATGCAAAAGTAACAATGTTGCACAGATATTTTGGGGATATCCTGCAAATTTTGATGAAAAAATGGAGGAACAAGTTAAGAGAAAAGAGATTGTCATGGGAGGATGTATTGTTACAGACCATGATCCAAATTGGGAATGCAATGAATGTTACAATAGATGGGGAGAACGAGAAGATTGAATCAATGAGGCAGAAAAGAAATCATGAACGTTTTAAGGGAATTAGAAAATTAAAGAATATTTCTTCAAGATGGATAATGAGGCATTAGTTCTTTAGCTTGAAATATAGTAATCTTTCCTTCTTTTTTTGTTTGATATCCAACTAAACATTTTGCTCCTCCAAACTCAAAAATCCAATCAAGGCAACCACCACATGGTGTAAACTTTGTTCTTTCTGCCACAATAATTACTGCATCAAGTTTTTTGTGACCTGCTGAAACCATGGCAGAAATTGATGATATTTCTGCATGAATGTCATGAGAACGAAACTTATGTTCAATATTACATCCACCAAAAATTTTTCCTTTAGATGAAACTGCTGCACCTACCTTTGTTTTTCCTAAAATTCTAGCATTTTCTCTAAATTTCCAGGCATGATTTGCTAGATCTTTCCACATGGAATCAGTTATTTTCATAAATTATCTCATTTATGAAATACATTGTTTTATCTTTATCCAGAATTAAGATAATCTCTAAAATACATGTCAAATGAAAGTCAATTATTAGTATTTAATTAGGATTTAATAATTCATTTACTATTTTCTTCAAATCAACAAAATTCTGAGATTTGATTAATTCTAAACATGTTTTTACATTAATTCGTTTTACGTGTACCTTTAATCCGGTTCTTGATGTATATGTCCCACTTCCGGCATTTTCAAATTCAGGAGTTATTGCAAATGCATATGGAATAGGTTTCCCATCAGGATTTTCTTTTCCAAATTCATGCATATAAAATCCAAGTTGATACAGATCTCCAGATGAAATATTTTTTGTCTTATATTTTACATCAATGATTTGTTTTGTTACATCTCCATCTCTGATTATTACGTCTGGTCTCATTCTTCTAGGTCCAAGATCTCCTTTTCCATCCCATGCTTTTTCAGAATACTGTATTTCAACTCCATCATAATATCTTAGAAATAAATTTTGAACAAAAGTTTCAAACAATTTATTCATATCATAAAATACCGGAACAATGTAAGAATCATTTCCCTTGTAGATATCTTCTATTCCGGATTCTTGAATAATTTGTTCACATGTTGAATGAATGCTTTTGTAACGAAGATTTTGTCTACTGTAAGATTGCATCATTCTCTGCCTCAAAGGTAAAGGAATTGTAGTTTTTTGTACAACTCCAGAAAGTTTTTGTGCAAGATCCATGGCTTTCATTCTTACATCTGCATTATCTGAAGTTCTTTCTACAATGGTTAAAGCTTGAAGAATTACTCTATTTTCTATACTATCATACTCTAATTCATCAAACTCACAGAAAAATTTAGGTTTCAGCATTGCATCATTAAGCATTTGATGTTGCATCAAAAGTTTCCCACGCATGCTAGAAGAGTTTTCTGAATGAATTACATACGATTTTAACAAACCTTGTTTCATTAATTCTTCACATTTACTAATCAAATCAATGTGTAAGCGATTAAGGAGTGTTGGTTTGTTACTTTGAACAAAGAAATTTTTTGCGTTATCAAAATAATCTAATTTGTTGTCACTTGCATTATCAAGAAAGATGTTTGTATTTTCCCAATCAACTCCACCCTCAAACATTTTGGGAAGAATGTTTATCCTCACATCAGGACCCTCAAGATGTACTGAACCAATGTGTGAACTGGTTGTAATTTGTAAATGACTTTCTGGCTGCCTGCTAAAACTAAACCCAATTTTATTCTCATCTTCTAATTTTTGTAAGATTGAAAAATCAATCTCATTCAATTCATCTTGTTTAATTTTAGTATCTTGTTTTTTCTTATGTTCTAATAGAACTATAGGTTTTCCAGTATTGTTCATGCTTTCAGATTTTCAGTAATTCAATTTTCAAGTCATTTGCTTTAGATTGATCTGTCACTAAATCTGTTGGACGATTATTTTCAGAAATTATTTCACCACCAAGAATGTTTCGAATTTCATTATAATCACCGTAAAAATAATCCTGCAGAAGTGGGATTATATCATATTTTATAACAGATTGAAGGTTTTCATTATTTTTTACTTTCCAAAAATATGAATGGCCTATCTGTCGATCTCGGAATTGTTTCATTTTTTGTTCAGCATCTGTAGTTCCCTTACCTAGTATTTTCTCATTAATTCTATCAAGAATTTTTTTATAATCTTCTGCATCTGCAACTTTTTCTTTATTCAAATGTTCCAATAATGAGGTTGTATCAGGCATCAACTCTTCAAAAACAAATCTTCTTTTCAAAGCATCATCCATTTGCATTAGACTTTTGTCAGCAGTATTCATAGTACCAATTATACACAAGTTTTCAGGTACAAAGAATTCATCTTGACTATATGCTAAACTAAGAGCATATTTTTCATTGCGTTTGTCTTCTTCAATTAAGGTGATTAATTCACCAAGAATTTTTGGAATGTTCCCTCGATTGATTTCATCGATGATCAAGACTGTTTTTACATCAGGGTATTCTCTTGCAGATTCACATGCATTAAAAAATAATCCTTTTTTCAATTTGTACGGAGATGATGTTGTATTGTCATCAATATCAGGTCTGTAACCCTCAACAAAATCCTCATACGAATATGAAGGATGGAATGTTACTTTGAAAATTAGTGATTTCTTTTCATCAGATATTTGATTTCGAAGACCATATTTTCCGGGTCCAGATTTAACAAATTTAGAATTTGTCTCATTATTTTTAACATCTTGTGATAATATTTGGTTCATTGATCTAGTAGGAGTAACTCCAGATTCTTCTTTTTGAATAATCATTTTTTTATTTAATGCAATTTCAGTAATTTTATCAGAATGCATAAAGTTGTTTTCTGCAAACAAAATTATTTCTGCAGCTTTTTCAAATGTTGTAGGTAATCGAAGTCCATATACGCCATCTTCAGGTTTTACAAAAATACTATCATCTTTCCTTGTATCCATATCATTTCTCATGTCTTTTGCAATAGTTTCATGAGGAGTTTCACCTTTTGTGTTGATTAATTTTTTAGATAATGCTCTTTTTGTAATTTCACGATAATTCAGAGGCTCTCCATTATTTTCTAACAACACAAGCGTAGCTAATGACTTCCAAGTACGTTTTTTCATCTTAGGAATAGAACCTGCAATTTTTTTGGCTAATTCATTTGCATGAAATGTTTTTCCGGTTCCGGGAGGACCATACAAAATAAGATTTGGCTTCCATTCTAGTGCCTGAATGAATGGTTCTAAATTCACAGTATCATACCCTTGATCAGGCTCGATTAAATCTTCTCCCGTAATTTTCGTATACAATTGGCGTGTAATGGGTAAAAGTGAAGGAGGTTGACTACCATACGCTTTTTGGGATTTCATATCTGCGTATAGTTCAATAGTTCGTAATTTTGGAGGATCAAATTTTTGGTATTCTGAAAATTTTGCTACAAACTTTGTTATTGGTTTTCCTTTTTCATTTGTGTCTGAACTTTCAGCAATTGATCCTATTTTTCCATAACCTACAAAACAATTTTCATTATTAATTTTTGTTTGAATAATAAATTTTGAGCCTTTTAACAATTTTCTAGAATTTGGTTTGTGATTATCATATTGGTATTGTTCGCCTTCTACATCATCATATTTACTATCTGAATATTGCGTTAAAATAAAACAACTATGAGCTTTTATTGCAGCCATAGAATTTTTCCCTATTAGAAATTCTTTGATTCTAGGTACTTCTTGATCTGATTTTATTATTGCTTTTGGTGTATTGCTATTAATTTTATTCGTCCCAAAATTAAGATACTCCACATCAATTTTATGATTATATGTATTTGATTTTGAATCACAATAATAATCACTTGTCGCAATTCCAAAATTCTCTATTCCTTGTTTTGAACCTGTTGTAATTGCAATAATGTCTCCTTTTTTAATTTGGGATACATTGAATAATTCAGTACCATATTCACCGTCTGTTTTATTTTGAATTTCATTTTTACTCATATTGGATAAATCAAATTTAGCATTTGGGTGTGTAATTCCTACTGTTTTTGTTTCTTCAAATTCTTTCAACCATTTGCTTTCTTCACCTGCTTGAATAAAGTAAATATTATTTTCATCTCTCATTATACTTTGAACATGTTGTTTTGCAATTTCTTTGTCACATAATTCTATAATTTTTGCAATTTCATCATTTTCAAAACTATTTGTGTCAAGAAATATTACATCATTTTTATTTTTTACAAATTTATCTAATGCAGGATATGCTGATGTTTTGTAACTTGCAATGTTAAATGTATCTCGTCTAAAATTTAACAATTCTATTTTATCATCTATTTTTTTAATCGGTACAGAATAATTATTTTCAGAACCACTCTCAAGTAATTCTTTGATGATAATTGGTTGATAGTTTGTAAATGTAGTCCATCCACCATTAACAAACTGTAACAAAGGTGATTCCGTGTTTTCTTGATTTTTTATGCTTAAAAAATCAGAAACAGGCACCAAATTATTGAAAATACTCAATATTTCATCAACAATCTTAGTTTCAAAATTAATAACTTCATTTTTGAAAATTTTTCTTTGAATAAAAAATTCAGTTTTATTTTTTGAGAGTTCTTCAATAACAGTTTCAAAGAATTCAACATCATGTAAATCTGATAGTTTTTTTACGATTGTTGTCTTATCTCGTTTTTTGATTCCTATGTCGTATGAATTTGGAATGTCTTCAATTAATTTTAAAAATTCTTCTTTGTTATTTTTTATCTTTTCTAAGGCATGTTTACGTGTATTATCTGCGCCCCCATCTAACCAAATCCCTATTCCAAGTTCTTGTTCTTTACCTAAACTTACTTGAAATTGTATTGATTCAATTTTTGTTCCATGTCTCCAAAGCCCTAACCATTGATAATCATTCCAAGCTTTGTAACCTTGATTCCATGCCTGTCCAGTATAACTATTAGTGTTGTCAAACAATTGTTTTGAATTATTTATCAACACTCCTTCTAATGTTTGAAATCTTTCCCGTAAATATTGCGAATCTTCTTTATTTTTTGTAGTTGATTCAAAATCTTTTTCAATAAAATAAAATTCATTTATTTCTGAAATACCAATAATTTTTCCTTCATGAGTAATTTTGAATTTACCTTTTTTTTCAACTATTCCCCAATTTCCATGTTTTACAGTATCAAAAATTTCAACTTTTCCTCGTCCTACTGAAAAAAATAAGTCGTATTTAGGATTTGAATTTCTTTCTTTTTGATTTTCAGGATAATGTACTCGTGAAGGCTGATTTACAGAACATGCAATAGTTTGCGCTCTGATTGTCCCATGATTTACATTTCTAAATTTTTCATCAATCCATTCTATGATTTGTTTGTACGTTGCTATTCCACCTAAAGATTCCACAGCATTTTTTACCATCTCGTGCACCGGTGGTCTCTCAGAACTCATTATTCTACATCCTCACAAATATCTGAATATTGACACCATTTACAAGTAAACATGCCTGGTGTAGGCTCAAATTCCTTATCCTCTATTGCCTTGACATATCCTTCAAGAATTGATTTGACCTCATCTATCTTTACAGGATCTACATCATACTCTGCAAATTGCATTTCTTCAGGCTTTTCAACAAAGAAAAACATGGCCTTGATTGGGTATTTGCCAAACTCTGGATTCTCTTTTAGTGCCAATGCATACAGATTCAATTGAGGACTGTTTACTGCATCAACTTTTGTCTTGCTTTTGCCTGTTTTATAATCGACTACCACGTATTCTCCTTCTGGAGTTTCCTCCACTCTGTCAATTTTACCATTTACTTGAAATCCTCCAACGTATGTTGTAAATTTTAATTCTACGGCAACAATTTTGTTTGGATTAGAACTGGTCCACTTTTGATATGTCTCTAATGCTGGAATAAGGGACTGTTTATCCTGCTTCTCTTTTTGTATGGGGCTGGTCAAATACTTTGTAGGATCCCAATTGGCTTCTAATTCCCCAAGTAATTTTTTTACATCATCTGTTTTGCCATCTTTTTGTCTTTTTGCAGAATTTTCAACTATGTCATGGAATGTACTTCCTTTGTATAATGCAGATGCTTCTTGATTTTCAGGTAGTGCATTGAGAATATATTGATACCAAAATTGTTTTGGGCATTTTTCATATGTTGAAAACTTTGAAAACGATAGATTGTTTTTACTAAATCCTAATTTTTCAGGTTTACTTCCGTTGAGTTTTGATTCTATATCATCACTAGGTGTTTGATTGATGATTTTATCAAAGGAATATCCTTCTGTAGTTTTATTTTTTTGAAAGAATCCAATTTTTCCCAAATCTAATATCTTCTGTACTGCACTTTCATACTGTTCACTGTGAAGATTCTTTATCACCTGGGCCATCTGTTCATTTTTAATAATCTCTACTGCATCAAACGTTGTAGAAATTGTATCACTTGAACTAGAATCATATTTTATAAAATTGATACTTTCATTATCTGCAGGCTTTAGAGGTGTGAGAAACTTTGATGCCTTGTTTGCCTTTGATCTGTTCTCATATTGG